>JAEEGK010017759.1_pt1 | contig 15471 bp, 11 predicted proteins | sample 8958771 | NCBI WGS metagenome assembly JAEEGK01 (sample SAMN16246547, study PRJNA631951) | gut metagenome | biome: gut microbiome; feature: rumen; material: SC-attached | host: Bos | place: Iran: Karaj | collected 2018-10 | reverse complement strand
ATAGTAGCAGCACCGTCGTGCACTGCGCCCAACTTATGCGACGTGCCCGTATAGTACAAAATACGCTCGGTAGTAGTGGTTTTACCGGCATCAATATGAGCCATAATACCAATGTTTCTGTACTTTTCTATCGGAGTAGTTCTTGCCATTTCAATACCTATTTAAATCCTGTTACTTAATTACCACTTGTAATGAGAGAATGCCTTGTTGGCATCTGCCATCTTATGAGTATCTTCTCTTTTCTTAACCGCAGCTCCGCGATTATTAGCGGCATCCATGAACTCGGCAGCCAAACGCTCCTCCATAGTCTGCTCGGAGCGCTTTCTGGCAGCACCGACAATCCAGCGAATGGAAAGAGCTTGCCGTCTGTCCGGACGAACTTCAACCGGAACCTGATAAGTCGCACCGCCAACACGGCGAGAACGAACTTCCACGGTAGGCTTAACATTATCAACCGCCTCATGGAAAACCTTAATGGCATCCTGGCTGGTCTTTTTTGTAATTCTGTCGAAAGCACCGTAAACGATGGATTCGGCAGTAGCTTTATTCCCTTTAAGCATTACACAGTTAATAAACTTTGCAACGACCTGATCGCCATATTTTGCGTCAGGAATAACTTCTCTTTTTTCTGCAGCGTGTCTGCGTGACATCTCTTATTCTCCTGTTATTTAGGACGCTTTGCGCCGTATCTTGAACGACGTTGTTTACGATCATTAACACCTTGAGTATCCAAAGTACCACGAATGATGTGGTAACGGACACCGGGCAAATCCTTTACACGACCACCGCGGATCATAACAACCGAGTGCTCTTGAAGGTTATGCCCTTCGCCCGGAATATAACTTGTTACTTCGAATCCGTTGGTCAATCTTACACGAGCCACCTTACGCAAAGCCGAGTTAGGCTTTTTAGGAGTGGTAGTATAAACGCGAGTACAAACACCACGCTTCTGAGGGCAATTCTTTAGTGCCGGAGCCTTGGTGTGCTCGATAACTGGTTTGCGTCCTTTGCGGACTAATTGGTTTACTGTAGGCATATATAATTTCCTTTAAAAATTAAAGCCAATGGCTTTTTACGGCCGTTAAAACATATTTCACCCTGAGGTAAAACTACCCCTGGACAACTACTTCATCTTCACTCGACCCAGCATATGTCGATACCGATAAAACCCTTACAATCTGCGTCTGGGGCGTAAAAAACAAAGCCCCACCACCAGCTCTAGGGAAGGCGGATACTATGTGAAAATGTCCCGTTAGTCAATAGCTTTTTTACATTTTCCCTTAAAAAAGTTACAAAACCGATTCGCAAAACCCGCTTTATGACTCAAAAAATGGAAAAGCGGTTAAGATTTGGTAAACGGAAGGTAAACGAAAAGTTAATAGAATCGCCCCGATTCCCTATCTCACCTACTTCCCTTAAAGCTCGAGTCATAAGAAAACTCGCCACTTTCACACATAATGTGAAAATGACGAGCTTCTTAAACTTATAGGAGGTATAAGCTATTGGTTATTAATCCTTGCCCAGTTCGGCAGCGACTTCGGCTTCCATAGCGGCCTCGGCAGCATCTGCTTCGGCAGTCAAAAGCCTACCTGCTTCCTTTTCCTCGGCAATAAGCCTGTCACGCTCGGCAGCAATTAACCGCATTTTGGTAAGGTTTGCACCTGTTCCGGCGGGAATTAAGCGGCCGACGATAACATTTTCCTTAAGTCCGATAAGGTCATCAGTCCTTCCGGCAACTGCGGATTCGGTAAGAACACGAGTTGTCTCTTGGAACGATGCCGCCGAGATAAAGGAATTCGTCTGCAAGCTCGCCTTGGTAATACCGAGCAAGATGGGTTGCGCTTTGGCAATCCGTCCGCCTCTGGCTTCGGCTTTTTCGTTTTCATGAGCCAAGGTCCTGATATCGACCTGTTCGCCGACAAGCAAAGTAGTGTCACCGGGTTCAAGCACTTCATACTTCTGAAGCATTTGCCGCACGATAACTTCGATATGCTTATCGTTAATGCGCACACCTTGTAAGCGGTAAACATCTTGGATTTCCTTGATAAGATAATCAGCCAAAGCCTCAACGCCCAAGATGCGCAAAATATCATGAGGAACGGGAGCGCCGTCAACCAGCACATCACCCTTTGCGACATGATCGCCGCTTTGCACAACGACCGATTTTCCTTTCGGCACCAGGTACTCGACTTGCGAACCATCTTCGGCAATAACGAGAACGCGGCGTTTAGCCTTGTAATCTTTGCCGAATTCGACACGGCCGTCAATATCGCTCATAATTGCGGGATCTTTAGGCCGCCTTGCCTCGAACAGCTCAGCCACACGAGGCAGACCACCGGTAATATCCCTTGCCTTTGAGCTTTCTCTGGGCATACGAGCTATAATATCACCGACTTTGACCATATCGCCTCTTTCAACCGAGATAATGGCATCGGGAGCAAGCATGAACCTGGCTTCGGCGCCATTAGCAAACTTAACCACCTTACCGGCATCGTCCCTCAGAACGATTTGCGGATTCTTATCAGCGGTTCTGGCAGTCTGTTTCCAGTCCATAACCACTTTGGAGGTAGTTCCCGTTTCCTCTTCAACGACTTCACGCATGGTCTCGCCTTCGACTAAATCGACAAAGTCAACCTTGCCCGAAAGTTCGGAGATAAGAGGCAGAGTATAGGGATCCCACTCAACCAACCGCTCGCCTTTCTTGGCTTTAGCGCCGACATCAACCAATAATACGGCACCATAAGGCACGCGGTATCTGGCCTTTTCCCTGCCTTCCATATCAAGCAAAGCAACTTCGCAGTTTCTGGACATAACGACCGTTTTACCTGCGCTGTTCTTGACAGAGTTACAGTTATACATCTTGACCGTGGAATCGAATGCCGCCTGAATACTGGACTGCTCGGCACCACGTTGCACCGCACCACCGATGTGGAAGGTTCGCATGGTAAGCTGAGTACCGGGCTCACCGATTGACTGTGCGGCGATAACACCGACGGACTCACCGATATTAACCTTTGTTCCTCTGGCCAAGTCGCGCCCGTAACAAGCAGCGCAAACGCCGTTTTTAGAATCGCAGGTAAGCACCGAACGAATCTTAACGCTTTCAACACCAGCTTTTTCAATCGCCTCGGCATCGTCTTCGTCTATGAGGTGGTTCTTCGGCACGATAACCTTTTTGGTTCCCGGGTGAAGGACATCTTCGGCAGTAGTTCTGCCAAGGATACGCTCGGACAAAGGAGCAATAACATCGCCGCCTTCAATCAGAGCGCGCACCGTAATTCCGCGTTCGGTTCCGCAATCTTCCTCACAAATAATGGCATCTTGAGCCACATCAACCAAACGACGAGTAAGGTAACCGGAGTTCGCGGTCTTAAGAGCGGTATCCGCCAAACCTTTTCTGGCACCGTGGGTCGAGTTAAAGTATTCAAGCACCGTCAAGCCTTCTTTGAAGTTTGAAATAATCGGCGTTTCAATAATCTCGCCCGAAGGCTTGGCCATCAATCCGCGCATACCGGCAAGCTGCTTCATCTGAGCAGGCGAACCACGAGCACCGGAATGAGCCATCATGTAAACCGAGTTAACTTTACCGTTAGCATCAGGTTTAGAAATACCTTTCATCATCTCTTCCGCTATTTTATCGGTGCAAGACGACCAAGCATCAATGACCTTGTTATACTTTTCACCTTGAGTGATAAGACCGTCTTGGTATTGCTGCTCAAACTCTTTCACCTGATTTTCGGTATCGCGAATAAGCTTTTGCTTAGCCGGAGGAACAATCAAGTCGTCCTTACCGAAGGAAATACCGGATTTAGCGGCATTTGCATAACCGATTTTCATAATCTTATCGGCAAAGATAACCGCATTCTTCTGACCGGCATGACGATAAACCACATCAATAATCTCGGAAATATCCTTATCGCGTAGAAGCCTGTTCACCAGCGAGAAAGGAATATGCTCGTTCACGGGCAATATCTCGGACAGCATCACACGACCGGGAGTAGTATCAAACACCTTCGTTCCATACACGCCGTTGTCGTCAGTAACTTTAAGACGGCATTTAATCTTGGCATGAATATCCAAAGCACCCGCGTTCATAGCATGCTTAATCTCGGCCAAATCGGTAAAGACCATACCTTCGCCTTTAACCCCGGGCAATTCCATAGTCATATAGTAAACGCCCAAAACAATATCCTTTGTCGGCACGATAATAGGCTTACCGCTTGCGGGAGAAAGAATGTTGTTCGTTGACATCATAAGCACACGCGCTTCAAGTTGCGCCTCTATGGAAAGCGGCACATGGACTGCCATCTGGTCACCATCGAAGTCCGCGTTAAAAGCGGTACAAACCAGGGGGTGCAACTGAATTGCCTTACCTTCAATAAGAACGGGCTCGAAGGCCTGAATACCTAATCTGTGAAGGGTAGGAGCACGGTTTAACAGCACCGGATGTTCGCGGATAACTTCGGACAAGATATCCCAAACCTCGGGGCGCTCTTTTTCAACCATACGCTTGGCCTGTTTGATTGTTGTTGCCATACCGTAAAGCTCTAACTTCGCGTAAACGAAAGGCTTAAACAACTCCAGCGCCATCTTCTTAGGCAATCCGCATTGATGCAACCTGAGCTCGGGACCTACGGTAATAACGGAACGACCCGAGTAGTCAACACGCTTACCGAGCAAGTTCTGACGGAAGCGACCCTGCTTACCTTTAAGCATATCCGCAAGTGACTTCAAAGGACGCTTGTTTGCGCCGGTAATGGCACGCCCTCTTCTGCCGTTATCAAACAAAGCATCAACCGCCTCCTGCAACATACGCTTTTCGTTACGCACGATAATCTCGGGCGCGCGCAGTTCAATAAGGCGTTTAAGTCGGTTGTTTCTGTTAATCACACGACGATACAAATCGTTCAAATCGGAAGTAGCGAATCTGCCGCCGTCCAAAGGAACCAAAGGACGAAGTTCGGGCGGAATAACGGGGATTACATCCAAAATCATCCATTCGGGACGCGAACCGGATTCAAGGAAGGCCTCAATAAGTTTTAACCGCTTAACCAACTTTTTGCGTCTGGTCTCCGAGCTTGTATCGGCAAGTTCTTGCCTTACTTTCTCGGCTTCCTCTTCCAAGTTGATGGAAGCAAGCACCTCTTTAATGGCTTCCGCACCGATACCGACGCGGAAAGTATCCTCGCCGTATTCTTCAACCGCGCGCATATATTGCTCTTCGGTAAGAAGTTCATGCATTTTAAGGCTGGTAAGCCCCGGTTCAACCACCAAATACTTTTCAAAGTATAAGACCGCTTCCAAGTCCTTCAAAACCATATCTACCAAAAGTCCGATACGGGAAGGAAGCGACTTTAAAAACCAAATATGAGCAACGGGAGCGGCCAAATCAATGTGCCCCATACGCTCACGACGAACCTTGGACAAAGTTACTTCAACGCCGCACTTTTCGCAGACGATGCCGCGGAACTTCATACGCTTATACTTTCCGCACAAACATTCGTAATCCTTCACGGGACCGAATATTTTGGCGCAGAACAAGCCGTCACGCTCGGGCTTAAAAGTCCGATAGTTAATCGTTTCGGGCTTTTTCACCTCACCATAGGACCACGACCTTATCTTCTCGGGCGATGCCAAAGAAATACGGATCTGATCAAAGTGCTGTTGAGGAGCGACCGGTTGTCCAAATATTTTCATAAGTTCATTCATATTTTTTGCCTCTTTTAAAGTGCATTAAAGTAATTTTCTACACGACTTCTTTTTGGTTAAGCTCAACATTCAAGCAAAGCGAACGCATTTCCTTGATAAGAACATTAAACGATTCGGGGATACCGGCTTCAAAGTTATCATCACCACGGACGATAGACTCGTAAACCTTGGTACGACCGGACACATCATCGGACTTAACCGTAAGGATTTCTTGTAGCGTATAAGCGGCGCCATACGCTTCCAAAGCCCAAACTTCCATTTCACCGAAACGCTGTCCACCGAATTGAGCTTTACCGCCCAAGGGCTGTTGCGTAACCAAAGAATAAGGGCCGATAGACCTTGCGTGAATCTTATCATCAACCAAGTGATGCAACTTCAGCATATAGATATATCCGACCGTTATTTCTCTATCGAAGGGTTCGCCGGTCCTTCCGTCATACAGGGTTACCTGACCGGAAGTAGGAAGATTGCCCATCTTGAGCATGTTGTTAATGTCTTCTTCGGTAGCACCGTCAAAAACAGGTGTCGCAATAGGAATACCTGCGCGAAGGTTATCCGCCATTTCGGTAACTTCAACATCGGAAAGTTCGGCAATGTTGTCTTTGTATTCGCGTTTACCGTAAACTTCCTCAAGTTTACCGCGCAAATCCTTAACCGTAGCTTTGCCTTTTTCCATATTGTCGATAACGCCGCCGATTTGCAGACCCAAAGCTTTACAAGCCCAACCAAGGTGCGTTTCCAAAATCTGCCCCACATTCATACGCGAAGGCACACCCAAAGGATTAAGCACAATATCAATAGGCGTTCCGTCCGCCATATAAGGCATATCTTCAACGGGCATTACACGGGACACAACGCCCTTGTTGCCGTGACGACCTGCCATTTTATCGCCGGACTGAAGTTTACGCTTAACCGCAACGAACACCTTGACCATTTTCAAAACGCCGGGAAGCATTTCGTCGCCGCTTTGAACCTTGGCAACTTTGTCCTCAAATCTGGCTTGCAATTTAGCAACACCTTCATCGAACACATTGTTCATTTCTTCAAAGGCCTTCATCACCTTTTCATCATCAACAACTAACTTACGCAGCTGCGACAAAGGCATATCAAACAGATCTTTCTCTTTTAAGACATGGCCCGATTCGATTTTCTTGGATCCGCTTACCAGCTTTTTGCCGACAATCATCTCCTTGATACGACTCGTGAAGTTTCTTTCCAAAATGTTCTTTTCGTCATCTCTATCCTTGGCAAGGCGCTCAATTTCGGCGCGCTCAATAACAATGGCACGCTCGTCCTTTTCAACGCCTCGACGGTTAAAGACACGCACTTCAACGACAGTGCCTTCAACTCCGGGAGGAACCCTGAGCGAAGTATCGCGAACATCGGCAGCCTTTTCGCCGAATATGGCACGAAGCAATTTTTCTTCCGGAGTAACGGGAGACTCACCTTTAGGCGTAACTTTACCGACCAGAATATCGCCGGCTTTAACATCGGCACCGATATAAACAATACCGGCCTCGTCAAGGTTTTTAAGCGCTTCTTCGCCGACATTGGGAATATCGCGAGTTATCTCTTCCTGACCAAGCTTGGTATCACGAGCCATTACCTCAAACTCCTCAATGTGGATAGAGGAGAAAACATCTTCCATAACCACACGCTCGGAAATCAAGATAGAGTCTTCGTAGTTATAGCCGTTCCAAGTCATAAATGCGCAAAGCACATTACGACCCAAGGCCAACTCGCCCAGCTCGGTAGCGGGACCGTCAGCGATAATATCGCCGGCCTTAACCACATCACCGACCGCGACCAAAGGCTTTTGGTTAATACAAGTGCTCTGGTTAGACCTCTGGAACTTCAAAAGGTTGTAAATATCCACGCCCGCATCGGTAGGCTCAACCTTATCCGTAACCTTAATGACGATACGGTTACCGTCAACCTGCTGCACAATACCACCGCGCTTTGCGGCAATAGCGGCACCGGAATCCTTGGCAACCTGACCTTCAATACCCGTTCCCACGAAAGGAGCTTCGGACTTAAGAAGAGGCACGGCCTGCCTTTGCATGTTAGAACCCATCAACGCACGGTTAGCGTCATCGTTTTCCAAGAAAGGAATAAGCGCGGCGGCAACCGAAACCAGCTGCTTGGGCGACACATCGATAAGGTTAATATCCTCGGGCTTAACCATAACGAAGTCACCTGCCTTACGACAGTTGACCAGCTCGTTTACAAAGTGCCCTTTGGAGTCCAATTCCTCGTTAGCTTGAGCAACGGTATATCTGCCCTCTTCCATAGCGGAAAGGTAAACAACATCTTTAGTCACCACACCGTCAACTACTTTGCGATACGGAGCCTCAATAAAGCCGTATTGATTGATTCTGGCATAAGTGGCCAGCGAGTTGATAAGACCGATGTTTGGACCTTCGGGAGTTTCGATAGGACAAATACGACCATAATGAGTAGGATGCACATCGCGCACCTCAAACCCTGCACGCTCGCGGGTAAGACCACCGGGGCCCAACGCCGACAAACGACGCTTATGCGTAATTTCCGCCAGCGGGTTGTTTTGATCCATAAACTGCGACAATTGCGAAGAGCCGAAGAACTCGCGCACTGCGGCAGCGGCAGGCTTGGCATTGATTAAATCGTGCGGCATTACCGTATCGATATCAATAGAGCTCATACGCTCGCGAATAGCCCTTTCCATGCGGAGCAAGCCGATGCGGTATTGATTTTCCATCAACTCACCGACCGAACGCACACGACGATTGCCCAAGTGGTCAATATCATCGATTTCACCGCGTCCGTCTTTAAGGTTTACCAAGACCTTTACAATTTCCAAAATATCTTCTTTACGAAGCACACGAATATCATCGGGAACATCGGTAAAGTTAAGCCTTGCGTTCATCTTCACACGACCGACCGCCGACAAATCATAGCGTTCGTTGTCAAAGAAAAGCCCGTGGAACAAAGCCTCTGCCGTATCCAAGGTTGGAGGCTCACCGGGGCGCATTACTTTGTAAATATCAATAAGCGCTTCCTCGCGGCAAGTATTCTTATCCGCCATCATAGTATCGCGGATGTAAGGACCGACATTCGTATTATCAATGTTAAGAATATCCAGCTCGTCTATTTTCCGAGCGGTAATATCCGCCATTTTCTCTTCGGTTAATTCTTCGCCGGCTTCCAAAATTATTTCACCGGTGCTTTCGTCAACCAAATCGGTAGCAATAAACTTGCCGATCATATCGGCTTCTTGAATGCGAATTTCTTCCAAACCGTCTTTCTTAAGCGCATTAGCCTTGGGCATAGAAACCTTTACACCGGCCTCCAAAACAACCTTGCCGTCCTTGGCATTAACCAAATCGTGGACCAGCTTCACGCCCTTCCACATTTCGGGAACAAAGCCAGTCTTCCAACCCTTTTTGTCACGCTTATAAACCACCTTGGCATAGAAGTATGAAAGAATATCCTCTTGGCTCATTCCTTCAATTTCCTCGGCGCCGATTCTCAATCCGGCAGCCTCACGCTCTTTGCGCAGTTTAGCCGTCTTATCATTATCCAAGGCATACAAAAGCGATGTAACCGGCAGCTTTCTGCGCCTGTCTATGCGCACATAAACCAAATCCTTGGCATCAAACTCAAAATCAAGCCATGACCCGCGATAAGGAATAATCCTTGCCGCAAACAAATACTTTCCGGAAGAATGAGTTTTGCCTTGATCATGATCAAAGAACACACCGGGGCTTCTGTGCATCTGTGACACAACCACACGCTCGGTGCCGTTCACGACAAAGGTGCCGTTCTGCGTCATCAAAGGCATGTCGCCCATGTAAACATCCTGCTCCTTAATATCGCGAATGGAGCGAGCGCCCGTATCTTCGTCCACATCCCAGACGACAAGGCGCAAAGTAGCGCGAAGCGGCGCGGCATAAGTAAGTCCGCGTTGAATACACTCATCAACATCATATTTGGGCTCATCAAGCTCATAATTGATGAACTCCAACTCACCCCTTCCCGTGAAATCTTTTATCGGGAATACTGATTTAAAGACCTCTTGCAAACCGGTATCTGTTCTTTTGTTTTGTGGTATACCAGCCTGCAAAAATTGATCATAGGAACTCTTTTGCACCTCGATTAGATTAGGAATTGGTGCAACTGTAGGAATCCTACCGAAATTTTTACGAACACGTTTCCGACCGATGAAGGACTTGGCCATATTTGCCACCCCATATTCTAAAAGTTAAACTCTCTTGCGTTATTTATTGTATCAAGGAAAACAACGCCAACCGCAAAAAAAACCTTTTTTATCTATAAATACCTTATGCCGGAAAGATAAAGGCAAAGGTTACCCTTAAAGCACTTTATCTTCCGACCAAGGCGATTAAACAATCCCCAAAGGGAATTACTTAATCTCTACTTTCGCACCAGCGTCTTCGAGCTGCTTTTTAATCTTTTCGGCATCTTCTTTAGAAACACCTTCCTTTACGGGTTTAGGTGCGCTCTCGACGAGGTTTTTAGCTTCAACAAGTCCAAGCTGAGTAATAGCTCTGACTTCTTTGATGACGTTAATCTTCTGCGCACCTGCGTCAGCAAGCACAACCGTAAACTCGGTTTGCTCTTCCGCAGCGGCGGCAGGAGCAGCACCGGCAGCGGCAGCAACGGCTACCGGAGCGGCAGCGCTAACGCCCCACTCTTCTTCTAATGCTTTTGAAAGTTCCGCAGCTTCCATAACGGTAAGTGCAGAAAGTTCATCTACTAATTTGGCAATATCGGCCATGATAAATACTCCTAATAAAAATTAAAAAAGTTAAACACGTTACGCGGCTTTGCCTTCCCTCGCATACGCTCCCGTTACACGAGCCACCGATGCGGCGGGCTCTTTCACGATACGAGCAATCTTTGAGGCAGGGGCTTGAAGAACACCGACAATCTTTGCGCGAATTTCGTCCAAAGATGGAAGAGTTGCAAGAGCTTTAACATCTTTTGCATCCAACATTTGTCCGTTCATTATAGCGCCAAGAATGATAAGTTTTTCATTCTCCTTAGCAAATGCGACAAGAGCTTTAGCGGCAGAAACAGGATCTTTCGAGCAAGTAATTGCCGTAGGTCCCTTGAACATATCCGCGAGCTGATCACATTTGGTCCCCTTAAGGGCCAGACGCGTGATTCGGTTTTTGGTAACTCTGAAGCTGGCTCCAACGTTCCTGATGTCACTGCGAAGCTTGGAAATCTCCGCCACCGTAATACCCGAATAATGAGTAACGATGACAATCTCCGTCTCGCCGAAAACTTCATTAAGCGTCGAAATCAGTTCTTTTTTCTGTTCCCGATTCACTTTTGTCTCCGCTTCTTTTGATTTTTCCCCTCTTGCCCACAGGGCCAAAAAAGAAAAATCGTTTTTTAACACAAAGGCTTCAAAAAAATACTTTTTTTAAAACCCACCTTAAAAACCTGCCCGAAGCGTCCGTAGAATAAGTCTTTTAAAGACCGCATTAACATTCACTTTTTCTGTCTGTGCAGGCGGCTTTCGCCATTAAATCCCAAAAAGCTTTGGAACACCTACAGTCTTGGACAGGCATCTTTTCCCGTCCCTTCCATCCCAAAGGAAAGAAAGGACGGTATCACTTACGCCGTTGCACTGGAAAGCGCAATCTTAAGACCGGGTCCTTGGGTCGAGCTGAGCGAAACTTTCTTTACATAAGTTCCCTTAGCACCCGCGGGCTTTGCCTTAATCACCGCCTCAATAAACGCCACGACATTTTGCTTTATTGCTTCTTCGGAAAAGCTGAGCTTTCCGATACCGGCATGAACAAGCCCGTTCGATTCGACTCGGAATTGCACCTGACCGGCCTTTGCAGACTTAACCGCTTCGGCAATTTCGTTGGTCACAGTGCCGAGTTTGGGGTTAGGCATAAGACCTCTGGGACCTAAAACCTTACCCAAGCGACCGACCACACCCATCATATCGGGAGTAGCAATACAGCGTTCAAACCCCATTTCACCGGCTTGGATTTTCTCCAAAAGGTCCTCGCCACCGAACAACTCGGCGCCCGCCTTCTTGGCTTCTTCCAACTTCTCGCCTTTTGCGAACACCGCAACGCGAATAGTCTTACCGGTTCCGTTAGGCATAGAAACAAAACCGCGCACCATCTGATCGGCATATTTAGGATCAACACCCAAGCTCATCACGATTTCAACGGTTTCATCAAACTTTGCCTTAGGGGCTTCTTTCAATACTTTTACAGCTTCATCGACAGTATAAATCTTTTCCTTATCGATGTTTTCATAAGCTTTAGTTAAACGTTTTCCAAGTTTTGCCATTTTTCTAACCCTCTACCTCTAAGCCCATAGATCTCGCTTGTCCTTCAATCATAGACATAGCAACTTCTACCGTAGAGCAGTTAAGATCCGGCAGCTTTTGCTTGGCGATGTCCTCAATCTGCTTTTTCGTCACCTTGCCGGCCTTTATGCGTCCGGGCTCTTTAGAACCCTTGCTGAGACCAGCCGCTTTGATTAAGAAATAGCTGACGGGAGGCATCTTTGTAACAAAAGTAAAGCTCGCATCTGCATAAGCGGTAATAACCACCGGAATAGGCATACCCGGCTCCATCTTTTGAGTAGCCGCGTTAAACGCCTTACAAAAATCCATAATGTTAAGACCGCGCTGACCAAGAGCCGGTCCTACCGGAGGCGAAGGATTAGCCTTGCCCGCGGGTATTTGCAATTTGATATACCCTGTAACTTTCTTTGCCATTTTAAAACCTCTTTCAAAAATAAATCCTAATCGACCTGATTAGTAAGGTATGTGGTCCGATGATGGCACATCCGCCACAAAACTTGTAAACAAGAACTAGACTTTTTCGACCTGCGAAAACTCCAATTCCACCGGAGTCGAGCGACCGAAGATTGAAACTAACACCTTCATTCTGCTCTTTTCCAAATCCACTTCTTCAACACTGCCCACAAACGAGCCGAAAGGTCCGTCAACCACTCTGACCTGTTCACCTACTTCGTAAACGGTAAGGTTTTTGGGCTTTTCAACGCCTTCCTGCACCTGCTTCATAATGCGCTCGGCTTCAAGCTCGGATATAGGTTGAGGCTTCTTTCCGCCCAAGAACCCCGTAACTTTCGGAGTATTTTTGACCAAATGCCAAGTATCGTCCGACATTTCCATTTCGACCAAAACATACCCGGGGAAAAACTTGCGTTCAGAGGTCTTTTTCGTCCCGTTTTTAACTTCCACGACTTCCTCAACAGGGATAAGAACTTGGGATATTTCTTCCTCCATTCCTTTCATTTTAACCTGTTCTAATATCGATTCGCGAACTTTCTTTTCGAATCCGGAATAAACATGAACTACATACCAGCGAAGTGCCATAGTCCTAACCTCCAAAACCAAGGACAATCTTCATTATCCATGCAAAAAATAAATCAACCACAAAGAAGAAAGTTGCCGCCAGCGACGACAGCACCAGCACCATCACCGTGCCGGCGATTGCTTCTTTTCTTGAAGGCCAAGTAACTTTACCTACTTCTTGCTTTACTTGTCTTAAGAACAAACTCGGATTTACTTTTGCCATAAATCTTTTCCTACAAAATTAAACAAAACCAACAGACTCGGCAGTCACTCTGCGCACACTTGCGGAAGCCAGCACTGGCAGGGGTGACAGGAATCGAACCCATAGCCCCCGGTTTTGGAGACCGGTGCTCTACCAATTGAGCTACACCCCTAAAACCGACTACCGTATTTTGTTTAAAAAGCCATAGCGAGCACCAAACGCCCTTAATATAAGGCTTTCCGAACACCGTTAAAACTTTTCAAACAGTACGGGGCAGGGATAATACCCCTGTCCCGAACCAAAAATCAAGCACTTTTTTAACTTTTCCTTAAACTTTTACAGAAAATCGTCAAAAAGCACCGTTTTTCCAAAAAGTTTAGCTATTCAATAATACTAGCGACGACGCCGGCACCGACGGTGCGACCGCCTTCACGAATAGCAAAACGAAGACCTTCATCCATAGCGATAGGAACGATAAGGCTTACCGTCATGGAGACATTATCTCCCGGCATTACCATCTCTACTCCGCTCGGAAGTTCTACCGTACCGGTAACATCCGTCGTCCTAAAGTAAAACTGCGGACGATAGTTGCTGAAGAACGGTGTGTGACGCCCGCCTTCTTCCTTCGTCAAAATGTAGCATTCGCTCTTAAACTTCGTGTGCGGCGTAATCGATTTCGGAGCGGCCAATACCTGACCCCTCTCTACCTCTTCCCTCTTCGTTCCGCGAAGAAGTACGCCTACATTATCTCCGGCCTCACCTTGATCCAGAAGCTTACGGAACATCTCTACTCCCGTGCATACCGTCTTCTGCGTCTCCCTAAGACCTACTATCTCTACTTCATCGTTTACCTTGATGATACCTCTCTCTACCCTGCCAGTAACAACCGTGCCACGGCCCGATATCGAGAACACATCTTCTATCGGCATCAAAAACGGCTTGTCTTTAGGACGATCCGGTTGCGGTATGTAGCTATCTACTGCTTCCATCAACTTCAATATCGCTTCCTTACCTATGGCATCATCTCTGCCTTCCAATGCAGCCAAAGCAGAACCCCTTACTATAGGAATATCATCTCCGGGGAATTGATACGAGCTCAAAAGTTCCCTGACTTCCATCTCTACCAAATCCAAAAGCTCGGGATCATCTACCTGATCTACCTTGTTCATAAATACTACTAACGCAGGGACGCCTACCTGACGCGCAAGCAGTATGTGCTCCCTCGTCTGAGGCATAGGACCGTCCGCAGCACTTACTACCAATATCGCTCCGTCCATCTGCGCAGCACCCGTAATCATGTTCTTTACATAATCCGCGTGGCCCGGGCAGTCTACGTGCGCATAGTGCCTCTTGTCCGTCTCATATTCTACGTGCGAAGTGCTTATCGTTATGCCCCTCGCCCTCTCCTCCGGCGCCTTGTCTATGTTCGCATAGTCAACAAATGTCCCGCCGTTCTTCTCCGCCATTACTTTCGTAATCGCTGCCGTTAGCGTAGTCTTACCATGGTCAACATGGCCTATCGTGCCTATGTTGCAATGCGGCTTCTTACGCTCGTATTTCTCTTTCGCCATTTTAATTTCTCCTATAACTATAAAAACAATTCATTAACCAGCCATTTTAGCCTTAATCTCTTCGGCTACATTGCTGGGCACTTCCGCATAGCGGTCAAAAAGCATTGTATACTGTGCTCTGCCTTGGCTCATCGAACGCAGGTTATTCACATAACCGAACATATTCGCAAGCGGAACAGAAGCTTCAATAACTCTTGCATTTCCACGGGTATCCATACCTTCGACCTGACCGCGACGCGAGTTCAAGTCGCCGATGATATCACCCATATAATCTTCCGGGGTTACAACCTCCACCTTCATGATAGGCTCCAAAAGTTTCGGACCGGCAGCGGCGATTCCCTCACGGAAAGCAGCCTTTGCGGCAATTTCGAAAGCCATGGTGCTGGAATCGACATCGTGATAAGCACCATCATAAAGAGTGGCCTTAAAGTCCGTGCAGGGGAACCCGGCCATAACACCGGTTTCTGCCGCAGTCCTAAGACCTTTTTCAACGGCGGGAATATATTCTTTGGGAACATTACCGCCCACAACTTCATTAGCGAACACAAAACCCGTTCCGGCAGGTTGCGGTTCAAACTTAATCTTGACCCTGGCGAACTGACCGGCACCACCGGATTGCTTCTTGTGAGTGT
>JAEEGK010017758.1_pt1 | contig 15472 bp, 12 predicted proteins | sample 8958771 | NCBI WGS metagenome assembly JAEEGK01 (sample SAMN16246547, study PRJNA631951) | gut metagenome | biome: gut microbiome; feature: rumen; material: SC-attached | host: Bos | place: Iran: Karaj | collected 2018-10 | reverse complement strand
ATCCCCAATCCCCAATCCCCAATCCCCAATCCCCAATCCCCAATTTCATTATTTATTTTCCATTTTTATTTATTAATTTATTAATTTTAATTAAAAATTAAAAAAAAAATTTTTTTACAAATTTTAATTTTAAAATTAAAATAAAAAAAAAAATAATATTAATGAGAATTTACATAAAAAACAATCAATTATTCGCATCATTAATATTATTTACATTCGGAATAATTCATTATTTATATTTTTTATATCGCGATTTCATTGATCCATTTCGTTTAAAATTTATGACATGGTGGAATTTATACATAAATTCAATTTATTTCATAGTCGTTTTAATTTGCGACATTAGTTTATATTTTAACAATAGAAAAATGGAAAAAATAAATTTTTTTTTTCGCGAACATTTTTCACCAATTTGTTCAACATTAACAATTTTAGTAACAATAATTTTTTGGTTTTTAATTTATTTACCATTAAAAATTAAAAATAAAAATTTAAATGAATTTGGAAGTTTTTATGAAAATTTTTATGTTCATTTTTTAATTACAATCATTCAAATTTTGGATATTTTTTTCGCTCAAAAAACGTTTATGAAATTTAATTTTAATCATATTATTGCGCTTACAATTTTGTTTTTAAATTATGGAATTGTTGTTGCTTATGAAAAATTTGCTAATAATAATGCGATTTATCCGTTTTTTAATGATTTAAAATGGTGGAATTTTCCGTTTTTTATTATTTTTTTTGTAGCTTGTTATTATTTAATTTATAAATATTGTTATTTAAAACTTGTGGAAATTAAATATAAAAAAAATTATTTTGTTTTGGAAAATTCGGAAATTATTTCTAATAATGTTAATTTAAAATAAAAATTATAATTTTAATAATAAAAATTATAATTTTAATAATAAAAATTATAATTTTAATAATAAAAATTATAATTTTAATAATAAAAAATTATAATTTTAATAATAAAAATTTAATAATAATAATTTTAATAATAAAAATTTAATAATAAATTTTTATAAATAATTTTGAAATATTATTAAAAAAATTATTAAAAATTAAATTTTAAATAAAATTTTTATTGATTTTTTTCTTTATAATTTTTAATTTCATTTTTAATATTAATTTTCGTTTGTTCTAAATTATTAACATTTTTTGCTCTTTGTTTTCCGAAGATTTTTTCTAATAAAAATTTATCATTTAAATTATCACATTCATTAATTAAATTGATTCTTTTTTTTTCATTGATTTTTTCTTTTTGAATTAAATTATTAATTTTTTGATTCATTTTTTGTTTAAAATTTTTAATTTTTTCTTTTTTAATTTCTTTGTCAATTTTTTCAAATTTTTCATATTCATTTTGAAAATAATCTAAAAAAGTTTCAGAATTGAATTGTTTAATAAATTTAATCATAAATTCAGTTTTTTTTAAAGCGATTTTTTTTGCTTCGTTTGAAAACACAAAATTTTTTAATTTGAATAATTTTTCATAAAATTCATTGTAACAAGAATTTTCATTATTATCAAAAGAATAAATTTTTTCATTGTTTGAAAAACATTTGTAAATTCCAATTGCGCCTAAAAAATCTAAAATTTCTGCGTCGCGAACGATTTTACATTCGATTGAATTTAAATTTTCATTGAAATTTTTTATTTTTTCAATTTCGGTGAAAAATAATTTTTTTTCGTTTAAAAAATTTTTAATTTCGTTTGAATCGAAATTTTCGTAAATTAAAGAAATTATTGAAATTTTAAATAAATTTGTTATTTTTTCTTTTTTCGCTATTGAAATTGAAGATTTGTAAATTCGTAAAATTTTAGAAAAATTTTCGATTGAAAGTGATTTTTTTTGTAATTTTTTTAATGAATTTATTATTTCAATTTCGGAAGGTGAAAATTCGTTTTCGAATGAAAAATTTTCGTTATTTTCATTATTATTTTCATTAGAATTCATTTTTATTATAAAATTTTATAATAATAATTTTTAATAATAATTTTTAATATTAAATTTATAATTTTTAATTAAAATTTTTAATTAAAATTTTTAATTAAAATTTTTTTTTGTGATTAAATTTAAAATATTTTTTTGTTCTTCATTAAAATCATACGAAAAATTTTTAAACAAATTGAAATTATTTCTATCAATAAATTTTTGACTTAAATTTTCAACTAAATTTTCATCAATAATAAAAAATTGATTATTATGAATTTTTTGAATATCTTTAAATAAATAAGAAAAAATAATATTATTTTTTTTTTCAAATTTACATTTTTTAATCAAAAAAAAAAACAATTTTTTCATTTCATTTCTAATTTGAAAATTCGGATGTTTAAAATATTTAATAAATTGTTGAAATAAAATTAAAATTTTTTCTAAATTTAATAAATTTAATTTACTAATTAAAAAAATCGAATGAATCGCTTCTAAAACTAAAACTTCATTTTTTTTATCTTTTTGAATTTTTTCTAAAAAAATTGAATAATAATCTTTAAAAAAATCTTTTCCAAAAATTATTAATAAAAATGGACAAATTTTTAAAATTTCTTTTTGAACTAAAAAATTATTTCTATTGAATTGCATCATTAAATAATTTAAATATTTATTTTTTTTCTTCCCAAAAAATAATAAAATAACCGGAAATTTTTTTATTAAAATTCCTTTTAAAATTTCTTCATCTTCAGTTTCGCTCGTGCAATTAAAAATCGATTCAATAATTTTATCAATTTGATTTTTAAATTCTTTTTCTTCTTCTTTAAATAATAAAATGTATTTTTCAATATTATTTTTCTCATTTTTATTTTCATTTAAATCTAAATTTTTATTATTTTCATTATTAAAATAAAAAATACTTTCTTGTAAAAAAACACTATTATTAATATTTGATGTTTCTAAAATTGTGAATTTTTCATTGTTTTTTTTTTCGTATTCTTTTTTATTATTAATTAATTCCATTTTTAAAAATTTCTTTTGTAAATTAATAATTTTATCTAAATTTTCAATAATTTCGCATTTCACAAACAAATTCGAATTAAAAAACAATTCGAAAATTTTTTTTGAAATAAAATACGTAAAATAAGAATTTCCATTGAAAGTTAATTCAATTTTTTCATTTTGTTCATTAATATTTTCTAATAATTTTAATATTAATTTAAAACTCGAAATTAAAACTAAATTATTTTCAATTTTTAATTTTTCATCGTTTTTAAATAAATAAATTAAATACGGAATTATTAATTCAAATAAAATATTTTTATCATTAATTTTCGCCGAAAAATTTTCCAATAATTCAATTGCTAATAATAAATTCGACTCGAATTTCATATTAATAAAAGTAGATAAAATTAATCTAATAATAATAATTGAACAATCATCATTTTGATTTTCACAATATTTTTTAATTTTATTTTCATCAATTGAATCATCTTCATTTGTTTTATTATTTTTTATAAAAACACAATGAAAAGGAATTTTTTTATTATCAAAATCATAAAAAGTTTTTAATTTAAATAAAATTTCTAATGTTTTTAAATTCGGTTTGTGTTTAATTTCAGGAATTTTTTCATTTTTAAACATAATTTTCCAAATTTGTTTAAAATGTCTCCAAATTAATGCGATTATTAAATCATTTTCGAAATAATTTTCATAGCAAATTAAATAATTAAAATGAATAAAAAACGAAGAAATTGGCAAAGGACAAATTTTTTTAATAAATTCAAGAATAATTTTTTCTGTATTTGAAATCGAATCTAAATTAATCATTTTAGTTAATAATAAATTTTCTATTTTTTTATCATTAATTTTTTTAATTTTCTTTTCTAAATCAAATTTTATATTTTTCGTTTTAAAATTAATCAAATCGTCTATTTTAAATAAACCTTCTTCGCCCAAAAAAATTTCCGCTAAAATTATTCCCAAAGAAAAAATGTCATCTTCAATTAAAATTTTATCATTTTTTTTTTCGTTGTTTATTATTATTCGATTCGGTGATAAATAACAAAAATCCTCAAAAATATTATTATTATTCCTAAAAAACGTATTATAAACAGAAATGTCAGTGTAATTAAAATTAATCGGTTTATAAATCGCAACATCAGAAAGAAAAACATTCAATTTCGATGTGAATAAAATATTCGATAATTTTAAATCACCGTGAATAATATTTTTACTATGTAAATTATATAAATTTAATAATAATTGTAAACAAATTAATTTTTTTTCACTTTGTGTTAAAGATGTAAAATATATTAAAATGTCTTTGTAATTGTAAGGTAAATATTCACGAAAAATTAAACCATAATTTTCTTTTTCTTCTATTTTATCAATAGGAATTATTCCTTTAATTTCGGATAAATTTTTTTTTAAATCGAGAAATTTATTTTTATATTTTTGATAATCTTCTTCGATAATTAAATTTTTTGGGTAAAGTTTACATATGAATTTTATTCCTGTTTTTTTTTCTTGAACTAAAACTGTTTTTTGTATTGAACTGTTGCCTAATAAAGTTAAAAAATCATAAGATGAATAATTAATTTCGAAGAAATTTTTTAAATTTTTTATTTCTTGATTTTCATCTAACATTAAATGTCCGATTTTTTGGCCCATTTTTATTAATTATATTTAAATGGAAGAAAATAAAATAAATAAAAAAAAAAATAAAATTTTAAATTTAATTAAATATTCAACTTTTTTTATTGCGAGTTCGTATTTAACAATAAAATTTCTTATTTTTATGAAAAAATATAATAAAAATTTACTAATCGTGCCTAAAAAATTCGGAAAAATTGGGAAATTTTATAAAGGAGGATTTTTACCGAAAATGAATTTAAGAGAAGCGTGTTTGATTTTGAATGTGACGCCGAGAATTAATAAAAATACATTAAAAGAAACACATAAAAAATTAATCATGTTGAATCATCCTGATTTTGGAGGTTCAACTTTCATTTCAAGCAAAATAAACGAAGCTAAAGAATTATTAATGAAAGAAATTAATAAAAAAAATAATTTAGTTTAATTAATTTTAATATAAAATTTATTTAATTTAAATATAAAATTTATTTAATTTTAAATTAATGAATATGAATTTCATATTGTAAAATTTTTAATATGAAAAATTTTATTTTGTTTTGAAATATTAAAAAAATTAATGTTATTAAACATACAAAAAACAAACCTTTAATTAAACCTTTATTAAATAAAATATTAATTATTTTATTGTTAGTATTAATTTTATTTTCTATTAATTCAACAATTGCGGAAAAATTAATTTTTTCTTCGGAAATTAATTGATATGTGATGCTTTTTGGAACCAAAGAAATTAAAATAAAATCATATTTAAATTCATTACAAACATTTGGAATTTTATTTTTATTTGTTTTAAAATCGTATTCATTAAAATCATTTAAATTAATGTTTTCTTTATTTATTTTTTTTATGTAATAAATGTCATCACAAATTATGTTCATTTCAAATGAAATTCCAAATGAACCTATGAAATGAACCATAATTTTATAACATTGATTTTCTTTTAAGTTTTTTAAATATGATTTTAATAAAATTTCTTTGTTTAATTTAATATTTTTTATTGTTATTTTATTATTAGGAATTATATTTAAAATTTCATTATTATTATTATTAGAAAAACAATAAACAAAAATAATTAAAAAAATAATTTTTTTCATTAAAATTAATATTTAAAATTAATATAAATTAATATTATATTTAATAATGAAATATTACAAAAGTTTTTTAATATTTTTTTCTTTATTAATAATATCTTCATATTGCATAAACGAAGCAGAAGAAATAAAAAAATCCTACAAAAAAATGTTTAGAATAATGCAAGAAACAAATAACGATGATTCTTCATCAAAAGACGATCATAAAAGATTAGCAAGTGAAATTTATTATTTTACAATGATTGGATTAGTTTTTATTCTTTATTTTTCAGTAATGGCCCTTTTAAACATGAACATTCAAAAAAGTTCTATTTTATATGCTAAATACGGAACAAGCAAAAGTCAAATAGAGTAGGTATACATTTTTGATATATACATTTTTGATATACTATTTTAGATATATCCAAAATGTATATACTATTTAGATATATCATTTTAACATTGAAAAATATTTTATTAATTAAATATAATTAAAAATAATTATATATTTTTTATTTAAATTTATGTCAGATTCACACAAATCAAACAAAGATTACGATTACATATTTAAAATAGTTTTAATCGGGGACACTTCAGTCGGAAAAAGTTGTTTATTAACCCGATTTGCCGACGACCAATTTTCAGAAAGTTATGTCACAACAATAGGTGTAGATTTTAGGTTTAAAACGATGATAGTTTGTGACAAAATAACCAAAGTTCAAGTTTGGGACACAGCGGGGCAGGAAAGGTATAGGTCCATTACTAACGCATATTATAGAGGCGCTGAGGCCATAATGATTGTGTTTGATATGACAAATAAAGATAGTTTCACACACATTCAAGATTGGATGGAGGAAATTGTTAAATACACTGGAAAGGATGTTGTTATTATTGTGGGGGCGAATAAAAGTGATTTAAATGATAGGAAAGTTAAAAAGGAAGAAATGGAGGAATTTTCGAAAAAAAAGGGTATTAAAATTTTCGAATGCAGTGCTAAAACTGGAGAAGGTGTTGAAAATGCGTTTAAATTTATGGTTGAAACGTTGATTAAAAAAAATGATAAATCTTCGAAGGAAAAAAATAATAATAATAATTCGAAATTAAAAACAAATGAGGAAAAAAGTAAAAAAATAACGAAAAAAAATTGTTGTTCAATAGATTAATATTAATATAAATTTTTATTTATAAATAATTAATAAATTAATTTAATTATAATTTAATTATAATTTAATTTGAAAATAACCAACAATTGGTTTGTGATCAGATTCAAAACATTCGATAGAATCGTAAAAAATATTTCGAATGTTTCCTTTGCCACATTTGTATAAAATTCTGTCGCACCAAGCGGGAATTCTTTTTAAATTATAATTATTTTTGTTTTTTATCATTTTATAAGTTGGTAAAAAATTAATTTCTTTTTCCATAATGTAATAATCAATAAATTTTTTATATAAATAATTAGTTAATGAATCATATTCAAAAAGTTTTTCTTTATAATTTTGAAGTTTTTCTATTTCGATTTCTTTTGTTTCAATTTGATTTATTAATTTAAAAAAATCTTCAGAATTTAAATTATTTAATCGAAAATTTAAATCACCAAAAATAAAATAAAAATCATTTTTATAAAAAACTTTTTTTTTAGTTTTTTGAGTTAAAATAAATTTCAATTCATTTAATCTATGATTAAATTTTTCTTCATTTTCACCCGCAATTAAATGCGCAACACAAATTCCAAAAAAAAATTCTTTATATTTAAATTGCACAGTTATGTTTCCTTTATTACCTAAAAAACCTTTGAAACCAGTTTTATTATGATTAATATTAATATTATTAATGAATTTATTTTTATCATTTTTAACATAACATAAAAATAATAAACCAATCATTGATTCTTTTATTATTAATTGATAGCCGAATTTATTACATAATTTTGAAGTAATTTTTTTTATCCAAATTTTATAAACGTTATTATTATTTTTTAAGAGAATATTATTTGTGTTTAATTTTATTGTTTCTTGAAATCCTATGCAATAAATATCAGGATAATTTGACATTGTAAAATATTGAGAATATTTTTCTGGGAATAAAATTGTGTTTAATAAATCATCTGAATCATTTTGACTAATATCTAATGCGTTTAGGTTGTATGATAAAAAAAATATATGTAAATTTTCTGAAAAATTGTTTATATTTTTGCCTATTGTTAATGCTTTTTGAATTATATTACTATTAAAATTATTTTCAATGTTATTATTAATATTATTTTCATTAATATTATTTTTAATGTTATTGAAAATGTCTTTTAATTTTGTTGAATTTTTATTTAAATTTTTATTTTCAAATTCTTCTATGTTAAAAATATTATATTTTTCATTCATTTTTTTTTCAAAATCATCTAAAAATAAATTAATTAAATCATCACTATTTTTATTATTTTTAAATAGATCAATTTTATCATAATCAATTTCAGTGAAACCATTCAATTTATTATTTAATGTAAAATCAATATTAATATTTAAATATTGAGAAAAATCAGTAAAAATTAGATTAATAATTTCTTTAAAAATAATTTTCATTTGAATAAACAAATTTTTAATATCATAAGATAAAATAAAAAAAAATCCATTTTGAAATTTATCTTTTTGAATAAATTCTTTTTTATTTTCTTTATTTATTTTTACTATTTTTCCCTCACAAAAATATTTAATTTCTTTTAATAAATAATTTTTAAATCCTTCAAAAACAATTTTTATATTTTCTATTAAACCATCTTCTTTGAAATTAAAAACATTACAATTTTTAAAAAAGTTGAATAATGTACATTCAATTTGTTTTTGATTATCATAATTATCAAAATTATCATTAAAAAAACTTAAAATTAAACCAATTTTATTTTTAAATTCTCTAACTAATTGAAAATAATAATTTTTATTATTTCTATTTTCGCCCAAAATTGAATATAAATTAAAATTTAATAAATTATCATCAATTTCAATAAAAATTTCAATGTTATAAAAATTTAAATTTGTGTAATTATTATTAATATCTTTTGTTTTTCTACGAAAAATGAATAAATAAAATATTTTTTTTTTGTTTATTTTTTCTTCAAATGAATGAACTGAACCATTTATTGCATAAACAAAATAATTATTGAAATTATTTTGTTCTTCGATTGTTGAATTTTCATTTAGAAAATATTTTATTAAAGAATAATTTAATAAATAAAATTGAGATTTTATGTTTTTATTATTTATTTTACAACTTGGATAAATATTTGAAATATTATAAGAATTCGAAACGAAACATGAAGATTTTAAAAAATTATTTTTAAATTCAATAAAAATTTCTTCAATTTCTTTACTTTTATCATTTTCATTATTATGTTCGAAAGATAAAAAAATGTAATTAATATCAATTGGAGAATAAATTAATGATTTTTTAAACTTTTGAAAATTTTTTGCTTTATTTATATAAATTAAAATATGTCCATATTTAATTTTTAATAAACCTAAAATACCAAAAACATTAATTGGATTTTTTAATGTTAAATATTTTTCATCAATAATTTTCATATAAATATCATTTTTTCTTATAGATAAGTAATATTTCTTTTGATAATAATTTTTTATATATATCATTCCTTCGGTATCATATATATTAAAATATTTTTTGTTATCATCTAATTCTAGTTCTTCGAACATAATCAGTATTCAATTTTAATTTAAAAATATTATTTATTTATAATTTATTTATTTAATATATTAAAATTTAATTGTAAAATCACACCATTAAATTATATTTTATAAATATTAATTATATATTATTTTTTAAAAACAATTTTTTAATTTATTTTTATTTAAAATAATAATTAAATTCATATAAATAAATTAATATAAATATTTACATTTTATTACAAAAACAACATTTATACTCACTAATATAAAAAGTTAAATATCAATACTAAAAATATCATTAATTTAAAATTAATATATAAAAATATATAATTTATTTTAGTATTACCTTTAACTATATCATACCTTTTTTTTATATCATTTATCTAATTATATATATTATATCTATCATTCATTTTTTTTTGAATTTCAGGGAGGAACCTTCTTATATCTCCTTTTTTATCATCTTTTATAGTTTTATTAACTAAATATAACAAATCATTTTTTAAATATATTAATTCTCTATCTTCTTCTTCTCCATTAAAATTTTTTATTTTTAACCCATTTTCTTTTTGCATAGAAAAACAATTTTCATCATTATCAATAATAATTGTTTTATCTAAATCTCTCCCTATTTTAATTATATTTTTTATATTATTATTCATAATATGATCTCTATACAACCTATAAGAAACGAATTTATGTTCGGGATCTATATTATCTAAAATAATATCTGCATATTCTTTTGTATTTTCTGTGAAAATAATTATTTCAAAAATTTTAGATAACTCGCTTAAAAAATTTTCCACTCCATATCGAACTTTTACATAGGCTCTATTATCTTCTTCTATATAATGAACTAATGTTTCATCTAAATCTAATATTAAAGAATAAATATATTTATTTTTATTCATTTCAGGAAGAAATTTATTTTCTTCAATAATTTTCATTGCGATTTGTTCAATATTATTTAATTTGTTATTTAAAAGGGAATTTTTAAATAAATTATTAATTATAAACTTAATCGATCGATTTGATTGTAAAATATTAATTAATTCAGCTGGAATGAACAATGAAATTTTAGGTATAATACTTTTTATTATTTTATTTTGAGTTTTAAGCATATTTTGAGAGATAGTTAAATCTTGAATATTTTCTTCAATAACAATTTCAGAAATTATATTAAAATTTGTAGAAGAATAAATGAAACCAGTTAAATAGGACATTATTATATCTTCATGAAACAAATTTTCATCTTTGATATATAAAATTGATATATAATAATAAATTTGATATAAAATAAATTCAATTATTTCTATATTTTTTGAATGCTGAGTTATTATAGTTGATATATCTTCTCCAAAAATAAATTTCATATAATCATATGCTAACATTTTTTTTTTTAATAATGAATTTTCATCTTCTTTTTTATTTTTACTGTTTTTAAATTCTAAAATTATTTCATCATACACATTTTTTATTTGTTCTATATTTTCTTCGTTTACTAATGTATTTACTATTTCATATATTTCATTATTATTGTTACTTTCATTGTCATTATTGCTATTATTAAAAAAATTATATTCTTCTTTTTCTAAAGAAGAAGATGAATAATTTTCTTCTTCAACAATTTCATTTTCTTTTAAAATTTTTTTTTCTAATTTTCCGGTGAGAGTTAATTTATATTTATTAATGTTATTAGTTTCATTATTATTATTTAAAAATAAATTTTCTAAACTACTATTGCTATTATTACTAATATTTTCTGTTGATTTTGTAAATTCTGAACTTTTATGTTTAATGTATCTATGAAATTTATTTTCTTTTTTGTTAGAATATGAATAAGTAAGATTATAATTATTATTTTGATTGGTATTATTTTTTTTAAAAGCCGAAAAAATTGATGATAAACTATCTCTTATTGTTCCTTTATTTTTATTTTTTTTGTTTTGATTGTCATTATTAATTTTATTATATTCTAAAAGTTTAGTTTTTCGTTCTAATAAAATTTTTGCGACATCTTCCAAATTTTTTTTGTAATATGAATTTGTATTATTGTTATTATTAATTATATTTGACATATTAATTTAATAATTTTAGTTTTATAAATAATAATATTAATTAAATTATTATGATTCATTCATTTTATTTTCTAACAATTTTATAATTAATTTATTTTTTTCAATAGCTTTTGTACAATATTGTAATTTATTTTGTAGATCTTCATGTTTCTTTTTTAAATTATCTAATTGATTTTCTTCAATACTTTTTAATTTTAGATTTATTTTATCTTTTTCTTTAGAACGAGAAGTGTAATAACCTAATTTATTTTTATTTTCAATATTAAATATATTATTATTATATTTATTATTCTTATTTATATTATTTAAATTATTATTGATATTTGTATTTATATTATATTTTTTTTTACTATTATTTTTATTATTATTTAATTTATGATAAGATATATTATTATTTAAATTTAATTGATTTGAATATATTTTATTTATATTTACTTTATTTTCATCAACACTAATTTCATTTATTTTTGATTGATTTTTATTTTTAATTTTTTTCATAGAAGATAAATTAACATTAATTTTATTATTATTATTATAATTAATACTTTGTTGTTGCATACTTATATTATTTATATTTAAAGCATTATTAATATTATTAATTTGATTTTTTTTTGGTAATGATTTATTTATTTTTATTAATCTAGTTCTAGGAATTCTATTAGTATTATATCTTCCAGTTGTTTTTAATATAGAATTTGAATTATTTGATGTCGCATTATTTAAATAATTTTTAATTTCTTGTTTTATAACAATATTATTATCATATCCAGTTAATAAATCAGTGTTAGAAGTTGTAATATTTGAATAAGGGGAAACTATATTAATTGTAGAATTTTGAAGAGGATTTTGAATAATTTCTTCATTATTATTTAAATTATTATTTATATTTTTAAAATTTGAATGAGGATTTGTATTATTTCTAACTAATTCATTTATATTATTCATTTTATGAAATTTAAAAAAATTATTTAAAAGATTTTCATTTATTTTTAAATTATCATTATTATCACAATTATTATTTATAAAATTATTATTATAAAAATTTGTTAAATATTTTATAAATTTATTTATAAAAGATAAAATTCTATTTCTAGGACCAATTGGAATATTCATTTCTTTAAAATCCTCTTTTGATAAAAATAAAAGATCATTAAATTTTACTTTATTATTTTTAAAAGATTCTAAATATATTTTATCTATTCCTAAATTATTAAATGTAATTTCCATTAAATTTTCATCATCTAATTCACTTAATGACATATTATGATTACTATAATTATTTTCATCAATATTTTCATCATTCTCATTTATTATAATTTCATTATTATCGTTATCATTATAATTATTTTCCACAGAATTATTGTTGTTTTTTAAATTAATCATTTTATTTAATAAAGTATTTTTTGGATTTATTAATTCACTTTTTATTCTTGATTGATTATTAGAACAAATAGAATCAGTTAACGATGGATAATATTGATAATTATTATTATTTCTATTATTATTTAAATTATTAGAAGTATTTATTTTATTTGGATAATAAATATTTTCCAAATTTTCAGATTGATTTATTTTTTCAGGTTTTATACGATTGTAACTTTTAATTGATCTTCCACTTCCAATAAAAGTTGTTGGATTATTATAATATGAAGTAAATCTTATTGTTTTTTTAATATTATTTATAGGATATTCATTTATTTTTAATACGCCCTTTTTATTTATTAATTTTATTTTTGGTTTCATTGAATAATGATTCATATTAAATTTCTTATTTAAAAATTATAATAATAATTGTATTATTTAAAATTATAAAATATTTTAAGAATTTATAAAAATTTTTTAATTTTTAATAAAATAAATTTATTATACTAATGAATAAACATTTTCGAAATCAAAAAAGTGGATTATTTTCATTTGATTCAAATTCACTTACGACTCAATCAAAAACTTTTTTTAACGGAAATAATAATAATTTATTAAATAACAATAAAAATAATATTGATAATAATAAAATAAATTTATCTTATGGAAAAGTACGTTTAAAAAAAAATGTTTCAACAAAATTAAATTCATTTGATAATAATTATTCAAATATATTTACAAATTTAAACAATTATAATAATAATATTAATTATACTACAAATGATGAAATAAAATATATAAATTCATATTTATCTAAAAATAAAATGAATTATATAAATAATAAAACTTCAACACTTTCATTTAATAATCAAACAACCCCTCCTAATTCTTCTTATTCTTTAAAGAAAAAAAAAACTATAAAATTCAATGATAAAAATTTAATTAATCGAGAAGATAGAATATTTATTAGAAAACAAACTCATAAATGTTCAAAAAAAATATCAAATATTGATATTGATTCAATTTTAAATACTTCAAATAATGAAAATGAAAATAATTCTCCTAAAATTAATAAAATATTTGAAAAAGAACAATTTTGGATGTTATCAAATATTAAAAATGATAAAAAATTAAAAAATAAAAAAACAAAATCAGTTAATATTCCTGTTAGAGATCTTATAAAAAGAGACCCTTATAGATTATTAAATCCAATTGTTAAAATAAATATATCATTATTTACAGAATTATCAAAAAAATATCAATCACCTAATTTAAGAAATACAATAAGAACTATAGAAAAAAATAAATTAAATAGTTTAAAAGGAACAAGTATATTTTTAAAAAATAAAGAAAATAAACAACCAAATTTAATTACAAGATTAATTAATATTTTACATAATAAAAATATTCATGAAGAATTTAAAATTGCAGTTAAATGGAAATCATTAATTACTTTATTTAATGATTTTACTTTTCTTATTTTAATATTATTAGAAAGTTTTAAAGACATTAAATCTTATTTTGATAAAAATCAATATATAAATAAAGAACAATTAAAAGAAATATTAATTAATATGAGATTAAATATTAAAAGAAGTTTAATTGAAAAATTTGTTAATTGTGTTTTTGGAATTTTTTGTGAAGATTTTGAAAAATTAGATGTTAAAATATTTTATTGTGCTTTAATAATTATTAATCCTTCAATGATGTATGAAGAAAAAATGGATTATTTATGTAATATTTGGGAAAAAAAAGGTGAAATAAAATTATATGATATGTTATTATATATTAAAGCAAATATTCGATTTAAAAAAGATTATCCAATAATTAAAACTTATTTTTTAAATGAATACAAAGATCAAAAAAATATTGTTTTTTCAAAAGAAGAAGTTTATAGTCATTTTGTTTTTCATAAATCTTTAAGAAAAATTTATAGTGCAAATTTAATTATAGATTATTATAAAGTTGATAAGATTTATAATGAAGAATTATATAATGAATTTTCAAAAAATATGAGAGGTTTTAATTATAGAATAAACCAAAGAGATATAAATTGTTATAGTCATTTTTTGACACATAATTATGAAAAAATTTTAGAAATAGTTGAAAAAGCAGATAATAAAAAAAGTGAAATTAATATTCTTTAATTTTTTGATTTTATATATATAAAAAGATAAAAATATTTTATAAAATATAAATAAATTTATATAAAATATATTGTTTAATTTTTTATTATTTAAATAATATATTTTAATTTAATTTTTTTTCTTATCACCATCAGTTGGAGGAACATATGGTAACCATTTTAATTGATGTTTATTTAAATATGGCCATGAAGGAATACATAAAACTAAAGATAATATTAGACCAACTATCATAATATATACACCATGACATAAATGTTGAGTTAAATATGAAACTATCATTGCTAAAATAGTACATACTGTTAAAATTATTCTATATATTTTTTCAGATAATTTTTGACCTTCAAAATCCTATAAATATTAATTAAAATTATTTTAAATTTACTATTTCATTCATTTTTATTGTTAATTTTTCGGTGTCAATAAATTTATTGATAAAATCCATGTTTTAAATAAAAATTAATATTTAAAATAATATTTTATTAATAATAAATAATATTTTAAATTTTAAATAAAAAAAATTTGTTTTAATTTGAAAAAATAATTATGGGGATTG
>JAEEGK010017756.1_pt1 | contig 15473 bp, 12 predicted proteins | sample 8958771 | NCBI WGS metagenome assembly JAEEGK01 (sample SAMN16246547, study PRJNA631951) | gut metagenome | biome: gut microbiome; feature: rumen; material: SC-attached | host: Bos | place: Iran: Karaj | collected 2018-10 | reverse complement strand
GTTTAGTTTTTGCATTATTGATAATTCTCTATTTTTATATCTTCTATCTTGAAATACTTTTTTTACTGCTACTTTTTCTCCTGTTTTCTTTATTTTTGCTAAGAAAACTTCTCCAAATGCACCTTGTCCTACTATATCTTTTTTATCAAAAATTAAATCATTTTCTGTTAGTTTTTGTTCTTTATCCATATTATTTTTTTGAATTAAAAATAATAATATATTTATTTAATTAGTTTAATATAATTCAATTTTTTTATTTTGTCTAAAAAATCCTTTTTTATAATAATATTTACTAGTTTTCAAATTTATCGATAAACTCATTTATAGTTTGATACATTTCAGTTAAAGCTTCACTTATTATTAATGTTCTTGAAAATTGAGGAGTAATTCCAAAATCATTTACTAAAGAACAACTAACATCTTTAGTTGGTATTTGACTATAATTTTTTGAAATAAATTCATATATTTCAATTTTTAAATCAAAATTAAATAATACCCTTAATTTTCCATTTGTAATTACCAAATTATCAGAATATTTTTCAAATTTTGAAAAATTATTTATAATTAATAAATGTTTATTTTCTGATATTTGATATTCTTCAGGATCATCTAAATTAACACTTAATAAACTTAAATTTTCTTCATATTTATCTTTTAAAATTAAAGGAAGTGTTTTATATCCTGAATTAAAAGTCCAATCTTTACCTTCTTGACTTATAATAATACTATATTTACATTTTTCAGTAAAATAATTTGCTACAAAATCCTTCCAATATTCAATACTATTTTCTTTAATATGTTTATGTTTATTAAAATATTCATTTATTATAACTACTAATTTCCCAGGAAAATATTCTGGGTTTTGAATTGGAGGAATCATTTCATTATTAAAATTCATAATTTATAATATTTTAAAATATAATTAATATAATATTTATAAATAATAAATAAATGAATAATGAAAGAGAAGGATGGGAATATAAAAGAAATTTAAATGAATCAAAAGATGATTTACAGAATAAAGGAAATAAAAAAAATAATTATAAATATAAAGATGGTGATAGAAATTATGAATATGGTCCTTATAGAAAACATATAAAAAAAAATGATTATGAAAAAGGAAGAAACAATAATGAAAATTCAATTTATAATAAAAAAAATAATAAGAAAAAAAGAGAAAATAATTATGAAATTAATGAAAGGTATTCAGAAAATATTGAGGAATTCACATCTGAATTAAATAATCCAATTCAACAAGATGAAAGAACAAAACATAAAAATTATACTCAACAACAAAATAATAATATTTCAAAAAAGAATTATTATAATTACAATAATAATAATAATAATCAAACAAATAATATAAATAATATAAATAATAATACAAATATAAATAATCTAAATGAACAAAATCAAGATAAAAACATAAATCAATTTAATTATTTTCAAGAAGGCCAAATTCAAGATATAAATTATATAAATAACCAAAATAACAATAATCAAAATGGAATTGTTAAAAATTACAATCAAATAATAAATCAACCTCCATTTAGGAAATATAATAATATAAAACCATTTAATAATAAAGGAAAAAATAATAATAATAATTTAAGTATGACAACATCAATGATGCAAATACCAAGTCGAAATTCATTAGAAAATCAAATCGAACAAACATCAAATTTAAATATTGAAAATTCTCAAAGTAATAATATATCAACAAAAATGAATTCAGATAATTTATCAATAAAATCTCAATCACACTATTCAGATAGAACATGTGCACCTCTTCCAAATTATGGAAATGATATATTTATTAATAATATAAATAAACAAATACCAATTCCTTATGAACAAATGTATAATTATAATAGAATTCCTATGAATATTTTTAGTATTCCTATGAATGCTGTTAATATTGAGCAAAATGGAATGTTTAATTATCCTGCTTTTACTATGAATTCTATTAATCAAAATAATAATATTATTATGAATAATAATGATAAAATTAAAGATAGTAAAAAGAAAAATAATTTAATTAATAAAAATAAAGGAAATAGGAGTAATCAAGGGAATAAAACTTTAATTCCTAATCATAATAATAATACTAATTTAAATTTTAATAATAATATGAATGGAGCTATGTTTATTAATCCAAATCAACAAATGCCTCATTATAAAAAAAATATTAATAAAAAATTAGGTTTAAGGAAATTAAATAGTGATAAAAATATTCCTTTAAATAATTACCCTTTTTTTCCACAAAAAAATAATTTAAATAATAACAAATTTTTTAATCAAAATAATCAAAAAGATGAACAAATTCTTCCTTTTAATAATTTAAATTTAAAAATAAAATTACCAAATGGAAATGAATTGACAGATACATTAAATATAAATGTACTTGAAGGAAATTTTCATAATCTAGCTCAAAAATATGTTAATAATAATAATTTAAATCAAATTTTAATTGAACCAATTTATAATAAAATTATTCTAGCTTTAGAAATGACTAATTCAATTCTTTTAAATAATACATCAAAATATGATAGAAAAAAATTAGAAGAATTAAAAAACTATTATAATTCAATTAAAAATGAGGATGAAGAATTAAGTGATTGCAGTTTAGATGAAATAATTGAATATAATAAATATTATGAAAGAATTAAAGATATAAAACCTGATAAAAATGAAATTAGAAATTTTGAATTACATAATTTTTCTTTTTGATAAAATAATATAATTATATTATAAATTCATGTATTAACAATTTAATTAATATTTCTAATAATTAAATAAAAAAATTAAAAATAATTATTTTTTAAATTAAATATTATTTTAAAATTAATAATTAAAAAGTTTTTGAGTTATAAATTATAAATAGAAAAATACTTAAAAACATTAAAAAAAAGTAATTTATTTTATTTTAACCAATTCATGATTCATAAATTTTTGTGCAGTATTTATAATATCAGGTTCAGCAGTAGTATTACAAATATTTTCTAAATAAGTAGTAATATATGAAACATAAGGTTTTAAAATTTTTTTTCCATCATTTTGAAATTCAATAATCCAAATAAAAAGTTGAATCATTCTCTTATGAATTTTATAACAAGATAATTCTAATCCTTTTAATAATTTAGGAATATCATCAGGTTTAAAATTTAATTTCATTTTAAGTGATTCAACATTACTTCCAGGGAAAAATTGAAGTATAAAAACTAAACATTGACATGCCATTTCTTGAACATTTACATTATTTTCATTTCCTAATAAATCAATACATAATTGGAAATTTTTAGCAACATTTTCAATTTTACTTTGGAAATTTTTTTTATATGAATCCATATCTACTTTTGAAGGATAATTTTTCCTTTTATATTCTGCTATTTTTTCTATTAATTCATTAAATAATTCAAATACATAATCCATATAAACTGAATCATCATCATTTTCTAAACCTTTTGATATTAAATAATTTACTTTATCAATTAAACCTAATTTTATTATTTCATTAAATCCTACTCCTTTATATTCTGTAAAGATAATTAATATTTTTATTATATTTAAATTTGTTGAATAATCATTACTTTTCATTAATTTAAATATTTCATCAATTATTTTTTCTGATTTATAAATTGAAATAAATGTTTCATCTTTTTCAATTATAAGTGACATAAGTGATAATGTCTCCTCTGTTATTTCTTTTTTCTTTAATAAATTTAATAAAATAGGACAACATGATTTAATTAAATTTTGAATTTCATTTAATTTTCCTTCACAATAATCAACAATAAAAGATAAAATATTAGCACAAATTGTAATAATAGAAGAAACATCATTTATTTGTATTATTTCAGATAAATTTAATAAATCTTTATAAAAACCAGATAGAATATAATCAATTCTTGCAATAACGCTTATTGGATTTTCTGAAAATTTCATTAAAACATTTATTAGATTACTTATTATTTCATTATTATTTTTATTTCCTGCTTTGCTTTTAATATATTCCATTATTTGTTTTAAAAAATCAACTGTAAATAATGGATTACTTATTCTATGATAAATTCCCATTGTTTCAAATAATTTACAATTCATTATAATTTCATCACGTTTATTATCTTTATTTAATTGATTAATAAATTTTTTTGAAAATACTTTCGAATTATCAACTGACATTTTTTCAAAAAATTTAACTGCCATATGTATTTCATTATTCTTTTCAATTCTATATTTTTGTAATTTTAAATAAGCATTTTCTCCATATTTAATAATAATTTCAGGATAATTTAAGAAATATCCAAAAAGTAAAATTATTTTAATTTTAATAATATTATTACATTTTTCTAAAACTTTTAATAAAGCCCCAAATAATATATCACATTTACTTGCAAGGAAAATATTTTTATGATCCATAACAAAAGAAAATAATAAACAATTAATAAGACATAATTGAATATTTTCATTTTCTTTTAAAATTATTTTTTCATCATTTAAAATAGGACATTTTTCAATAAATAAATTAATTAAAGAAGGTTCATGTCTTATTAGATGAGAAACAGTAGAAATTGCAGAACATTTTAATTCAACATTACTAGTTGTATTATAAATATTTAATATTTTTTCAGTAAAATCTTTATTGCTTGCAAAATATTTTTTACTAACATTAGTTAAAATTGCAATATTTTCAATAGTTTTAATAGTATAAAAATTAACTATATCACCTCTTTTTTCATTTAAACAAAATAATAAAATATCTAAATAATTTTTATTAATTGACCATTCATTATTATCAGGAGTTTCTTCTTGTGTTGCAACATAAAATAAATATTCTCCTAAAGTTGCAGTTGCTTTTTTCATTAAATCTGAATTATTATTTGCATTTTTAATATTATTACAAATAATTTCATCAAATTTATAATTATCTAAAGGCAATTCAATAATAGTTGCATATCTTACTAAATAACCAATAATACAACAACATCTTGTTTTAACTTCTTCATTATTAACATTTTTTAAAAATTGAATAAATTGTTGAATAAAAGTAGTATTAATTAAATTATTTGCTAATTCTCTATCAAAAACAATAGTTTCAAAATATTTAAGTAAATTTAATAAATTATCATAATCTTTTTTATTAGCATGATCATCTAAATCAGTATAAATTCTATATAAATATTGTTCTACTGTTTTAACATCATTTGGTGAGTTCATCATATCTTTTAAAACATCTTTTTTCCATGGTACAAAAGGTAATTTTGATTTATTAAAAATGGTAATTGGACTATCTTCAATTAATTTATTTCCAATAATAGGTTTAATTATCCTATCTGCAGGATTAATAAAAATATTTTCAATTTTTGGTACTTCATCAGAACTAGTAATTAATTCAGCATTAACATCATTATAAGTTCTTTTATCTTTTTTGAAAACTTTACTAATATTTAATACAGAAACATTCATAGGAAATTTAGTAATAGAAATATTAATTTTATCAGTTTCAATAGTATCTTCATCTTCATTATCTTTATCTTGAAAATCAAATTCTTGATCAGTATTATCAATTTCATTTTTTTTAACAGTATAATTATCCTTATCTAAATTATTTCTAACAATGCGACTTAATCTCATTGGATCAATTCCCTTATTACTATTATCACTTTTACCACTTGGTAAATTATTAACATTTGAATTATTAAAAGCACCTTCCCACCAATCAAATCTTTCAATTTCACCCCAAGTAACTCTATTATTAGGTTCTTTTACTAATAATCTTTTTAATATTTGAACAAATTCATCTGAATATTTAGTTAATTCTTTTTTATTAAAATCAACTTCATCATTTATAATTTTATTAATTAATTTTGCTATATTTTCGTCAAAAAAAGGTACTTGACCAACTGCTAATTCATACATTATGCAACCTAAAGCCCATAAATCACTTTTAAAAGAATATTTTCCATCAACTTGAAATAATTCTGGTGCTGTATAACATGGTGTCATTGCATTTTTATTTTTTTTTATTTCATTCATATTCATTGTTGAAACTTTTAATGATTTTTTAAAATCACATATTTTAACATTTCCATATTCATCAATTAATATGTTACTTGGTTTTAAATTACAATGAATTATACCATTTTTATGTAAAGCTTGTAATCCTGTTAATAATTGAGTACTTATTAATTTTATTGTTCTTTCTCCATAAAAATTCTTTTTATTTTGCCATAAACATTTTGATAAATCTCCTGTTGCACAAAATTCCATTTCCATTAAAAAATATGTGTTATCTTCACAAAATGATTTTATATTTACTACATTTGGATTATTTATATTATGAACTAAATTATATTCGTAGTTATATTTATTTTTGTGATATTTTTTATAATATGCTTTTACAGCAATATAACGAATTGTACCAAATTTACGAGTCTATTTTTGTTATTAATTTATTATTACTTTATATATTCGAATTGTTTTGTCTGAATTTTGGTATATTTGCTCGTTTAAAGTGTAGTCTTGAGTATTTGACATTTTTAATATATTAAATATATATATTTTTATTTAAAAAATAAAATAGAGTTTTATTAATATTTTTAGAATATTTTTTAAAATGTTTTATGTTTTTAGAGAATAAAACTTGAATATATAATTATAATTATAATTCAATAAATATTTACTTTATTATATATATATTATAATACATTCAATATATTTTAAATTTTATTCTTTTTTTTTATTCTTATAATATAATCATTAAGAATATGTTGATTTTTAATTCTTGTCTCATTCATTTCTTTTATTAAATTATAATTTTTAACTTTTTGTTCATATAACAACAATTTAAATTTGGCAAATTTTTTATCAGGATTTTCATATTTTTTAAAATTACCATGTTCTTCAATAACATCTAGTTTATCAACAACTTTTAAAGCTAATCTTCCAGCTAAAGAATATTTTTTAAGACTAACATTCTTAATTCCCATAATAGATTTTTTCAATAATTTTGTAAAATAATGATATTTATTTTGTTCATTTAAATGATTTTCTTTTGTAATTGAATGTTCTCTTTCTAATAATAATTTTTGTAATTTTAATTTATTGTTTGAATTATTTTTTTCTATATTATTTGAAAAATCAATATTCAATTTTGTTGTAGGAGTAATAGTAAGATTAATTTTAGGATCATATATTATTTTATTTGAGAATATATTATCTAAAGTAGTATTATTTAAATATTTTAATTTTTTATGGGATTCTGCTCTCAAAATATTTAAATATTTGGTCTTTAATTTATAATTACTATTATTTAGTGTTTTATTACATGATCGACTATTATAAATTTTTTTTATATCATTTTGAAAAGAAAAATTTAAATTTTTAAGTAAAGAAGAATCTTTTCTATATGAACGATATAAAGATGATTTAGTAACATTTCTTTCAATTTCTTGTTTTTTAATTTTTATTGGAATTTCTTTTTTATTTTCCTTTTTTAAAAATAATAATTTAATATTTTTGTTTGGTAATTTCCTCATTTTTAAATTTTTTTTTTTTCAATTAATAATAATATTATAAATCAATTTTAAAATTAATTAATTTGCTTTTTAATAATATATTAATATATTAAATTAAATAAAATAATTTAAATTAATAATAAATGTTCATATATAATATATAGTAATTTAATATAAATAAATCATTTTAAGAATTTATTTTTTTATCATCAATATTATTATTAGTATGATTTTGTTTACCTCCTCTTATAACTTTAACAACATTTCTCCTTGCTAAATAATTATTCATAACATCATTTAAATGATCCATATCTCTAAATTGTTCCAATAAACCCATTTTTTCTTTAGTTAAAGAATTAATCTTTTCATTTCTTTTTTGAATTTTTTTAGATAATATTTGATTTTCAACTTTTAAAATACACTTTTCTTGTAAAGTCAAATGATACATTTTATTAACTTCTCTTAAATTTTGTTCTAAAGTATAAATTTTTTTATATAAATTCTTTTCATCAGGAGTTAATCTATTTTCTAATAAATCTAATTTTTCTTTATATTCATTCATATCACTTTCTAATCTTGAAATTCTATCATTTTTTTCATTCACACTTTTTAAAAGAGCTTCATTAGTTATATTACTTATAATATAATTTTCATTCATTTCTTTATAATCTATAATTGGACCATTTGATAAAACTTGTAATTTAATTGCTCTTTGACATTCTAATCTTTTATTTAATATTTCTTGATCTATTTTTGTTACTTCTGTATTGAAATTTGAATTTATTATTTTTGATAAATTTTCTAATATTTTTTTATTTACATCTTTATTTTTTGAAACTTTTGAACCTAATGTATAATCTTTTAATTGATTATAAAATTCTCCTAATATTTTTTTATCTATTACTTTTAAATTTTTTTTTAATATATCTTTGCTTTGGAAATTTTTTAAATTTTCACTTAGTTCATTTATTGTTTTAATATATTGTTTTTCTTTTTGTTGGAAATCTTCTTCTATTTTTTCTTTTTGTTCTATAATTGCTTGTAAATCTTCAATTTTAATATTAGCTTCTTCTAATTTAGAAACAATATCACTTTTTTCACCTTCTAACTCATTCATTTTTTCTAATATTCCACTATATTTTTTTTCAATTTCATTTAAATCATTACTTGCATTTTGTAATAAATAATCACTAATTAAATTATAATTATTTTCATTATCATTTTTTTCATTATTATTATTATTATTATTATTAGTATTATTTTTATTTATATTAAATAAATTATTATTATTCAAATTTTCAACAACTAAATTTTCTTTATCAATAGGAACTTCCAATCCATTTTGAACAATAAAATCAGTTAATTGAGTAATCCTTGCATTACAAATAACTAATAACTTTTCTAATTTTTCAACTTTCAATTTCAATTCTTGAACAGTAACTTCTTTATTAATTTTAGGTTTATTTTTCATTTTTTTAGCTCTAGTACCAAATCTCAAAGTACTTAAAGTTTCACTTTCATTATATTGACTAGGACTACAAGTAATAATTAAACAAGTTTTACTATTTCCACCTAAACTCTCTTGTAATACTCTAGTTAATTTACTTTCTCTATATGGAATATGTGTACTTTTACCATCAGTTAATGCATTAATAACCATTCCTAAAGTACTTAATGATTTATTTATTATTTTTGCTTCTTCAAGTGTAATTCCAGTTGATCCTGTTTTTGATATTTTCTCACTTCCTGCTAAATCAACTAAATATAATTTACCTGATTTAGCTTCTAAAGTTTTTATATTTTTCTGATGTATAGTCATTATTACAAGTGAATGTGAACGAGATGATATTTCATTCATATTAGTTCTATTAGTAGTTCTATTTTCAGAACCAATTTTAATTAATTCCATAACATCTTCTTCAGTACTAACATAATGTTCACTTAAATCTTCAATATAAATTTCCTTATCTTTATTTTCTCTAACATTCATATTAACTTTACTTAAATCTAATAAATCTCTAATTTTTTCCATATAAATTTCAATAATAGAAATTTTAACCATATATTCAATATCACCATTAGATAACATAATACTTTTAAAAACTTGTTTAATCATTCTAGGAATGATACCTTCTTTTTCAGGATCATCAATAACTCCTTCCATAGTATAAGTTTTACCACTTGCAGTTTGACCATAAGCAAATATAGTTCCATTATAACCTGATAAAACACTATCAACCAAATCTTTAGCACAATATTCATAAATTTCTTTTTGTGTAGAATCAACATTAAAAATATGATCAAAGTGAAATGTAAAATTATTATATTCATTTTTACTTTTTATTTCTACTTGATCTTCAGTTAGAGAAATTATACAATTTTCTTTTGTGAATTTTTTTTCATTTTGTATTATTGGACGAAAACGACACATTACTTTTACATTTGAAGAACTTGGAAAAGAATTTGTTATTAATGGAAATTGTCCTTCGTTTAATATTTGTGTAGTGTTTTGACTTTGAATGTTTGGAGAATCTAAAATTAAATTATCTGATAAGGAATTTGATATTGGTGATGATTGTTTTTGAACTGGAAATGTATTTGTCTGTCTTGGTGGAGATATTGGAGTTTTTGACATATTTATACGATCTACTGTTATTTTTTCTTTTTCTAAATTTTTAATTGAATGCTTTTTTGTACTAGGTGTGTTTGGGTTAAATTTTAAACCAAATTTCTATTTTTGATTATATATGATTATTTTTATATGTTACTTGCTGGAAATTACTCATTTTTTTTAAATTAAGAAAAAAAATATAAAATAATAAAAAAAATAAAAAAATAAAATGTAATTTCTTTGTATAATATTTTTTATGAAAGGAGATTTTTATGATATTTAGAAAATATAATTAAATTATTTCGATTAATTATGAATAAATGAATTATAAATCAATCCATTAATATTTTTAATAATTTGATTATATGGATACATAAAGATTCTTTGATTAATATTGCAATATAATTGTGTAATTTTTGTTTTATTCCAAACACAATTATTTTTTTTTATTTAATGCTAATTTTTCTTTAAAATTAATAAATTATAAATCTTTAAAATAATGCTAATTCAATTTTTAATAAGATATATTAAATTTATTTTTTATTTATAAAGAATTTGATATCTATTTTATATTTTTTATTATATAAAATAGTTTTTATTAAATTTTAAAAAAATATAAAATAAAATTTATTAAAGCAATTAAACTCAATCTAAAATCCTAAATTAAATATAATAAATACAATATATATATAATAAAAATAATTCCAAATTAATAATAAAAAAAATATGTTTAATTTTTTCGGAAACCAAAAAAAAAAAGAAGCCCCAAAACCTCCACCAATAGATCTCAATGTAGAATCTCAAAACATGACAAATAGAATGGGAGATCTCCAATTAAAAATAGAACAAACAGACAAACAATTAAAAGCCCAACTTCAAGTATATCGTACAGCAAGAAATCCAACTGCAAAAGCCCAAGCAAAGAAGAAAGCAATGCAATTATTAAAAAGAAAAAAAATGTATGAACAACATCATAATAATTTATCAAATGCTCAAATGAATCTTGACTCAGTAAACATGGATGTACAAATGATGAAAGATAATATGAATATAATGAGAGTAATGAAAGATACTGTTCAAGTTCAAAAAGATACTTTACATGCAATGGGAGGAATTGATGGTATGTATGATGTTATGGATGATATGGCTGAATTAAAAGATCAACAACAAGAAATGAATGAAGAAATTCAAAGGAATTTAGATGTTGATGTAGGAGATGAAGAATTAGATGCTGAATTAGATGATTTAGATTATCAAATGAGAATTGAAATGGATAATGATGGAATAAAAGCTCCTGATAATGTTGTTCCTAATAATAATAATGCTGATGAACTTGCACTTGAAGATATGCTTAAATAAGTTTTTTCTTTATAGAATTAAATTTGAAATGTATAATTTATTAGAATTTATATTTTTTAAATTTTTTGAATTTTTTTTTTAATTTTGATGGAAAACGTTTAAATTATGATGAATATTATATTATAATGTAATAATATATTAAATATATTTTTTTTATAATTTTTTCTATTAAATAATTATTTGAATTTATTAAATTATCTTTTTCTAAGAAAAATGCCTCAAAATGAATATATAAAGAAAAGTATAAAGAAATTTGGAAAGCGTTTAGATGAAGATGAAAGACAGCGTAAAAAAGAAGCAAGAATGCCACATATAACATCAAAAAAAGCTAAAAAATTAAGAGGATTAAAAGCAAAACTTTTCAATAAACAACGTTACAAAGAAAAAGCCGAAATGAAAAAAACAATAAAAGCCCATGAAGAGAAATCAGGAAAAGTAAAAGCAAAAACTCCAGAAAATGCAATACCAACATATTTATTAGATAGAGAAGAAATAAATAGAAGTAAAATATTATCAAATACAATAAAACAAAAAAGAAAAGAAAAAGCAGGTAAATGGTCAGTTCCAATTCCAGTAGTTAAACCATTGACAGAAGATGAAATGTTTCAAATTAAATATTCAGGAAAGAGAAGAAGAAAAGCATGGAAGAGAGTAATTAATAAAGTAAGTTTTGTTGGTGATAATTTTACAAGAAAACCACCTAAATTTGAAAGGTTTATTAGACCACATGCTTTAAGATTTAAAAAAGCTAATGTTACTCATCCTGAATTGAAAACTACTTTTATGTTAGATATTATTGGAGTTAAAAAAAATCCTCAGAGTAATTTATATACTGGATTAGGGGTTATTACAAAAGGTACTATTATTGAAGTTAATGTTAGTGAATTAGGATTAGTTACTCAAGGAGGGAAAGTTGTTTGGGGAAAGTATGCTCAAGTTACTAATAATCCTGAAAATGATGGATGTATTAATGCTGTTTTACTTGTTTAAAAAATTTTTTATTTTTTTGATTTGTATAATAAAGAAATTAATAAAATATTTTTTTAATTTAGAAATTAATTAAATATGAATAGTAGTGTTAAAACAATTCAAAATTTAAATAATGAAGAACTTCAAAAAGATATACCACAAAATGCATCATGGCATTCAAAAGTAAAATATATTATATAAAAAAACTTTTATATAAAAACCTAAAAAAAAAAGAAAATTAAAAAAAATAGTATAATGAAAGTGCATATATATATATAGGAAATTTTCCATATGGAATAACAGAAGGTGATTTAGTAATAGTTTTTTCTCAATATGGTGAAATAGTTGATTGTAGAATAGCAAGAGATTCAATAACTGGTAAAAGTAAAGGTTTTGGATTTATATGTTATGAAGATCAAAGATCAACAATTTTAGCAGTTGATAATTTAAATGGAATTGAAATTGCTGGAAGAACTATTAAAGTTGATCATGTTGAACAATATAAAATTCCAAAAGAATATTTTGAAAATGATGATAATGAAAAAAAAATTTATAAACCTAGTGGACCTGATGGTAAAGGATGGGGAAAGTTTAGAATATTAAATGAAGAGGATAAAAAAAAATTTGATATTATTAAAAAAGAAGAAGAAAATGAAAATAAAATAAAAATGGAAAATTTATTACCAAATAATATTATTGATATTAATGAAGAAAATGACTGGGAGAAAAAATTTTTGGATATGATAAATAAAAAAAGAGAAAAAATTGAAAGAAAAAAAAATAAAAAGCATCATAAATAAAAATATTAATTTAAAATAAAAAAGATAATATAGAAATTACTTTTTTTATTATTTTTCAATCATTTTTCTCATTACAATGCCAAAGACTTCAAAAGTAATATATCCATCATTATTTATATCAGATTCTAAAAATATTTTAATTATTGAATTTTCACATATTTCTTTTGTTTTTCTTCGTTTTAACTAATTATTCACATTTATTTATTTATTTCTTTTCATAAACTCATTTAATTTTTTTTCTGATTAATAAGAAATATATTGATTTTATTTTCATCATCATCAGGATATTTATTTGTTTTAATTATTCTATATATATTTTATTTTTTATTTATTCGACTTTCTAAGATTATATTCATTTAATATCTTTATTTTATATTAGAAAATGATTTTGATGAGTAATTTAAATTATTGAAGTTTTTTTTTATAAAGTGTACAAATTATTCTTTTTTTTTTTTGATAAATATAAATCTATTAAATACTTTATTCTTCTTATAAAAAATTTTTTTTCATTTTTAATATTAGAAAATTTTTAATGTTTAATTTAGTATTATTTTTATTATTTTTTATTTTTAAATATAATAACATATTTTTGATATATTATATAATAATGTATAAATTTAAATTTATAAATAAGGATTTTTTTAAAATTAAATTGTAATTATTTCAAAAAAATATATCAATAATATTTCTTTTCAATAAGTAAATTAAAAAAAATTTTATTTAAAATTATTGGAATATAATAAAATATTATTAAATGTCTGATATAACACCAAATATTCCAGTAGTTTTAAAAGAAAAAGAAGAAGAAAAAACAAAAGGAAGAATTTTAGATTATATTCAAGCATCAAATGAAGTAATAAATATAGTTTCTGAAATATTAGAAGAAATTGTAAACGAAAATGAAGAAAATGAAATTCATAATAATGAAAATTTATATGAAGAAAGTTCAATTATAAAAAGTTTTATAAGTAAAAAACCTCCTCAAATATCAATAAAAAACTATTTAAAAAGATTAATGAAATATTCTAAACCAGAACCTTCAACAGTAATTCTTTCTTTAATATATATTGATAAAGTTTGTGAAAATTCAAATTTACAATTAACGCATTTAAATATTCATCGGTAAAAATATTTATTTTTATTATAATAGTTTTATTTTAGCTTCTATGGTTTTGGCGATTAAATATAATGAAGATGATTATTATTCTAATAAATATTATGCAAAAGTTGGTGGAATTGCTTTAAATGAATTGAATGAATTAGAATATAATTTATTAATTTTACTTGAATTTAATGCTTTTATTGATGATGATACTTATGAAAAATATGAAAATCAATTAAATGATTTTGAACATTGAAATTTTATTTTTTATTTGTTTTTTTTTGGATTAAATGATTTATAATAATGGATTACAAATTCAAATTATTGAGAATAAATTAGTTTCATTTTCTTTATTTTTTTTGAGCATATTTGAAAAATATTAATTTATTGTTATATGTCTGATTACTATTTTATTTTTAAATTAATAATTTAAGATATTATATTTAAATTTTATCTACTTTTTTTTTATAATATTATTGAGAGTAGGAATATTTTTTAATTATAATCAACTAATTAATTTTTAATAAATTTCAAATAAAATGTTTGAAAAAAAAAATTTTAAAGATTGCTTAAAAATAATAATTATTAAAAATATATATTTCATATTTTGAATATAACTCAATAAAAAATATTATAATCTTATTATTATTCCATAATAATAATAATAAATAAAAAACATAAAAAAAAATATAAAAATAACTTAATATCTCATAACTAAAAAAATAAAAAAAATTTAAAAAAAAACAAAAAAAAGAAATGATGAATCTATTTCAAATAGATAAACAAGAAATAGACTCAATATTCCAAACATATCAACAGCGTACAACAAGTGAAGAAATAGACTACATTCAAACAAAGCATGAAGGAGTAGGTGGTTTAGCACGTAAATTAAATTGTGACCTTCAAAATGGAATTTCATCAAACGAGGATTCAAAGCGTATGCGTCGTGATTACTTTGATGACAATATACGTTATAGAGAACCAATGCCATCATTCTGGCATTATGTAGCAGAAGCATTTGAAGATGAAATGTTAAGAATTTTAGTAGTTTGTGCAATTTTCGAAATTACAATTGGATTAAGTCCATTAACTGAAAATCCTGGTAAAGATGCTTT
>JAEEGK010017755.1_pt1 | contig 15473 bp, 11 predicted proteins | sample 8958771 | NCBI WGS metagenome assembly JAEEGK01 (sample SAMN16246547, study PRJNA631951) | gut metagenome | biome: gut microbiome; feature: rumen; material: SC-attached | host: Bos | place: Iran: Karaj | collected 2018-10 | reverse complement strand
ATCCCCAATTTAGAATCATTTTTTTAATAATAATAAATATTATTATTAATAATATTAAAATTTATAATTAAATTTTATTATTATTATTATAATAAAAATAATTAATAATAATATTATTATTATTTTTTTATTTTTAAAAAAATTAATCTTTTTTTAAGAATAAAGAAGTTAAATTTCCTGCAGGTGTTACTAAACTATTTGCATTTATATTTAAATTATTTATAAATGTTGTATTATTATTTTTTTTTGCACTTTTTAAAGGACTTATTAAATAATTTTGTTTAATATTATTATTAAAAACTTTATTTAAATTATTTTTTGAAAAATTATTTTTTTCTTTTTTAATATTTGCTAAAAATGAATTTTGATTATTCATTAAATTTTTTAATTTATAAGGTGTATGATATTTTTTATTAAAATTATTATTATTATTATTTCCTTTTACTAATAATAAATTTTTTTTCTTATTATTATTATTATTTTTATTATTATCTAAAATAATAACATTTTCCATAATTTTATTATTTTCTTTAATTCTTTCAATTAATTCTTTTTTATTTATTTTATATTTTTCTTGAATTTTTTCAATAATATTTTTTTGAGAATTTTTCAATTCCATTTCTAATTCATTATTATTAGAATCTTCTTTAAAAGCTTTTTTTAATTGTTTAAATTTATTTACTAAACCATCAAAATTAATTTCATTCATTTCATCTTCTTCATTCATTCTAACATCTTTCATTTTTTCTATTCTTAATTTCAAAGGTAAATCACTATTATTAATAATATTTTCATTATTATTATTATTATTTTTTCTTTGTTGTGGACCTTCAATAACTTTTAAAATTTCTTCTTTGTCTTTTAAAAATAAATCATTTAAATATTTTTCTTGATATTCAGAATCATTTTCTTCTAAAATTGTTTCATCATCTATTAAATTTGGAATATTTTTTTCTTTTTCTGATTCATTTTCTAATTCACTATCTGAATTATAAATTTTTTTTATTTTATCATCATGTTCTTCATTATCAGAACCTAATTCAGCTTCTTTATCAAAATAATTAGATGCAATATGTTTTTTTATTTTATTTAAAAATATTTTATCTTTTTGTTTTATTAAACGTTTTTTTCCTAATAATGAAAGTTTTTGTTTTATTGATGTTTTTTTTTCATGTTTTTTTTCCTTTGAAAAATCATTTTCTGTTGTGTAATTTATATCATTTTTTGAACTATTAATATCAATATCATAATCATCATCATCTTCTTTTTCATCATTTTTTTCTTCAGAAATTTTAATTTCAGAATTATTATTTTTTACATTTTCATTATTAGAACAATCATTATTTATAATATTATTATCCAATTCGATATTTTTATTTTTATTTATATCAATAGAAAAATTATTTTCTTCATTTAAATTATTATTATCATCATCATTTATTGTTTTTTTTACCGGAAGAACTTTATAATAATCCATAATAGTTTTTTCTTTTTTAGGTGTAGAAAATTTATATTTAGGCAATCGATTTTCCGCCATAATTAAAATTATAAAAACAAATAATAAAAACCAAACAAATAAAATAAAAAAATTAATAACAGAAAAAAATAATTTTTATTTTTAATATAATTCATAATTATTTAATAATATAATTCATTTTAATATAATTTTTATTTTATGTCTGAACGAAATGTTTTTAAAAAAATAAAAGAAGATTCTAATTTTAATCTTTCAAATCTCATTTTTAATAAAGATTATTTAAACATTTTTTTTGATAACGAAAATATAAAAAACAAAGAAGAAATTCCTTTTATTTCAATTTTACCTTCAAGTTTCTTTAAAATTTTCAAATTTTTAAATTTATCATCCTCAAAATTTGAAGAACTTTTATACAAATTTATTACAATTACAATAATCGAAGATGAAGATGAAAATAATTTAAACACAGATGAAATTGAATTAGATCCAGTTTATATTAATATTTTAAATAAAACTAATTTATTTTATGTTTCTTTTGGAAACATTGAATTAACTTTAAATACTTATAATAAAAATAAAATAGTAAGTATTAATAATTTTTCTTTAAGTAAAATAGCAAAAAAATTAGGAAAAAATATTATTTCAATCAGCGATTTTATTAATATTGGAATTATGATTTTGCCTCCAGATGAAATTCAAAAACGAATTGATTTTATGAGTAAATTAAATATAAAAACTAAATTCTTTGAATTCGCTGAAAAAAACGCTAAAAAAATTTTTGATAATAAAAAAAAAAATAATAATAATAATAAAAATAATGAAAATATTTTTATGTTCACTCCCGATATGGAAATTGTTATTAAAGATAATAAAATGAAAATTGAAAATTTATTTAATTTTACTGAAAATGTTAATAATTTTATTAAAGGTTTGCCACAAAAAAAATTTATTAAAAAACCTAAACCATTTTTATTATATAAAAATAATAATATTTATAATACTAATGTTATTAATAATCCTATTGTTCTTTCAAGAATTTCTATTTCAAGAAAAAGAAATTCAAGAAATAAATCAATTCATTTTGATAGTTTAAAAAGTACTCATCAAAATTCAAGAAAAAAAAGTAATAATAAAAATAATATTACAAACGATTTTAAAGATATGAGTTTTGATATTGCAACTGATTCATATGATTATTCTGAAATAATTAATAATTTAAAAGAATCTGATAATAATAATAATAATAATAAACTTAAAAATAATAATAATAATAATTATAATAATTTCAATTATTTAATAATTAAAGACATTAATCAAGAAAATAAAATTATTAATAAAAAAAATTTCAATAATTTATTATCAACTTTCAATGAAATTAATAATCGTAATAAAATAATGTGTGTTTTTGATTATAATAATAAAATAATTCAAATTAATTATGAAAATTTAAAAGAATGTAATGAAAATTATGAAAAAAATCATTTAATTTTATGTAAAGATTTAAAAGGAAAAAATGTTTTTATAAACAAAAATAAATTAAAAGCTTTATTTAATAATGAAAATAATATTGATAATGAAAAAGAATATTATGAAATTTTTGATTATTTAGGAAATAAAACAGTAATAAAATTTAATAAAAATAATTTAAATATTTTATATAATAATCCTTTTATTAAAAGCAAAAAATTATTTTATATTCGTTTAGCAAGAATTGAAGAAATTAATGAAGAAAATTAATAATATTAAATTTAATTATATTATAATTATTGTAAATATAAATATTTATTTATTTATTTTTTATTTATAATTTAATAACAAATATTTTCACAATTGCACCAACTTTGAACAACTTTTGAATCATAAATTATATTTTTATTATTATTATTATTTCTTAAATTTAATATTTTTTCATTTTTATTATTAATTTCAAATTCAGAATTATTATTACTCATTCCTATATTCATATTTAAAGAAACTGTATTACTAATTTTATTATAATTATTATTGTTGTTATTTATATTATTACTTTCAATATATTTTTTATTTCGTTTCTTAAAAATTGAACTTAAAATATTTTCTTTATTTTCATCAAAATAAAATGAATTATTTGAACTAGAAGAAATATTATTTGAATTTAATGTATTATTAAAATTTGTTGAATTTGAAATTTCTGAAATATTTTCATATTCTGAATGTAAACTTAAATTATTATTATTATTATTTTTATTTTTATTATTATTATTGTTATTATTGTTTAATTTAAAAACTAATTGTTTATTATTATTTAAATTATTAATATTAATTTTAATATTATTTAATAAATTAGAATCGTTTTTATTTTTTTCATATAAATTTAATTGATTAGTAATTTCTTTTACATCATAATATAATTTATTTTTTATTTTATATTCTTTGTATTTTAATAAAATTTCATTTTTTATTTTTTTTAATTTAATATAATTATTATTATTAATATTGAATTTTTTATTATTTTCATCTTTTAATTTTTTAATATTATTTTTTAATTCAAAAATATCAAATTTATTTTGAATAATATTATTAAAATTAATTAAATTATTCGATTCAATTTTAAATTTTAAAAATTTATTTTTAATTTCATTAATATTTTCATTATTATTTTCGTTTAAATAATTATCAATTTCATTAAAATAATCAACTAATTCATTAAAATTAAAAATTTCAAAATTTTCTTCATAAAAAACGTAACCAAAAATTTTTTGTAAAAATAAACAATTTTCTTTTGATAATTTTTTAATAAAAAAATTAATTTTTTTAATATCAATTTCATTCAATTTTGAAATATTATTAATAATATCTAAATTTTTATTTGATATTTCTTTAAATAATTTTTCTAATTTATTTTCATTTTCTAAAATATTATTACATAATAAATTATAATCTTTTATTAAAAGATTATATTCTTTTTTTAATTTCTTAATTTCTTCTTTTAAATTCAAATTTTTTATTAAATTTTTATTCCCTTTTTCTTTCAATTTATTCAAATTTTCATACAAAATTTTAATTTTATTATTATTATTAATATTATTATTAATCATTTTTAATTTTAATTTTAAATTTAATATTAATTAAATAAATAATAAAAAAAAATATTTAAATGTCAGATCCATCAACATCAAAACCAAAAATCGATAGATCAAAATATATAATAGAAAACCAACAAGATCAAACAATTTACAAACATTTTAATGATGTTTCAGGAGCGAACTTTAAAATTCGTAAAAATAAAAATTGTACAATTTACGTTTTAGATAATAGCAGTGGAATGTTCATTGACGATTGTGAAAATTGTAAAATAATAACTGGTCCAATCGACGGTTCAATAATGATTAGAACAACAAAAAATTGTTCAATTTCATTAATTGCAAGGCAACTTCGTTTTAGAGACTGTGAAAACATTAAATGCTTTACATATTGTCCAACTGATCCAGCTGTAGAAAATTCTTTTAATATATTTTTTGCACCATTTAATGCATTTTTCCCGCATTTAAAAGAATTATTTGAAAATAATAATTTTAATAAAAATGAAAGTAATCACATTAATACACCATATGATTTTACCGCAGATAAAGTCATAGGAAATGGAGCTCAACATTTTTTGATGTTGCCCGAAAATGAATTTGTCATTGAAAAAATTAAAGATGGTAATGATCCTATTGAAGAAATGTGGGAAGGTTATTCTCAATCTGAAGAACTTATTATGAAAAAAGGAGGTGTTAATTTTGAAGAAGAAAATAATAATGTTTTTAATAATAATACTGACATTAATAATAATAATATTGAAATGGATAATAATGTTAAAAATGATGACCGAAGCAGTGCAATTAAACCAGGAGATATAAGCGAAAATAATGCTTTTGAATTTAGTGAAATTTCTTCGAATGTTAATAATAATATGTTTAATAATAATAATTTAAATAATAATAATTTCAATAATAATAATTTAAATAATAATCAAACTGGCTTTGAATTCACAAACGAAATTCCTTTAAATAAAGACACAACAATTGAAAATAATAATATGTTCGATTTAAATTCTAATTTTAATAATAATAATAATTTTAATAATGAACTTTCTCAAGAAGAAATTAAAAGACAAGAGCAACGAGAAGAAGAATTAAAAGAACGTCAAAAAAAAATTCGAGAAAAACAAGAATTAGAAATGAAATTAAAAAATGAAAATAGAAAAAATGCATCAGAATTTCTTAATGAATTCTTTAAACAAAGACAAAAACGAATTCAAAATAATTTAGAATTAAATAAACAAAAAGAAAATAATGAAAAAAATGAAAAAGAATTAATTAAAAAAGGAGATCCAAATGTTAATGTTTGGGAAAGAGTTTGTAAGAACATTGATTTAAAAGATAGTGATTATAAAGGAACTAAAGATGTTACTAGAATGAGAGAAGTAATTATAAATAGAAAAAATGATTTTAATTTAAATAACAATAATAATAATAATAATTTAATATAAATTTTATTATTATTATTATATTAAAAAAAAATTAATTAATAATAATATTATTATTATTTAATTAATTTTGATAAAAATAAAATTTAATATTTATTTATAATAAAAAAAATTTATTGTTATTAAAAATTCTTTTTTAATAATAAAAATAATATTTTGAATATTTAAAAATTAAAACAAAATTTAATTATCATAATTTATTATTTTTTAACAAAGATTATTTATAAAAATAAAATTAAAACAAAAAATATATTTCAAATAAATAAAATCAAAAACATTCCAAAAAATAAAATTTTTTTAATTTTTAAATTTTCACTTCCACATTCAACTTTAACATATTTTAAACTATGATTTTTTTTAAATTCATTTTTATATTTATTTATTTCTGTTTTATTATTTATAATTTCATGGCAATATTCAATTTCATAATCATTTTTCTTTATTTTAACATAACAACAAGTTTTTTTTTTATCTTCTTTATCAATAACTCCACAAACATCTTTATCTACACCTAATGTTATATAATTACAATCACAATTTATATTTTTAATAAGTATTAATAAAAAGATTGATATATATTTAAATATATATAATTTCATATTTTTTATATATAAATATTAATATTTTATTTTTAACAATTATATATTAATATATTTTCTGATGTAATTTTAATTAATAAAAAATTTATAATATTAAAATATATGTTATATATTAATTAAATTAAAAATTAGAGAATTTTTTTAAATATAATAAATATATTTAAATAAAATAAATATTATTTTTCATTTTTGTTGTAAACTATTATAAAAAAATTAAAATTTGTAAATTTTATTTTATAATTCGTTTTTAAAAAATATAAAATGCTCCATATAATATTAATATTATTTATATAAATATTTAATATTATAATATGAAATTATTTTAAATTAAATAATAATAAAAAATGATAAAAAATAAAAATAGCATAGTTTATAAAATTTCAAAAGAAGAACGTTTAGAAAATGATAAAAAAAGTTTATTAACAAAATTTAATTTTGATTTTTCAGATATTAAAAATAGTAAAGCATCTTTAAAAACAATGAATAACCTACAAACATCTCCAAAATATAATTTAAATTATTTAAATTCAAATCGTAATAAAGAACATATTGATAAAAATAAAAAAAATAATAAAATTTTAATTTCAAATAACTTACAATCATTAAAACATAAAATAACTTTTAATAATAAAATTCCTAAAAAAATTAATAATAATTATTTTCAAAATGAAATGAATTATTTTTCATATAAACAATTACCTACAAATAATAATATTTCTTTTTCAAATAATTTAATAACAACTAATATTATCTCAAATGTTAATATTACAACTAATAATGTTTTTACAACAAATAATAATATTTTATCTACTAATAATTTAATAACAAATGAAAGCGTTTATAATAATCAAAAAAATTTACATACTTATTATACTAAAAAAGATACAGATTCTTCTGGAATTTGTATTTCTGAATCTTTTGATAATGATTTAAATGAAAGTGTTCAATATGATTTAGTTATTCATAATAATAAAAATATTGAAGTGTATAATAATTTTATTGAAGAAAATAATTTTATGAAAAATATTAAATTTAATAATAATCATGAATCTAATAATAATAAGAATGATAATAATAATAATAAGAATGATAATAATAATAATGATAATAAAAATAATAATATTAATAATAATAATATTAATAATAATATTTATAATATTAATAATAATAATAATAACAATAATAACAATAATAATTATAATATTAATAATAATAATAATAATATTAATGTTAATAATAATAATAATAATGATAATGATACTAATAATAATGATAATTATAATATAAATGATAGTAGTTATTTTGATAACGAAGTTTATAATTATAATATGCCTCAAAGGAATCATAGAAATTTAATTAGAAAGATATTTAAAAAAGAAAAAAGTAGTGACATTACAAGTAGATTAATAAATTGTGAAAATGATATTAATGTAATGAAAGAAAAAAAAGTGTTTAAATTTATAAAAAATATAAGAGAAGAAAATAATAATATTATTAATTTTAAAATAAATAATTTTTTAAAATTAAATTCATTTTGTATGTATAATTTATTAAGTTTTATCTATGAAAGTTATGATATTTTAATAGAATACAAAAGTTTAAAAAATAAAATAGAAAACACATTAAATAAAAATTTTGAAAAATTTTTAAAAATATTTTCTCAAAAATATAAAGATTATTTACAAATAACAAAACATTATTTTTTATCAAAAAAATTTACAAATTCAAAAAAAGAATTTTATTCTTTAAATTTAATAATATTATTAAAAGTAATAACAAAGAAAAAAAACATAAATATTGAAATAGGTTATTCATACGAATACAATCGAAAAATTTATGATATAATTTGGAGTTTTGATATTATAGATAAAAATCAAATAAAAATTTGGTTTTCAAGTGAAATTGAAGTATATAATAAAGTTAAAAAGCGTTTTACATATTGTAGTCCAATAAGTTCCTTTAGTTATGGTGACACAATTCAAATAGAAGTTAATATTTTTAGTAAAAATAGAAATTTAAATCCTTTTAGTATTGAAATTTATGATATAAAAGTTTTTCCTCTTGAATATAATAATCTTTATGAAAAAAATCATTATATTTCTTTTGCTCCTTATGATCCTTATAGATCAAGTGAAATTGAAACATTAATTCAATTTTGGAGAACAGATGGAATTAATAAAATTTTTTGTGAGGAATTTAGAAGAATTTTTGAAAAAAATTTTAAAATAAATCAAATTTCATATGATATTAATAAAATATATTTTTATAAAATTAATATGGTTGCTAATAAAATAGGAATTATTAAAAAAAATAATTTTATTAATTTTCAAATTAATATTGTACCTTATGAAGATAATATTCAAAATGAAATTCAACATATTGGATTACTTAATAGTAAAGTTTTTATGGATAATATTAATATAAGAATAGGAACAAATATTATTATATATATAACTGACATTTAATTTTTTGTAAATAATTTAGTATTTTTTATATAAATGAAAATTAATTAATTATGTTTTTATAAAAAAATATATCAATATTATTATTTGTATCTATTAATTTGAAATTTTATATTAAATATTTAAATATATAAAAATAAATTATAAAATATTTATATAATAATATTTTAATAAATTTTATATTTTAAAATAAATATAAATATATTTTTATTTATTCTCATCTTCATCTTTATTATAAGGTTTAATACTAAAAGGATAATTACATTTAATTGTTAAACAAAAAGGACCAAAAACATCTTTATTATATGTTGCAGGCATTAAAATAAATCCTTTAGGATCAGCTCTTTTATCAAAAAATTTCATTCTAACTTCATTTTGTGGCATAAAATCAATATTTTGTAAATTACATAATTGATTTTTCCATTTTCCTTCTCTTTCATATTTAAATATATAAACACTCATCATTGCATTTATCATTGATTTACTTAAACTTCTTTTCCAAATCGAAGACATTCTACTTAAAATAATTTCAATATCTAAATCTTTTATCCAATCTTTACTATCAAATTGAATGATGTATTTAGGATTATCAAAATAAGTTAAAGGTATTTTATAATCGTCTATTTTTTTTTCTTCATCTACGTCATTCATTGATAAATGAGATCCGCCACTGTTTGTTTCATTCCATTCTCCATATAATGTTTGACATTTTTCGTTGTATAAAGGAACTAATTCAATTTCTTTTGTTGAATATATTTTCATTTCGTAATCGAAACTACTTGTTTTATCATTTAATGTTGGCATTAATATTACTGGACTATCAAGTTTTGAAAAAATAGTTTGAATACTTGCACAATAATTGTTATTAAAACTACTTTCTAAGAAAACTTCTGATTCATTTACACATACTTTAGGGAATATTTTTTGAATATCTACTTTTCTATTTTGAAGTATTTTATTTGTTGATTTTAATATTCTTTCAATAGGTTCTAATTTGACTTTTTCTTTTTCAACAATTTGATGTTTTTCTAATTGTTTTTTTTGCAATTTTTCTTTATCTTCATCATAATAACTAGGTTTTGTAATTAAAATTCCAACTTTGGATTCTTCATTAGCAAAATGACCATTTGTTTTTCTTAGAATAATTTTACATTTAATATTTCCCTCAAATTTAATTAAATATTGAGGATTAATAGGCCACAATGAATTTTCAACATATCTTTTTTTATTTACTATGAAACGAGGTCCACCACTTGTTTGTTGATTGATCCAACTTCCAGCAACTCTACATTCATAAGGTTTTTTTAATTCATTAATATATATATCTTCATTTGCGAATATTCTAAGCCAATAATTTTCTTCTGGATGATATGGTTTAAAAAATCTTTGATTTCCTTTTTTTTCTATTTCATATTTTTGATGATATTCCATATATGGAATTAAATTAATAAAAACTCTTTCGTTTCTATTTAATTTTTTGTGATTTTGAGAGTTGTATTTTTTTATTATTTCTCGGTAATCTAATAACATTACTATTTCTCTACGATTAAAATCATCTTTATCTGTTAATGCTCTTTTTATTATATTTGTATCTAAAATATCCCAAACTCGTGAGTATCTACCTTTTGTATATAAAACTATAAAGTTTGTGTGAACATATTCTGATTCAGTAGTTTTTCTATCTTTTTGTATTAAACTTATGATTAATTTTGTATTAGGTTTAACTTCTATTTTATATTGAGGATTTAAGAAAAAAGCTTCTTCTGTATCTTCTATAATATTTCTTTTAAATTCACATACAATATTTATATCTTCTGAAGGTTTAGAATGAATAACTGGCATAGGTTTATTATCTTTTTCTTCGTTATGTTCAGCTTTATTTGTTGATTTAGATGCATTAAATTTAGTATTTTTTGAAAAAGTAGGTTTATCATCTTTTCCACTTATATTTGTATATTTTATAGCTGTTTTTTTAGGCGAAATTTCTCCTGATTGTAAATTTTTAGTAATTTTTGTTTGACCTGAATTGAAAACATGTTTTTTTTCTTGAACAACAATTCTTTGTTCAGGAAACCAAGGAAAATTTTTTTGGGGTGACCCTCCACTAGTTTCATTTGCCCATCTTCCTGCAATTAAATAATTAGCCCAAGATTCAGGAAATATTCGACAATAATAAATAGTATTAAAACTACTTAAAAATTCATCAAATAACATCCAAAATGTTCCATCAGTAGTACTAACTGTATATCCTAATTTTTCAGTTAATTTTTTATTTGCTTCCCATGTTTCATCTTCTGGTCCATAAGGATGGGTGAATTTACCTTTTTCCCAATGATTACATAAAAATATAAGTTTTAATCCTTCATAATCTTCAATTTTTAAAACGGTATATATAGTATTTATTAATATTTGTTCATCATCTCCTCCATCTTTATCACTTACACTTTCATTTAATTCATCTATTATTTTAGTTTCATCATATTTCATACATCCTATTAAATATCCTTGATTAATGCATCTTTGAATTTCATCGAAATAAAATTTTTTTGTTTTTTCTTCTATTTCTGTTGTTTTTGGTAATTTTATCATTTTACTGTAACCACCTGTAAAATCAACTAAAAAGTCTTTAATTAAAGTATTATTTAAAACCGTATATGTTCCATGCAATTTTGCATATGCTTTTTCAAATAAAGAAATCCAAAATGGTGATTTTGATGTTAAAGATCGAGTAAGAGAAAATTCTCCATTTTGATGGGCAGGTAATTTCGTATCGATAGTAACTTCTTTCCATTCTCCATTAATGAAAAATTGAAATCCTACAAAACCTGCTTTTAAATTTTCGTTTATATGTTCATAATCTAAAATTAAATTTGTAAAATATTCAGAATTTTTTTGAAATAACATTAATAAAGCACCTACAAAGAATTTATCATTTAATATTCCACGACTTAATTTAAATTCATGATCTATATTATAAGCTGAAGTTGTATGAGGTTCAACAGTAAAAAATTCTAAATTATCTTCTTCAACAGGAGGTCGTTCAAATTCTATTGTATATTCACCATCGGGATTTTCTTTGTCTGTACAAAAAAGAATTTGATCACATGCAAAATCAGGATCTTCATATTCTTCATGAGTATTTTCGAAATTTTCACGTAATTTCGCATAAAAATCTAAAATTGATTCATTTTCTTTTCGACTTGGTGCTTTATTTATTATTCCTTCTCCATGGTCACCTTCAACTTCATTTTCACTTCCGCTTCCTTGAAGGTTTTCTTGACTTTCTAAGACATTTTTACTTTGTTCTAAAACAGTTGTACTATTATTATTTATTGCTCCTGAGTTATTAATATTTGGTTGAGTTACTTCTTTTTCTTTTTCAACTTCGGTTATTTTTTTTTCTTCTTCTTGTTCTTTATTTTTAATATCATCTTTTTTTAATATGTTTTTATCGCTGTTTAAATTACTTGGTTTTTGAGTTATTGAATTTAAATGTGATTTATCTTTTTTTTCTACAAAATCTTTTTTATCTAATAATTTACTACGACGAGATGCTTCAGCTGATTTATTATTTTCTTTTGTTATATTAATTTTAAATTGAAAATTTGATGTTGTTGTTCTGTTTTTTACTGTTTCTAAATTAACTATAAAACTATCATCTGCATCTTCAACATCTGAAAAATTATCTGGCTTATCTTCTAATGGCCTATCTTCTGCTTTATCATTATATAATTCAAATTTATTTGAATCTGCTAAATTACTTTGTGTTTTTTGACTTTCAGTTTCCATTTTTTAAATTTATTTTTTTTATTATTATTAAAATTATAATTTAAATAAAAAAAATAATAAAAATTATTATTATTTTATTTATATTTATTATGAAAAGCTTCGTAGGTAATTTTTTTAATTGAATCTAAAACTTCATTAATACATCTATTATATTCTTTTTGGTTATTGTAATAAATGCAATTATTAGCACAATTTAAATTCGTATTTGTTAATACACTAATGTTTCCTTTTTCAACAATAAAATCTAATTTTTTTTGAAGTTGGCCACATGAACATATGTTTGGAATTATTATATTTCTTTCTCCTAATCTTTCAGTCATTATGTGTTTTAATGCTTTAATGAATCGAACTTTTTCAAATTTATTTCTGAATTTAAATTGATTGTCTTTATTTAAATTTTTGTTTACATTTTGATTATTTATATTATTTAAATTATATGTTTTTAAATCCGAATTATTTATTGTTCCTTTTTTACGAAAATTATGTAAATTTGATAGATTATTTTTTATTTCTGAGTTTATATTTGAATTGTCTTCATTTTTATTTAGAATGTTTCTTAATAAAGTATTTTTTAATGTAAGTTGTTTATTTATTTCGTTTGATAATGTGTTTGATAAATCAATAACATTTGTGTCTGTTTGATTATTTTGATATTCATTAAAATTTTCTTCATTTTCTTTTGTTTGAAAATTATTTAAATATGTTTCTTGAATTTCATTTAATTTATCTTTTATATTTTCTAAATCGATATTATTATAATTATCTTGATTATTATAATTGTTATTATTAATATCATAATAGTTATTATTATAATTATTGTTATTTTTAATATTTGAATTTAATAAATTATTTTCTATTTCTTCTGTGTTATTTATTTTACTATTTTCAATTGTTTTATTTTTATTTATTTTTTCTTTGCTTTTTATTTTATTATTATTATTATTTTTTTTAATAATTTTTTCTTTACTTTTATTTTTAACATTTTTATTTCTTATTTTTTCATTATATAAATTAATTTCATTTAATTTATTTAAATTTTCTATTTTCTTTTTGTTTATTAATTCTTGTTTTCTTTTTTCTTCTTCTTTATATTTTTTTAAATTGTTCATATATTTATTCATATTTTTTTTATAATTAATTTCTTTTTCTTCTTCGTTTTTAAGTTTATTTTTTTCACATTCTAATGCATTAATTTCTGCATTATTTGGTCCACTAATTTGAATATTTTTTTCAAGAATTGCTTGACTATTAATTAAATTTATATTATATTCATAAATAAACTGATTTTTTGTGTTATTCATATTTAATTAAAATTTTTTTAAATTAATAATTTAAAAATATTTTTATTTATTCATTAATAAAATTTCTTTTTAATATGATTAAATTTAATATTAAAGATTCTTTTCAAATAATTAAATTTTATATTATTAATATAAAAAAATGTAATAAAAATTTAAAAAAATTAATTTCTTTATATGTATATTTTTTATCTTCAAAAATGAAATAATTTAATTAAATATTTTTTATTCAAAATTATTATTATTATAGTAATAATTTCCCCTTTTGATTTATAATATTTGTTTTGAAATTTATTAATATATATATTTACATATAAATTAAATATTTTTCTAAAATAAATTGAACCAATTAATTAAAAAAAATTGGTTTGAATTTGATAATTTTTGGTTTTTTGTTCATTTTGAATAATATAATTAATCAATTTAAAAATTTCATCTCTATTAGTATTTATTATTTTCTAATATTCTATTTGATTTTCTTTTAAATTTTTTTAAATCATTAAATAAATAATTTTTTTCATTTATTTTTTTAATATTTTTTTAAATCTCATTTATCATTTTATTCATTGAATCAAAAACTTTTGATAATGTTTATTAATATTTTTATTACTTTTTTTACATTTTTTTCTTCACAATCTATAAAATATCTTCAATTCCTTTGTGAAGCTTATTAATTTATTTTAATATAATATTATTATTATCTTTTATAATTTTTAATAAATTCAATTTTTCTTGTTTTAATTTTTTGACAAAATTTTCAAAATTTATTCTTTTAAAGTCTTCATTTGAATTATCACTAGGCTTAAAATTTGATTCATTATTATTCATTTTAATATATTTTAAAATTATGTTATATAAAAATTTTTAGTTTAATTTTAAGATTTAAATTAACTGATATTTTACTTTATTTATTATTATTTTTATCATATTATACTTTACTAAAATAATTAAAATATTGAATAATATTATTTCTAAAGAATTTTTTAAGAATTTCAAGATAATTTTCTTTTTTTCATTATGAATTAATAAATTAAGATGCATTAATTTTAGTATTTTTTGAAAAAGTAGGTTTATCATCACTTACATTTGTATATTTTATAGCAGTTTTTTTAGGCGAAATTTCTCCTGATTGTAAATTTTTAGTAATTTTTGTTTGACCTGAATTAAAAACATGTTTTTTTTCTTGAACAACAATTCTTTGTTCAGGAAACCAAGGAAAATTTTTTTGGGGTGACCCTCCACTAGTTTCATTTGCCCATCTCCCTGCAATTAAATAATTAGCCCAAGATTCATTCTACAATAATATAATGAATAAATATATATTTAAAAGTATTTTTT
>JAEEGK010017752.1_pt1 | contig 15476 bp, 14 predicted proteins | sample 8958771 | NCBI WGS metagenome assembly JAEEGK01 (sample SAMN16246547, study PRJNA631951) | gut metagenome | biome: gut microbiome; feature: rumen; material: SC-attached | host: Bos | place: Iran: Karaj | collected 2018-10 | reverse complement strand
TTCATCACATTCATCACTCAAAGAAATAAAATCGCCGAAAGAGCTCATGCGGTCTGCACCACGAGCGCGGGCATAAGCACAGGCAAGCGGAGTAAGTTCAACATTGTCAGTAAAATAAATCTGCTTAAGAGTATCAGAAAGAGGAAGTCCAACAGCAGCACCAGCAGGTGAAACGTGTTTAAAAGAAGTAGCTGCAGGAAGTCCAGTTGCTTCCTTCAATTCCTTAACAAGCTGCCAGCCATTGAGGGCATCCAGCAGATTGATGTATCCAGGTCTTCCGTTTACAACAGTGATAGGAAGATCGCCGTTTTCCATGTAAACCTTTGCAGGCTTCTGATTCGGATTACATCCGTATTTCAATTCAAGTTCTTTCATAGGGAAACATAATATAGAAAAATAAATAAAAATTCAAACTATTCTTCTACACGCTTCGGCGGATTTTCAAGCTTAAAAAATATGTCTTTTGCAGTACGGCTGATGGTATAGAAAATTATTGAAGGAAGAATCAGAATACCGAGAAAATAAAACTTAAAGGTCAAAGCAAGAACTGCAGCTTCAATAATTACAATACCCAGCGTCTTAAGGCTTGGTTTTGCATACTGCGCAAAAAGTGCTACAGAATTTCTAAGTGTATTTACGAAGGTATTTGAATAGCGTGCAATCAACGGATAAGAATAAAAATTAAAAACAAGGGCAACAAGAAAATAAACCGCAAGCAAACCAATAATAATAAGATTCAATCCGTAATCCAGAGCAAGGTAAATAAAAAGTCCGCCGAGGCCGGCACATACCAGAGTGAAAACAAAAATCAAAAAGCCCTGAAGCAAATCCTGACGGAAAGCCTTGAAGAAACGCTGAAGGACACCACGTACCGAAGAAACCTCTTCATCATCATCTGCCAGACGGAGTGTAACGGCAAAGGCCGCACAGGTAGAAGCACCCGCAGTAATAACAGGAATACAGCAAACAAGCCAAAGAATATTTACACAAAGTAATCCAAGGATTTTTTTACCCGTTGTCATTTATTTTCATTCCACAATTTATATATATTTCTGGCAATCACAGTTGTATTGATTTTTGCAACCGGACAGTTAGACAGCACAATGATAGAAAGCTTTTCATTAAAATAATATCCGTCATACGAATTAAAAACGTTAGTAACTCCGGCATGAAAAATTGAATCCTCATGACAGTAAACGCCATAGCCGTAAGACTCAGAATCTACCATCTTTTTAAAGGTCTTTTTCTTTACAACCTTTGAGCCGGTAAAAAATACATTCCACTTAAAAAGATCAGTTACGCAGGAATTTACATCACCGCAGCCAACGGCAAGAGAAGCAGGAATACTGTAGTACCGGCCCTTATAGTCATAGCCACGGGTATCGGTTTTCTGAAACTCCAGATTCGAACGGCTCATTCCGCATCGTTTGAAAATATTTTTCTGAATGTAGTCTGAATAAGACATTCCGCTTACCTGCTCAATTATTCGGGCAAGTAAAAAGTAATTTGTGTTGCAGTAGAAATATGTTGAATCCGGCTCTGCAAGAAGAGGTGCTTCATTCAGGTATTCTAAAACAATATCTTCTTCTACCGGCTCACAGGCCATCTGCTTTACTTCTATTCTTCGGTAAATGTTTTTAGGAAAAAAGTCATCAGCTGAATTGATATGGTCCGTAAGTCCAGAGCGCATATTCAAAAGCATTTCAATTGTAATCCTGTCGCCGGCCTCAAAATCCGGAAAGTATTTTGAAACCTTATCCGAAATCGCCAGCTTCCCCGCCTGCACCAGCTGCATCACCGCAGCGGCCGTCATCTGCTTGGTTATAGACCCAGCCTCAAAAGTTGTGTTTATTCCTATCGGAACCTGTTCAGAGGCCACCGCCTTTTCATCGCAAACACCGTACCCCTTTGCAAACACAATCTTGTCTCCGCGCCCTACAAGTACAGCTCCCTGAAAGCCCGCATCTGTAAGATAAGCATCTGCCGCGCCGGCAAAGCCCTTGTATTTTGCGTTTACAATTTCGGCTTCGTTCCAGCTGCGTTTTTTAATACTTGAGCAGGAAGTAAGCCATGCACTTGCTGTTAAAATAAAAAAGGAGAGCACAACGAAAAAAACGTGAGTTCGCGTTTGTTTTTTCATTCCAGCTCTCCTTCTTATTAAGCTTTATTTGTTCTTATTAAGAATACGTTCTTCGTACTTTCCACTTTCCAAATCAATAAATCGCACAAAAAGTGAAACCTTGTTATCTTCATTCAGCGAGGTCCAGATTTCGTTTGTAAACTCTTCGATTCCGCCGCTTATACGAACCTTTACCGGCTCGCCTTCAAAGCTAGGAAGAGGATTACCGTCACCCATGTAAGTATGGATGTAATGTCCTTCTCCATTCTGCGGATTATCATAAGTGTAAGTAAAGCGCAAAGTGTTGTCGCCGTTTCCGCAATCACTCTTAAGAATAGAAAGTGAGTAAGCATAGCCACCGTCTACTCCACCCTCAAGGTCAATTAAAGAAGAAATACGTGGTGTGTAGTTTGGAGCATCGTGCTCATACTTGCGGCTGCGCAAAGACTGCTCAAAGGTGAGACCTGCTTTAAGTCCGTCATTAATTGTATCTGTCTGATCACCGTTTGTTACAATTGTCTTTTTTCCAAGCTCGCGTACAGCGGCATAAATAATAAGACTTGGATCACCGGCAATCAAAGACTCGTCAAAAGCCTTTGTGCGAACAACTTCTGTTCCATTTTCTGTATCAGTTACAAAAATACGGTTGCGGCTTCCTGCACTGCGTCCCATTGTCCAGTAAGCAGCTACTGCCTTTTTTCCGTCCTCTGATTTTCCTACAATAATACCGCGTCCTGGGTATGTTGTGCTCGATAATTCTTTTTTGATTTCTTTCATCTATAATTCCTCACATGGACCAATTTCCAAATGCTGCTTCTCCAAATATTCCATTACTGCATCAACAGTTTTCTGTTTTGGATCAGGCTCGTCTGCTGGTAAACTTTCCAGAATCTTATTTCTGAATTCCTTACAGTCAATTACAGGGCTTGCTGTAAAGGTACACTTTCCGGTTTCAAGAATATCAGCAAGCATATCCTCCGGATTTTCCGGATTAATTCTAAGACAGTTACCATTAATTGAAACAAGAATCATCTTATCAAAAAGTCTTAAGTAACTGTCAATTTCACGTAAGCCGCGTTTTGTCTCAGGCTTGCCAGGACGGTAACGGGTTCCACTAGGGAAAACCAGGATTACCTGACCACGCTTTTTGCAGGAATCCATTGCACGCATTGCTGCAAAGTTGATTTTGCGGGCCTTCTGCTCTTCTGCAATCTTTTCTTCTTCAGAAATTTCTTTTCCTTCTACTGCGTTAAGCGAACGGGTAGGATAAATTACAACACGGGTAAAGCCTTCTGTAAAAGCACGTACTCCAGGATTTGCTTCATTAAGCTTCATACCTGCAACTGCTACAATTCTTGATGAAAGATCTTTTGCCCAGTCTTCACCATTCTTTTCGAGAAGATAAAGAATTCCTGGTAAATCAAGATTTGTATAATGCTCCATCAGAATAAGACCAGTTTTTCCTTCCTTTACAACTGAATCATAAAAAGCCTTAAAATTTTCAATGTTTCCTAAGCCAGATTCTGAATTAAAGGCCTCGTCCAGAAGCTTCCACATGTAAGGTCTAAGCTCCATGTTTGCTTCTTCATAAACCTTTGTTTCATCAATCTTTGCAGCAGCATGTGATTTTTTCAACATTTCTGCAAACACACTGCCGAATTTGTCTTTCAACATTATTCCCATAAAATAATCCCTTATAAAATTATAAAATCCGCGGCTGCGGAATTAAGAACAATAGTTAAAATCCATTATAGATTATTTATGACTTAGATACAATAATAATACTTATGATGAAGAATATGAAAAAGAAACTTGCAGTATTTACTGCATCACTCCTTATTCTGCTTACTGGCTGCAGTGCTAAAAGCTCAGACCCACAGGTAGTAGAAAACAGCGACGGTTCTATCAGCATCACAAGAATTGATGAAGATGGAAAAGCCATTAAATACAATCAGAAATTTGACGGTGCAAAAGATGTAACAGAAATTGATCTTTCAAAAACAACTCGTGCAAATCCGGTTGTAATAGACCTTTCTGCCTACGAAGGAAAGGATGTCGAGCTTCAGCTTTCCTGCGATATGTACATTCAGAATAAAAGCGACAATACATATCGTGTAATATGGATGGTTAATGAAATTCAGGAAAATTTTCCAAAGCTTTATGAGCATAAACAGCCAGCCGGAAAATGGTTCAGCGTAAATAAACGCCTTACAGTTCATCTTTCCGGAAAAAGACAACTTTATGTATCCGGTTCAGGCTTTGAAAAAGACAACACAAAAATCTACATTAAAAATTTCAAGCTTCGCCTTAATGGCGACGGACTCACAAAGAACGATCCTCCACCATTAAAATGGACTGAGGCTCCTGGTATTAAAGATGTTTATAAAGACTACTTTGATTATTTTGGCTTTTGTGTTTCTTACAATAATACCTTCCGTGAAAGTCTTTTGCAAAAAGGACTTCCACATCAGGCAAGCGTAATCACTATGGAAAACGAATTTAAGCCTGATTTTATCTTTGGATGGTCTAAGCCTGCAAAGCTTACAGAATTCTGCGGAGAAGACGGAAATCTCTACGAGGTTCCAGCTGATATCCCTAATTTCAAGCAGATGGACAGTATTCTTTCCGACATGAAAAAACTCGGTCTTAAACTACGTGGACACACACTTGTATGGCACAGCCAGACTCCAGCCTGGTTCTTTATGAAAAACTTCAGCCGTAAAAACGAAACTGAGCTGGTAACTCCAGAAGAAATGAATGCCCGCATGGAATGGTACATAAAATCAGTTATGGAGCATGTTGCCGAATGGGAAAAGAAAAACAATAATGGCGAGCATATGATTATTGCCTGGGACGTTGTAAATGAGGCTGCTTCGGACAATGCAACTGAATCAAACTACCTTCGCAATGCAAGCTCAAGCAAATGGTTTGCAATTTATCAGAACAACCGTTTTATTGTAAATGCCTTCCGCTATGCAAACAAATATGCTCCAAAGGATGTTAAGCTTGTTTACAATGACTACGGCTGTGCCTCTGTAAATAAGAATAAGGCTATCTGTAAAATCATAGACGCAATTCAGGCAGCCCCTGATGCACGAATTGATGCAGCTGGCATGCAGACCCACATCGGTATAAATGATTCTGCCGTTGATTTTGAAAAAGCTGTAAAGAACTTCCTTGCAAAGGGTATAAACGTTCAGATTACAGAAATGGATGTTGCAAACGGCTCTTCAAGCTACAACTCTATGAGACTTAAGGCCTGCTATAAAACCTACTTTGAAATGTTCTTAAGAAACCGAAAGCAGCCAGGCAAAAACGGAATTGAAGGTGTTACGCTCTGGGGTGTCCGCGATGAATGGACCTGGCTTAACAGCATGCATAAAGGCCACACCCAGTATCCGCTGCTTTTCAGAGGCAATAATTTTGAATGTAAGCCTGCCTTCTACGGAGTACTCGAAGCCGCAGAACAGCTGAATCAGTCTGAAGCAAAATAAAACAGTGTTATTACCCGGCTTAGTCGGGTAATCTTTTTCTAAAGAAGTTCCCTTTTTCTGCCGATAAATAATTGAGGTATTATATATGAAAAAGAGAACTTCATTTTTTTACATTTCTCTCGCACTTCTCACATTCACTTTTTTCTCTTGTAAATTAAAGGTTGAAGACGAAGATCTTTATGATAAGCCTGGTGTTAATGTTACAAATAATCAGATTACTTTAATCATTCCAATGGTCAGCAAAAATACAAAATATGTAAATATTTATAGAAGAGATAAGCAGAATGACAAAATAATAAACATTGGAGTTCTTTATCATCCGATTGCTCTCGAAAACGACAATAAAAACTACTGTTATATTGATTCACTTATTACAAAAGAGCATTCTTACGAATACCGTGTACGCTATTATATCGACGGAGAATATTATTACTCTGCCTGGTCTGACAAAATCCTTATTGAAACAAACTATAATGCTTATGATGAAAGTGAAGTTCTTACATATAAGGAAAACGGCGCTTCTCTGATTTATGACTCAGTTGAATATACACTTACATTCGATGGAACTGTTCAGGAGCCTGATTTTTCAGAATACTCTACTGAAAACTACAAGCCTATGCTGATTGTTCAGTGTGATAAATATACTCAGGCCTTTGAAATTTCCGACATCTCTGACGGTTCTGCAGTTCCCCTTAGAAATATTCTTCCTTCTGATTTCCTTGATACAGATATAAAAATCCTTGGAATTACTGCACAGAAAACTATTTACGAAGACGACACTACAGATATAATGGAAGACAACGATTCAAACAGTGATGGTATCCCAGATAAAGAAAAGCTCAAGAAAGCTATAATCTGGACTGAACCTTTGGAGCTCGAGCTTTTTGGTGCAGGCAGCGCAAAGGTAATCAACATTCCGTCTCAGTCAGGTTCTTCCGGCTTAGACATTTCTCTCAGCATAAACTAAAAAATCCTGACCCGACTGATTATACCGGCAGTGCTTATTCTGACAATTGAACAAAAATTGTTAAAATGGTATTTTTAGACCAATATGAATACTCTGGTCGCATTATGCGCAGTCGGCGCCGAGCGAATTCTCGGTAACGAAATTAAACATTTAGGTTATAAACTCAAGGGTAACGCTCCTGGACGTGTTAGTTTTCTTGGAAACGATGACGCTCTTTTTAAAGCAAATCTTTGTTTACGTACAGCAGACCGTGTTTACCTCCAGCTTGCAGAATATGACGCTTTAGATTTTGATGCTCTTTACGATGGAACTTATGCAGTTGCCTGGCAGGATTATTTGAATAAAGATTCCCGTGTAGTAGTTGATAAGGTTCGCACTTACAAGAGTAAGCTTAATTCCGAACACTCAATTCAGGGAATCGTTCATAAAGCAATTTACTCTAAGCTCGGAGATGTCTGGAAAATGTCATCTATGCCGGAATCCGGCGAGCAGAGCGATATTCGTGTTTATGTTGATGAAAACAAGGTGCTTGTTCTTCTGGACCTTTCCGGACTTCCTCTCCACAAACGCGGCTATCGTGTAGACGGAGGTATTGCTCCGTTGCGCGAAACTCTTGCTGCTACCCTTCTTCAGGAAATGATGTGGCGACGAAAGACACCCCTTCACGACCCGTTCTGCGGTTCGGGAACCATTGCAATTGAAGCAACTCTTTACGCCTTCAATGTAGCACCAGGCTTTGGCCGCCGCTTTGCTTTGGAAAACCTTCCGATATACAACGAAAAGCGTGCTCAGGAAATTAAAGCCGAAGAAGCTGCAAAAATCCGTACAGACGTAGAAGTTCGTATAACCGGATCTGATATCGATGATGCCGCAGTAGAGCGTGCAAAGAAAAACGCCGAGTACGCCTGTGTTATGGCCGGTCGTGCCTTAAAGTCAATTGATATCAGCGCTCATATTCCACGCCCTGATTTCATTCAGTCTGATTTTGCAGATCTTGAAGCACCTTACGATGAAGGACTTCTTCTCTGCAACCCTCCGTACGGTGAACGCCTTGGAGATGCAGACCAGGCCCGCGAGCTTTACAAAAAAATGCAGAGTCTCTGGACAGACTTCAACGGCTGGGATTTAGGAATCATTACTTCTAACGAAGAATTCCAGGAATGCTTTGGACACAAAACAACAGCCATCAAAAAACTGAAGGCTGGAAATCTCGATACCTCATTCTATATTTACAGAAGATAAGGAGTAAGCGAAATGGCAATTGTAGTTGAGCACGATAAACGCAAGCAGGAAATCTTACAGAAATCACTCGACGTATTTATTGAAGAAGGTTACGAAGACGCAACCTTCCAGAAAATTGCTGACCGCTGCGGCATTACCCGTACTACTCTTTATATTTACTTTAAGAATAAACACGAAATCTTTTTAGGAAGTATAAAAGAGCTTCTTTCAGAGGTTGAAACAGACCTTAAAAAGATTATGTCAGATACAAGCCTTTCTTCAGAAGAGGCACTCCGTAAGGTTCTTACAAGACTTACAGACGCTTGCGAAAGCAACAAAAAACTCTTCAGCGTACTTTTGAACTATCTTATGCAGCTCAAAAAATCTGGTGTAGATACAAGTGAACGCGTTCGCCGCAGAGTTATCCGCGTACGTCACCTTTTGAGTACAATCGTAATTAAAGGAATTCAAAAGGGCGAGTTTAAAGAACTCAATGTAAAAGATGTAAACGAAACTCTTTACGGCCTCATGGAATCAGCTATTTTCAAAATTGCTGTCCTCAACCAGGATAGTGTAGCCGACATAAAGGCCGCCCTGAATACTACAGTAGATTTGTTCAAAGCGTAATTTAAAATAAAAAACGGTGGTTTCGATATACTTCGCTTCGCGAAGCACTCAACCACCGTCCTCGTCATGCTGAACTTGTTTCAGCATCTATCCTAGAACTTAGCTTTTCTAAGTCTTACTTTCTCAATGTCTTCGCAGAAGAGCTCGCGGAGGTCGTTGAGGCCAAGTGCCATCAGTGCCATACGATCAATACCGATACCCCAGGCAAGAACAGGACAATCAAGCCCCATAGCCTTTGTAACTTCTGGACGGAAGATACCAGAACCACCGAGCTCGAACCAGCCCAAAACAGGGTGCTTGATATGAACTTCGATAGAAGGCTCTGTGAACGGGAAGTAACCAGGAACGTATTTAACTTCTTCTGCTCCGGCAATTTCTGTTGCGAACATCTTGAGCATACCAAGAAGGTCGCGCAGTGTTACGTCGTTACCAGCAATAATACCTTCTGTCTGATAGAAGTCAGAAAGGTGAGTTGCATCTACCTTATCGTAGCGGAAACAGCGTGCAATACCAAAATACTTGCCTGGAACTTCAGCCTTGTGAAGCTGATGTGCAGAAAGTACAGTTCCCTGTGAGCGGAGAATAAGGCGGCGTGTGAACTCGTTATCGAATGTGTAGTTCCATCCACGACTACCAGTGTTTCCACCAGTTTCGTGAGCAGCCTTTACATTGCTCAAATAAGGTTCTTCAATAAATTTTGCGTGTGTAGGATTTTTAATGCGGTATACATCGTGAATATCACGAGCAGCGTGGAACTGTGGCATGAACAAAGCATCACCATTCCAGAATTCAGTTTCTACAAGCGGACCGTCAAACTCCTGGAAACCAAGAGAACAAAGCTTGTCTTTTACAGACTCAAGGAACTGAACATATGGGTTTGTACGGCCAGGAATAATACGAGCAGGTGGAATTGCAATGTTGTAGCCACGGAAAGTTCCGTTTTTCCATTCGCCTGAAGCAAGCATTTTTGGAGTAATTTCTCCAATTTCGTTACCAGTTACACCGGCGCTCTTAAGAGCATCGCGAACAGCTTCGAAACCGCTCTGAAGCTTGTAGAATACAGTTTCACGTTCAATCATCTTGAATGGAGAATCTGCAGCGCCACGCTTTTTAGCAAGACCGTCCATAGCAGAAACTTCTGCAGCACTCAAATCATCTTTATTAAGAAGTCCACCTTCGGCAGAAATAGCCTTTTTTACAAGGTCCATAGTTGCCTTAATGCGCTCAGGAAGAGCAGCACCAGTATATTCAACCTTCTTTTCTTCGTTCATTTTAAGAACGCCGTCTTTTACAAGAGGACCGAAAGCAGAACCAACATCCTTCTGCTCAAGACCAATTCCTGCTGCAATTTCTGGCATTGTGTGGGCACCCTTCTCTTTAAGGAAGTTTACCATGCGCTCTTCTACAGTACCAGTTTCTGCGAGCTTGCGGCCCATTTCTGTAATTTCAAAAAATGTATGTGGTGTACGGCGGATTTCTTTTAAAAGTTCCTTTCCAGAAAGCCATGAGAATGCCTGATTTGCATGACCCTCTTTGTATTCCAGTTCCTTCTGAAGTTTTTCTGAAGTAAGTTCATCCTGACCTGAATACTTTAACAAAACCTTAATTTCAAGTGGATGAAGATTTTTGATAATGTTCTTTACGTCCATTTTTATATGTCCTAAAAAAAAATAAAGACTGCTTTGTACTCCGGTGGTTGAGTGCGCCGCAAGGCGTGTATCGAAACCACTGCCGACAAGCAGTCTTTATTCTACAATATTTTCAATAAATACTAAATAGGTTAGCGAATTAATTTTATATGTGAAGAATACATAGCCTTGCGCTGCTTGCGGTCATCCTTAAAGTATTTAACCTTATCATCTTCCATATATTTGTAGTTGTAATAGCGTTTTCCGTTCTCAGTTGTTCCTTCATAGGTATAATATTTGTATTCCTTAAGGAAGTCCTGAAGACAAGCCATTACAGTATTCATTGCTTCACCCTTGTCGAAGGTAACATAAAGTGTTTCGTAATAAATACGCAATTCATCATGGATAGGAATATATTCAATCCAAACCTTTCCATTCTTATCTGTACAATGCTGATCTTCTGGTATAATTGTCTTTGTTGTTGTTTTTTCAGCATCATATTTTTCTCTTTCAGCAAAGTCATCTCCATAAGGAGCGGCAAAAACTGCAGTACCCAAAACTGCAAAAACTGCTAACAAAGTTAATATCTTCTTCATAAAATCACCTCTCTAGTAAACACTATACTCTACTATTCTACCGCATTCTAGGAAAAAATCAAGATTTATTACATATCGCCCGGAATCTATTCCCAGAGTCGGAAACTTACGGATTAAAACAGAACCGGTTATTTCTTTCGGCTTGTTTTTTATGGTTTTTCTATAATGATTTCTTATGGCAGCTTTAAGAGATTCCCTGGCAGCCTCCTCTATCCCTTCAAATCCCTTTTCTACAGAGCCATAACCAATGCCTGCAATCACCGGGTTTTGTATAGAAGCCCAAAGATTGTAGCTTTGTACCTGTGAATCAGTTCGGGTATATTCAACCCAGCAGTTCAGATTATTATCAGAAATCCACGGAGAAGTATACTTTATTCCACCGCGAATCACATCTGACGGAACAATTTCTGTAATCTCAAGGTACTCCTCTACCCCCCGGGATTTGTCGTAAGGAACATAAACGAAATTCCAGCCATAAACCATTCCGTTTATAATGAGAGGAGCAATTTTGTGCATTTGAGAAATAGGAAAATCAAACTGGCCTTCATCCTCTCCGCTAGAAAGCTCAAGTCCCGGGTAAGCATCAAGCTCGGCCCAGAGAGGAAGTCTTATATTTCTAATTACGGAAGGAGTCTGTGAAAAAAGAGGACTTACCATGCCGGTCATAAAAATCAGCATAATAAGGAATTTTGAGAATACCCCGGATTTTAGCTTTTGTAAGTATCTTTCCATATTCGTATTGGATGAATTCCCATTCTAAGCACAAAATAAAGCCAGGCTGCAAAAAAGCCGAACAGATGCGTCATATGAGCAACATTAGAGCCTCTTCCAAAAAACTGACTTCCTATTTCAATCAGTGCATAAATGAATACCATTACCGGAGCCGGAACCGGAATTATTCCCCATATAAAAAACACAGAACGCGGAAAGAACACCGCATAGGCAAAAAGCACCGCAAATATAGCTCCACTTGCACCAATTAAATAAACATTTTGGCCTAAATATAGATACACTAAAAATGAAAGAAAACCACTTATAGCTCCGCATATCAAATAGAAAAGTATAAATTCTCTACTTCCGACTGCTTTTTCAAAACCAATCCCGAATATAAGCAGAGCAAGCATATTAAACAAAATATGTCGAAAGTCTCCATGAATAAACATATAACTGAAAAATTGCCAATACGCTTTATTTATTAAAATATTTCTGGGACTCATAGCACATACTGCTTCTACCAGATTGTTTATATCCTCTGAAAAAAAACGAATTCCAAATACACAGAAATTTATGAGAATAATAAAAAGGGCATACCGTCTGTAAACATAAGGAAACGGTCGTCTGAAAATGAATCTATTTTTTGGCATTTGCAGCTTTCAGCGCAGCCTTATTTTTCGGGTCAAAGTAAGTTACGCGGTTCCTTCCGTTATTTTTTGACATATAAAGCCCCTGATCTGCCTGATTTACGAACTCGTTTGGAGAGCTTACAAGATTAGTAGTAGCATCAAAAACAGAAATACCACCGGAAATTGTTACATGCAGATGCTGATTATTGTATACAAAGTCGTGTTCATTGACTGTAGAACGGATTCTTTCAGCAACAACCATAGCTTCTTCTTTTCCCGCTTCAAGCAAAAGACAGGTAAATTCCTCTCCACCATAACGGCTTGCAACATCCGATTCACGGAGATTCTTTCTTATAAGATCTGCAACGCTCTTAAGAACAAAGTCACCGCATTCATGCCCATAGGTATCGTTGAACTTCTTAAAGAAGTCTATATCAAACATAATTACGGCAATATGCTGATTATTTAGGAATGCTGCATCAATTGCTTCTGTAAGAAGATTAAAGAAGTAATACTTAAGCTTAAGGTGAGTCATCATATCAGTTGAAGACATTTCCAGAAGCGCAGCATTATTAATAGCCACAGAAGCGAGGCTTGCAATAGACATAATCTGATTTATTTCGTACTCAGAATAAGAAGCATCATCTTCAATAGCAATTCGTTCCTGCAAAACAAGCATACCGTTCAAGTGATTTTTCTGGATAAGCGGTACAACAAGAGTTGGATTAAGAGGCTCTAAAATTGCCAGATGAGGACAGTCACCACAGCTTTTCTTAAGCTCTTCAAAGGTAATTGGTCTTTTTTCTGCAAGCAGAGTTGCCGCAATTGGAGTACTAACAGGAAGCATTACCTTTTCTTCTGAAAGAAAATCCTTAGAGGTTTCGAGAACAAAGTTTTCATTGGTGATTAAATCGCGTACAAAAATTTCGGCACCAAGAACATGCATCTGTGCCATACAGATATAAACAATAGATTCAAGAAGGTTACTGAAGTCAAGGTTCTGGCAGAAGGATTTAGCAATATCAAGAAGCTGTTCCAAATCGTAAATCTTCTTTTCATACTGAATGGTCTGCTCCAGTACCTGTTGTTTTTGAGACGAGTCTTTACCTTCGAAAATCTTCTTTTTACTCATGCTTTATATCACCACTATTAATAATAACATAGTTTTTCATAATTTCAAAAAATATATTCCATTTTTCGTAATTAGCTTCAAGGAAGTTTGTGTTATCCCTGTTGCGTGACGACATCATAAGAACCTTAAGATTTGAAATTATTTCGCTCGAAGGCTTCTTTGCATCTGCAAGGAGCTCTCCAAGCTGGCGACTGAGAGAAGACAGATTTGTGCACTCCGCCTGTAAAACCTTGTGGGCATCGTCATTAATTGACTGAACCATTTTTTCAAGCTTTTTGAAAAAGTCTTTATCTTTTTTACTATCTTTTATATAGCTTTCAAGAACAGCAATACTGTGTTTCTTGTCTGTTCCAAAAGACTCCTCAAAATCCTGAATATCTTTATCAGCATTGATTGCAGCAAATACTATTGAAGAAAAGCTTGATTTATAAGCCGGATTATTAAAGAAACCTTCTATTACAATATCATTAAGAAGGGCTTTAGCTCCCTCCGGCATATAAAATCTAAGGAAGGTTTTTAAAATTCGCATAGGAAGAATCCATTTAAACGACATGGAAACTTCTGACTGCAAAAGATTATTATAGCTCTGACTGTAAGCTCCAACCTCTTCCAGCGGAGTATCCGGGAAAAGAGCCGAAACTTCATCAGAAATTGTTTCATCCTGAATTTCAGTTTTAATTCTCTGTTCATCTGAATCAAAACGTGCCTGAAGCATATTTGCAAAGTCCTGACGTGGAGAACCAGTATATTTTGCAACTCCAGGTTCGTATGTCAGATCCTGGCGGCACAGGCGAATGAGAGCCTTAAGCTTTTCCGGATTCAGGATTTTTGTGATTATATAATTGATTTTTTTGAGGTTACCAAGATATGCCTGCTGCTCTGCTTCCAAAAGCTCTGTTCCAGAACGAAGATGTGCAAGAGCAAGAACAGCATCTGCTGTTGAAGTAGTAATCTGAAGACCACTTGCCTGAAAATAAAGGTCTTCCAGAAGGTTCTGGGCTGTAGAAAGAGATATTTCCCTGTAAGAAGGCTTATACATTAAATCTGCAGGAATAAAGTTTGTATCAAAGGCCTGAAGAAACGGAGTGTAGTTATAATGACAGAATTCAACAAGCTGACGCAGCTGAAGCAGATCTGCATCCATTTTCTTAAAGCCGTCTGTATTGAGCGATTTTATGAGACGTTCAAGCTCTTTTCGCTGATGGAGGTATACTCTGTCCGGATTCTGGCTTTCAGCAAGAATATCAGCCTTTCGATTTTCAAAGGAAAGAGAATCCAGAACCTCCTGATCTGAAGTCGGATAACCAGTTACAATAAGCTGAGCCTCAAAACGACGCTGACGCTGTATATTATTAGGGCTTACAGTAACAGAAAAAAGATTATCTAAAGGGCGTGTATTCTTATAAAGTGCAAAAATGGCCTCTCCAAAATTAGGGAGCAACATACCATTACGACAAATTGAAGGCTGAAACTCTCTGATTTCCTGCTCCAGCTTTTTCATCTGCTGTTTTTTTTGTACTTCAGGTGAGGAACGTTTAAAAATTGATTCGAATAATTCTGAAATTGTTTTTATAAATCCCATTTTTACGCAAATATTTTAACAGAGAAACAGGAAATTAGCAAATGAATTGAGAAAAGATGTCTTTGTAGTCGGCAACTGTAGCAGCATGAACTATGCGTGCGCGGAGAGCCGCTCCACCTGATATACCTTTTGAATAAGCCGCAAAGCGTTTACGCATTTCAAGGCAGGCATGCTGTTCGTTGGTTTCTGCTACCAGGCGTTCCAGCTCTGCAAAGCCGGTTTTTACCCGTTCTTCCGGAGGAACCGGCTCATAGCTTCCTTTCGTCAGCAAATCAGTTGCATCCCTGAAAATAAAAGGGTTGCCCATAGCACCGCGCGCAAACATCACCGCATCGGCCCCAGTCTGTTCTAGCATAGCCTTAGCATCTTCAGGCTTAAAGAGGTCTCCGCTGCCGAAAACCGGAACACGGCCGTCTACCAGCTCCACAAGCTCCTTCATTATATTCCAGTCCGAATGACCTTCGTACCCCTGCGCGCGGGTTCGCGGGTGAATCGTAATCGCACTAACCCCCGCACTTAAGGCTGCCTCCGCCGCCGCTTGCCACGTAATCTGCTTAGATTCCCAGCCCGAACGGATTTTTACAGTAACCGGAACACCACCGCCGGCCTTCACAACAGCCTCTGCCACCTTAAATAACCTGTCCGGGTCACGTGTAAGCGCAGAGCCCGCGCCGGTTTTTATAATTTTAGGCACAGGACAGCCGCAGTTAATATCAATAACTTCACAGTGAGTTTTTTCGAGTACAATATTTGCCGCCTCAGCCATA
>JAEEGK010017751.1_pt1 | contig 15477 bp, 15 predicted proteins | sample 8958771 | NCBI WGS metagenome assembly JAEEGK01 (sample SAMN16246547, study PRJNA631951) | gut metagenome | biome: gut microbiome; feature: rumen; material: SC-attached | host: Bos | place: Iran: Karaj | collected 2018-10 | reverse complement strand
GGTCATGTAGGATGCGTCTCCGTCCCCGCGCCTGGAGGCGCACATCGAGGCCAAGGCGATCATCGTCCCAGAGGATCCATAAGCCTTGGAGAAACCCGATTCCCTAACCATGCCGACCGCGTGGTACGAGCTCATGTCGACCTCCCTCAAGGCGACGCCGTAGTCCTCGTCCGAGACCTTGCCGGAGAAGTCGATGCCCAGGCCGTAGGCGAACCGCACCGACCCCAGGCGGAGGCTGTCCAGGAAGATGTCCTTGCCGTTCTCGCGTACTACGATCTCGGTGCTTCCGCCGCCGATGTCTATGGCCACGGACCTCTCCGCCGGGCCGTCCGGGCCGAACACGCCCAAGGCTATGAGCCTGGCCTCCTCCGAGCCCGGGATGACCCTCACGTCTGCGTAGGGCGACAGGGCCCTCATGAGCTCCCCGGCGTCGGGGGCCTCCCTAGCGGCGCAGGTGGCGACGGCGACTATCTCGTCCGCCCCCATGGTGCGCGATATCCTGACGAATCTGGAGACTATCAGGGCGGCGTTCCTGATGGTGTCCTTTCCTATGGAGCCTTCGGAGTACAGCCCCTTCCCGAGGCGGATCATCTCCTTGTCCTGGAACACGGAGGCGCCATAGGCCTCCGGGTAGTATCTCACCACTGACAGATGGATCGAATTGGTGCCTATGTCGATGAATCCGACGGTCTCATGGTTCGGTGCGGCCATGCCATGCCCCTTTGTTCTTGATGAACCACTCCTGCGACCTGAGCTTCTTCTCGCCCTTCTCGCGTTCTACCGGGATGTAGCTGCCATCCGCTTGGAGGACCTTGGCCTTCACGTTGTCGGACAGGTGGATCTTGAGTATGCATTCCCTTATGGACGCCAGCATCTCCTTGTCCAGGATAGGGAACAGCACCTCCACCCTGGCCAGGAGGTTGCGGGGCATCATGTCCGACGAGCCCATGTACATCTCCGGGTTGCCGCCGTTCTCGAAATAGTATATCCTGGAATGCTCGAGGAAGCGGTCGACGATGCTCGTCACGCGGATGTTCTCCGACACCCCCGGGATGCCTGGCCTGAGGCAGCAGAGCCCTCTGATGTTCAAGTCCACCCTCACGCCGGCCATGGACGCCTTGTAAAGTGACGCGATTATATCGGAATCGATCAGGCCGTTCGCCTTCATGGCGATGTATCCGCCGCCCTTCTCTTTGTGCACTGAGACTTCCCGCTCTATCTTGCTGATGAGTGAGTCCTTCAGCGTCAGCGGCGCCACCAGCAGATGCTTGTACATGCGCGGTCCGAAGAACCCTGTGAGCGCGTTGAAAAGCTCGCCGACGTCCTCTCCTATCTCAGGATTGGCGGTGAGGAACGAGATGTCGCCGTATTGCTTGGCGGTGGATGTGTTGTAGTTCCCGGAGCTCATGTGCGTGTACCTGACCAGCCTGCTCCCTTCCAGGCGGACGATCTGCAACAGCTTGGAGTGGACCTTCAGGTCCAACGGGCCGAAGACCACATGCACTCCGATCTTCTCCAGCTCCTTGGCCCAGCGGATGTTGTTCGTCTCGTCGAACTTGGCGCGGAGCTCCATCAGGACGGACACGGTCTTCCCATTCTCCCTCGCACGTATGAGCGCACGGACCAAGGAGGGGTCCTTCCCTATCCTGTAAAGGCAGATCTTGATGCTCTGGACGTTGGGATCCTCGGCGGATTCGCTGACCAGGCGCACTATGGTGCCGAAGGACTCGTACGGATGGAAAAGGATCCAGTCCTTCTTCCTGATCTCGGCGAAGAGGTCCGTGCCTTCCGCGAGCTCAGGAGGGGTGTACGGCTTAAGGGGCTTGTCCTTGAGCTTCGGGTACGGCATGCCGGCGATGTCCCAGAGGTCCACGAGCATCAACGCGTCGGACTTGTAGACCTGCACGTCGTCGAGCTTCAGGTTCCTCGCGAACAGCCTCATGGTGTCGTCGGGCATCGAGGACTCGACGACCATCCTGACCGGGAACCCTATTCCCCTGTCCTCTATGGCGTCCTCGACGGAGGTCATGAAGTCGCAGGCCTCGTCTATCGTGACCTTGACGTCCGCGTTGCGGGTGACCCTGAAGCAGTAGGCCCCGTCGATGTCCCTGTCGGGGAATAGGGCGGATATGTGGTCCTTGATCACGTCCTCCAGCATCACCAGGCGGGTGCCGGACGACGACGGGACCTCGATGAACCTAGGCAGCACGCCTGTAGGCACCTTGACCCTGGCGTAATACTGGCCCTTCGCGTCGGAGAGCTTCACGGCAATGTTCAAGGAGTTGTTGGAGATGAACGGGAAGGGATGCGAGACGTCCAGCGCGAGCGGGGTGAGGAGGGGATGGACCCTCTCCCTGTAGAACCAGGAGACCCACGCCCTCTGGTCGGTCACGAGGTCCTCCACCTTCACGACCTCTATACCGGACTCGGCGAGGCCGTCCTTGATCCGGCCCCAGCAGCCGTTGTACCCGGTGACAAGGTCCTGCACCGTGGCCGAGACGGACTCCAGAAGATGGTTCCTGTTGGCGCCCAGATAGTCCGGGCCCGGAATCGGGATCTTGGATATAATCCCTGGAACGCGTATCATGAAGAACTCGTCCATGTTCCCGCAGCAGATCGCAAGGAACTTGGCGCGCTCCAGGATGGGGTTCGTCTCATCCTCGGCCTGCTGCAGGCAACGGCGGTTGAATTCCAGCCAGGAGAGCTCCCGGTTGATGTAGTACCTCTCGTCGTACAGGTCTGGGGCCTCTTCCATCTCAATCGTCCTCCACGTCCCTGGCCCTCACTGACTCGCAGTGCGCGTGCAGGCCTTCAGCAGTGGAAAGGGTCATTATCGTCGAAGCGATGGCGGCAAGCCCCTCCCTGCTCAGGTATTGGACGGTGGATGTCTTCATGAAGTGGGCCACGTTGAGCCCGGAGCTCACCATGGCGTTCCCGGCGGTGGGGAGCACGTGGTTGGTGCCGGAGGCGTAGTCCCCTGCAGCCACGGGCGTGTACGGCCCGATGAATATCGATCCCGCGTTCCTGACCTTGGAGAGGACGTCGAGCGGGTCCGACACCTGAATCGAAAGGTGCTCTGGAGCGATCACGTTCATCGTCTCGACGGCGAGGTCCATGTCCTCGCATACGATGTAGCCCGAATTCTTCAGGGCCTTCGTTATGATCTCGCGTCTCGGCGCGGCCTCGACCATCTTCTCCATGAACCCCCAGGTCTTGTCGGGGAGACTAGGATCGGTGGTCACCAGCAGGCAGGCGGAGGACGGATCGTGCTCGGCCTGAGCCACCAGGTCGGATGCCAGGAACTCGGGGTCGGCGCTGCCGTCGGCGATGACGCCTATCTCGCTCGGTCCGGCGGGGAAATCGATGTCCACCTTGTCCCTCAGCATCATCTTGGCGCCGGTCACGTACACGTTTCCGGGCCCGACGATCTTCTGGACGGGCTCTATGCTTTCGGTGCCGAGCGCCATGGCGGCGATAGCCTGCGCTCCGCCGGAAAGATAGATCTCGTCTGCCCCGGCTATGTCGGCCGCGACCAGAGTCACTGGGTTGGCCGGCGCAGGTGTACAGAATATGACCTCGTCCACCCCGGCGACCTTGGCGGGTATCACGGTCATCAGGACGGTGGACGGATAGGATGCGCGCCCCCCAGGGACGTAGCACCCGACCCTTTCCAACGGCGTGGTCTTGACTCCGAGGGTGATCCCGGGCTCGACCTCCCTGAGCCACAGCCCGGCAGGCTTCTGCATCTCGTGGAAGCGTTGGATGTTATACGCAGCGTTCTCGAGCTCGTCGACGACGTCCTGAGGCACCTTCTCGTACGCAGCCTCAATGTCCTCGCGGCTGACGACGACGCTCTTCAGCTTGGTCTTGTCGAACTTCTCTGCGAGCTCTATGAGCGCGGCATCCCCTTTCTCCCGCACCATGTCGATGATCCCTTTGACGGTGTCCGTCACCTGGTCCACCTTGGAGGCGCGGTTCTCCTTCCAGAAATTCTCGTCCACCCTCTTCCACTTCGTCAAGGGCGTCTCAGCAGTCATAGGATTTCCGCTCATGACCACCCATCCCTGACGTAGCACTTAACCCTTGGGTTTTTCTTAATTAATAGAACGGCGTCAAACAGTTTTTATTGGCCCAACGGGTGCAGGGTGGCACATGAGGGTAGTCATCATCGGGGCCGGGAGCGTGGGATACGTTGCGGCGGAGACCATTGCCGGGATACACGACGTGCTGGTCGTCGACAACGACTCCCAGATGGCGGAGAAGGTAAAGAGCAGCCTCAACGTGTCCGTCCTGCATGAGGACGGCTCCAACCCGCGGGTCCTCAAGGAGGCCATCCAGAAGCATGACGCCGAAGCCGTCGTCTCCACCTTGAAAGACGATGCCGTCAACCTTTTCATATGCATGATGGCCAAACGCTACAACAAAGAAATATTCACCGTGGCATCCGTGAACCATCCAGACTTCCGCATAGAGAAGGGCCCGGACGAACACGACGGCGTGGACATGATCATCTCGCCCGAGATGGTGACGGCCAGGAAGATCTACAGGATGGCGGTGATGGAGAACTCCACCGATTTCGAGTTCGTGGAATCCCTCGGCGTCGGAGTCGCTGTGTTCCAGGTGAAATCAGAGAGCCCCGTGGTGGGCCAGGTGGTGCTGCATTTCAGGCTCCCGGACGAATGCTCCGTCATCGGAATATACCGCGACAACGAGCTGAAGCTAGACGTCGACACCATGGAGATAAGGGCCGGCGACAGGATATGCGTCTTCGGCAGCGAGAAGGGGATGGAGGACTTCAACGAGTTCCTCGGAGTCGAGATGAAGGCGGTCCAGTTCGTCATACTAGGCGGCTCCATCATGGGCGCGAACCTGGCCAAGATGCTTCTCAACGACAAGGAAAAGAGGTTCGTGACGGTCGTAGAGCTCAACGAGGACAGGTGCAGGGAGCTGGCCAAGACGATACCGGAGGCCATGATCCTAAGGGAGGATTACAAGGACCCCAGGGTCCAGCGCTCCGAGGAGCTTTTCAAGGCCGACTGCGTGATCGTCGCCTCCGGGTCGGACGACACCAACCTGCTCATGTGCATGTCTGCGGAGAGGTACAATTCCAGAAAGGTGATAACCCGTTATTTCAAGCCCGAGTACGAGGACATATTCGCCCATACCGGACTTGACACTATAGTGAGCTACCACCGCATCGTGTCCAACGAGATCACCAACTGCGTCCTTCCGAACGACGTCGCCCTGATGAGGATGAGGAACCGCAACGAGCTGTTCTTCATGCATGACGTGGACAAAGGCTCCCATTTCTGTGACAAATACCTGGGGGACCTGGACATACCCGACGGAGTCAGGGTGGTCGCCGTGCTCCGTCAGGACGCCGGGCAGGGAAGGATCATATATTCCGACCTGGACACCTACATCAAGGAAGGGGACCAGCTGATAGTCTTCACCAACCTCACCCGCGAATCCGATTTCAAGAAGCTGTTCGGGAAGAACGCCATACCGGAGCTGTGAAAGATGGCCATCCTGAACCGCGAAGGGTACGCGAGATGGACCAGCACCATAGTCAAGACGTTGGGAATCCTCGAGATGATCCTGGCCGCATGCCTGGCCGTCCCTACCTTCGTCGCTCTCGGCCTCGGCGAGGACCCAACCCCCTATTTTGCCGCGACGATACCCCTGCTGGCCCTCGGACTGTTCCAATTCGTGCTGTTCAGGAACGCCAAGGACTTCCGTCCCGCCAACGGGCTGCTCCTGATCGGGCTCTGCTGGCTCGTGCTGTTCGTCGTCGGGACCGTGCCGTACCTGATACTTGGATTCAAGCCGATGGACGCGTTGTTCGAATCCGTCAGCGGCTTCACCACCACCGGGGCTACGCTCATCGAGGACGCATCCGTCATGCCGATGGCGCTTATGGTGTGGAGGTCCTTCACGCAGTGGGTCGGAGGAATCACCGTCATCCTGCTCTTCATGTATCTGCTGCCGATGGTCGGCATCGGTCGCACGGTCCTTCTCAACGAGCTGTCCGGCTCCGGATCGGCGGATTATTCTTTGAAGCTCGAGAAGGCCGCCTTGTCTTTCATCATAGTCTACGCGCTTTTCACCGTGGTCAATTACATCATCATCGTGCTTCTCGGCGTGAATCCCGCAGAGGCCCTCTGCATGACGTTCGCCACTATCTCGACCGGAGGGCTCCTCAGCACCTCCGACAACCTGGCCAGCTATTCCATCTACGTCCAGGCGGTGACCGCTGCGTTCATGTTCCTCGGAGGCGTCAACTTCTACCTCCATTACAATGCCATCGTGAATCACCAGAAAGGCGTTTACAAAAACAACTCCGAGTTCAGGTTCAATGTGTTCTGGTTTCTGGCGGTATCCGCCGTAATGGCCGCGATGCTGTTCCTGAACTCCGAGAACGCTTTCTCCAACGGATGGGAAGGCATTGCCGAAGGGCTGTGGAACTCGGTCTTCACCGTTGTCTCCGTCGGGACCAGCTCGGGTTTCTCCATCTCCGACTTCTCCGTTTTCCCCGCCCAATGCCTGACCATCTTGATGGTGGTCGCCGTGATAGGGGCCTCCTCCGGATCCACCAGCGGTGGGGTGAAGATCTCCAGACTCAACATCATCTATCAATTCATGAAGGTGACCGTCAGCAAGACTTTGCATCCCAACGTCGTGAGGGACGTCAGGGTCGACGGCCAGACGCTCAACCATGCCGCCGTGCTTTCCGCCTTCTCCATCCTCATGCTGTTCATGGCCACCTTGATAGTGGGCTCGGTCGTGATCATGATGTGCGGGTTCGACATCCAGGACGCCGTCGGGATAACCATAGCGATGGTCGGGAACCTCGGGACCTCCTTCGGAGATTTCGGACCCAACGGCAGCTTCGGAGACGTGAGCGACCTGGTGAAGGCGATAATGATGATCCTCATGTGGGTCGGCCGTCTGGAGGTGCTGACCGCCCTGATGTTCTTCTCGCCAGCGTTCTGGAAGGAGCTGTGGAGGGTCAACAGGATCAAGGCCAGATGGAAGCGCCGGATATCGTGACCTCTCCTTCATCTCGCAGTAAGAGACGATCCTGACAGCGGCCTTGTCCCCGGGCGAGGCCTCGTTGATCGCCCCGGCCACTATGCGCGCCTTGGACGTCTCCCCCTTCTCGGCGAGGCAAAGGCCGAGGACCTCCATCGCCCCGATATGCTTCGGGTCCGACTGCACCGCGCGAGAGGCGTATGCCCCCGCGGACTTGACATTGCCGGAGACCCACATCACATACCCGGCCAAGGCGTTGGCGTCGGCGGTCTTATCTTTCAGACCGTCGCGGACATGCTTCAAGGCCTCTTTCTTCCTGCCAGCAGACAGGAGGGCGGATACGTAGCGCACCTGCACCCCGTAATCCGAGGGGTGATCGACTAGAAGACCGCGGGCCTCTGAAACGGCGGCCTCATGGTCTCCGACGGCGCTCAGCGCCTCCGATCTGAGGCAGCGGTCCTGCAGGGAGGGCGATCCCATCCTGTCCACGGCCTCGAGCGCCGACTTGCCGTCCCCCATGTCCAGAAGGCATCTGGCGGAAAGCGACAGGAACCTGTCTGAGCTCTCCCGTGCAGTCAGCCGGTAGGCCTCTGAAGGAAATCCTAGGCTCAAAAGCGCGGCAGCCACCTGGTAATCGGAATCAGAATCCTTCCCGGTCAGCGCAGGCAGCCTGTCCACGAGCTTCCGTACATCTCCTCCGACGGCTTTCTGGAGCGATATGCATTTGATCACGAGCAACGGATCGTCGGCCGATTCCGCTATGGAACCGATCTTGGCCGTGGCTTCCGACAGCCTTCCTTCGGCTATGTCCCTGCGTACGGCCTCGAACTCCGCATCCGCGTCCATGGCCTGCTGATATTATCGGATGAAATAATGTTATCGCAAGAACTGGACTTTTGCCTGTTCTCGCAGCTGGAAATTCGGAAAGCCGACTCCCTCCAGTCATCGGAGCCGGCCGCTTGCCTACAAGATAAATAAACGCTGGCCGATACGGAACGCAGTCCCATGATGATCACTTCCATCTATGTCAGCAGGCTTTTCGACAGGTACGACTACTCCCTGAGTCTGTGCAAAGGTCTGACGTTCATCCATTCCCCCAACGGCTACGGGAAGAGCACGCTCATGCACATGATCTACTCGGCCCTCAAGGGGGACACAAAGTTTCTCCTCGAGATCCCGTTCCAGAGGATGGACGTGAGCTTCGACGACGGCAGCGTCCTCATCATCGAGAAGGAGGAGGATAGCCTCCTGATCCAGATGCAGAAGAACGAGCTCGAGACCGAGATAACCCCCGACGAGATGTCTGACATCTGCGACGTCATCTACGTCTCCCCGGAGAGGCTCGTCGTCAGACGCAAGGACGGCCACATGGCCCCCGCCATCGAGACCTATGCGCAGGAGCTGTACGAGAGGATACGCTACTCCAAGGAGCACTCCGAATTGGTCCCCTACGCCGGAAAGAGGAAGGAGATGACCGACGGGGAGCTGGAGTTCTGGTGCAAGGATCTGAAAGCCAGGCTGGACTTCATCAAGGACGCTGGATTCGAGCCGGTCATACCTGCGGGATACAGGTTCCCGCCCTCGAGGTACGAGCTTCTGAACTACAGGAAGGACTACGAGGACTTGGCCTACTCCATTTCCGACTATGTGGACAAGAACTACATCCTGGCCGAGTCGATAGTGATATTCAAGGACATCGTGAACGAGGTCTTCATAGGTAAGACCATAGACGTCTCTGACAGCGGCAAGATAACCGTCGTCCTGGACAGCGGCTCGGCGCTCCAGCTCAGCAAGCTCTCCTCAGGGGAGAAGCAGATAATCATAATGATCTACAACCTCCTCTTCCACGCCCAGCCAGGTTCGGTCGCCATAATCGACGAGCCGGAGATATCCCTACATGTCACGTGGCAGCAGAGGCTCGGATCGGTGTTCTGCGACATCTGCAGGGTCAGAGGGATCCAGATAATCGCAGCCACGCACTCCCCCCAGGTCATCCACGACCTCTGGGACGACGCCAGGGAGTTGAAGCCGGAAAATGCGCGAGAGCATAACGTTCACCGACATATGCAACGAGGTCATGATGACCCGTACCCTGTCCAAGGGCCCTTTCATCCTCGTGGAGGGGGTGACCGACGACAGGTTCTACGGGAAATTCGCCTCCGACGAGACGACGATAATCCAGTGCCACTCCAAAGACAGCGTGCGGAAGGCCGTTAAAGAGCTTTCCGGCCGCCGCAAGGTGGAGGAGGTCATCGGGATCGTGGACGCGGACCTGGACGTCCTTGACCGCAGGCCGGTATCTCCTCCGCTGTTCCGCACCGACTGCCGCGACCTGGAGATGATGTGCATCCGCGGCAACGCCCTGGATGACATCGTGAACGAGTACGGCGACAGGTCCAAGGTCGCTAAGTTCAAGGAGAGGCGCGGCCCGGTCAGGGAAGCGGTCCTGAAAGCAAGCGTCCCGCTCGGAATCTTGATGCATGTGTCCAAACGCCACGGCTTCGGCCTGAACTTCGGGGACCTCGATTTCGGGTCCTTCATAGACCCTCGCACCCTGTCCATAGACCTCAACGCCATGATAGACGGGGTCGTGGCCAATTCGCGCAGGACCTCGGTGTCCAAACGCGCCTTGCTCCGCGAGGTGCAGGAGGAGATGGAAAGCCTGGAAGACCCATGGAACGCCGGAAGGGGGCATGACGCCGTGGAGATCCTGCTTCTCGGACTGAAGAAGGGGTTCGGATCCTTCAACAGCCGTTACCTCACCAACGGCGCCCTCGGAGGGGCCCTCAGGCTGGCCTTCTCGGATTCGGACTTCAGGGCCACAGACCTCTGCAAGGACACAAGCAGGTGGGCGGAGAGAAAGGGCCTGCGCCTTTGGGACCTGGTGCGCCGATCGCTGGAAGTCGGTCTCCGTCACTTCGCCGGAGGCCTCGATGATCTTCCTTATCCTTCTCTGGCCGTCGTCTAAGACCGCCTTGCAATGGTTCCTGAGCACCACGGCCTTCTCGTATATCTCCAAGCTCTCATCCAGTTCCGTCCCGCCGTCCTCGAGCCTTGCGACCAGCCTCTCCAGCTGGGACATGCTCTCCTCGAACGTCATCGCGTCCACTTCCTCCTTGAACTTGGCGCACTCTTCCTGATTCATTCCTTTTCCTCCTTTTTATCTATCCGGGCCTCGACGGCTCCGTCGCGCATACGCACGTTTATCCTCATTCCGACGTCCATGGAGGCCGCCGACGTGATGACCGTCCCGTCTTCAGCGGTGATCAGACCATATCCTCTGTTAAGGACGTTCAAAGGGCTGACGCTTTCCAGATTCCTGGACAGGCCCTCCAATTTGTAGGTTTTCATTTCTAACGTCGTCTTGACGGCGGCTTCCGGCCTGGAACCGACGGCATCGACCTTATGTCCGCATTCGGAGATGTTACTAGACACGAGGCTTCCCACCTTTGAGAAGCATGAATCGACGTTGCTCCTGCCGATTTCGAAGCGAGACTCCAGATGACGTGGGTCCACCCTCGATGCCAAATTATCGAAACGGGCTTGGGCCCTTTCCGACACCGTAGACAAGGCGCCGTCGGTCCTGCGCCCTATCTCGGATAGTTGGAATCCCAAGCGTTCGATCATTTCATCGGCGCGCCTGGGAGACAGCCTCTGCAAGGTCATTTCCAATCTTGTACGGGAATCGACCAAACGGGTCCGCATGGACGTTTCCAATCCGGTCGCCAGCCGGTCCAATTCCATCTCTTTCATGTACAGGTCATCCATGGCATGGCTGGGAGCCAGCTTCGCCCACTGGTAGTTCAGCCTGTTCTCAAGATTCCAGAAACGGTCCATCAGGGCAGAAGTCGCTCTATCCATCAGGGACTCAACGTCAGATGCTGTCTCTATTCTATCACGCAGAATCAATGCGGCGGCACCGGTAGGGGTAGGTGCGCGAAGATCAGCGACGAAGTCCGCAATGGTGAAATCGGTCTCATGGCCTACAGCGGATACTACGGGAGTCCCGCATGCCGCTATCGCCCTAGCCACCGGCTCCTCGTTGAAAGGCCAAAGGTCCTCCAGGGAGCCTCCTCCCCTTCCGACTATTATCACATCGACTCCGAAGCGGTCAAGAAGCTCTATCCCGGCGACTATGGTCTTGGCAGCGCCCTCCCCTTGGACCTGGGCGGGGGCAAGATATATGTCGGCCGGGAATCTGGACGAAGACGTGGTGATGATGTCATGTATGACTGCGCCGGTCTGCGATGTGACGACGCCGATCCTGCGCGGATACTTGGGAATCGGACGTTTACGGGTCTCGTCGAACAGGCCTTCGGCTTTCAATTTGGCCTTCAAGGCCTCGAATCTCATGTAAAGGTCCCCGACGCCGGAATGTCTCATCGCAGAGATTATGAACTGGTACCTTCCAGACGGGGCGTACACGTCGACGGAGCCGAATGCGTCTACCTTGTCTCCCTCCTTGGGCTCGAAGGACATGTTGAACCGGCTGTTGGCGAATATCACGGCGCTGATGCTGCTCTTCTCGTCCTTCAAAGTGAAGTAATAATGTCCGGACGAGTTCTTCTTGAGCCCGGATATCTCTCCCGAGACCCAGATGTCGTTCACACTGCCATGCTTCAACAACGTCTTCACGCGATTGTTCAGCTGTGTGACCGTGACCGTCTCAGCCATCGTCCCCCCATAGGCTTTAAGGTTTAATAGTTTGAGAAAGCCTGTGTCTCCGTTAAATAGAGGCTTCCGATTCCGGACGTGCATGGATATAGAAGATATCAGGTCCAGAATAACGGATCCTGAGATCGACCCTCAGAGGGTGCTGGACATGTACAACGCGCCTTTCGCGCGGACCATGGGCATAGAGCTCGTTTCGATAGGGAAGGAAGGGGCGACCTGCACAATGGAGCTTCTTCCGTCGCATCTCAACAGCATGGGCAGGGGACACGGGGCCGCCGTCTATTCCTTGATCGACCATGCGTTCGCTTTCGCCAGCAACGCCTACGCCGACGGGACGGGACTGAGCACCGAGGTGAAGTTCCACAGGCCTGCGCTAGGGAGGCTGACCGCCACGGCGAAAGCAGTCAACAGGTCCCGGTCCTTGGAGGTCTTCGACGTGCGCGTGACCTCCGAGGAGGGAAAGCTGATCGCCTCCGCCGTCTGCACTGCATTCATGCTCAGGAAGCGATCATGATGACGGCAGGGACTCGCCCTGGCGGTTTCATTTGAATAAGGAGCCGAACGGATTACCGGACTTCTTCTTCGGTTCGGGCTTGACGTAGTCGAACCCTCCCGGAGGCTCGCTGTTTGTCTCGAAATACACGCTGGGCGAGTCGCCGCCGCCTTCGAAGCAGTGCTCGGTGTCGGCATGGTAGCATACCCCGTCGATCATCTTGTACAGATGGTGGTCGTCGAGATACTTGCCGGCCTGACGGAACCCGGCGTCCTTCAGTATCCGGATGTAATCGGCGACAGCCGCTTTGCTTCCCTCGTAATCGTTCTCGAACCAGGCTGAGAAGACGAAGCGTCCCTCTTCGAGCTCTGCAAGGTCGTAATCGGTCCCGCCGCAGGCCCATGCCGGGAACCATGGGAGCTTTTCATCCCACTTGTCCAGGACAGCCTGGTCCTTCTCGCGCTGTTTCGCCTCGACCAGCTCCTTGTAGGGAAGCTTCGTCCCGCATTCGGTGCAGAAATCTGTGCCTGCGGCGTTCTGCTTGCCGCATTTCGAGCAGGTCGCAAGCTCGAGAACGGTCTTGTCAGGGAGCTTCGCACCGCATTTCGGACAGAACTTCACGTCGCCCTTGACCGGGTTGTCGCATTCCAGGCACACGCGCATGTCCTTGAGGGAGTCCATGGCCATGCGCTCGAGGGTGGATTGGGCTTTGGCCCAGTCTTCGTCGGACACCTTGCTCATCTCCTCGTTGGCGTCCTTGATGGCGTCGTTCATGTCGTTGAAGGCGTCCTTCAGCTTCTCGATCTCGCCCTTCATCTCTCCCGTGAATTCCGAGGTCGCATCCGAAGCCTCGGACACCGCCTTGTCCGCCGCTTCTCCCACGGCCTTGTCGGCGGCCTTCTCCGCCGCCTTCTCCGCATGGTTCTTCAATTCCTCGTTCGCCTTGTCGGCGGCCTCCTGCAGTCCCTTGGTCACGTCTTTCAAAACTTTGTCGAACAGGCCCATAGCGTACCTCCTTGCAAATCAAAAGGTTTGAGCGAAGGGGGTTGGAAAAGATGGGCGGCAGGCGCCCTTCAAAAGTTTATGCCCAGGGGTTGGATCCTTCAGGCTTGCGGATTCCGACGAGGACGAACTGCTCCCACAGGTACCACTTTCCGTCCTTCGCCTTCCTGACCTTGACCTGCCTGGGGCTGTCGGCTCCACCGGAGCAGAGGTGCATGACGGCGTATCCTTCGTCTTTGTACGAGTAGGGGTTGTCGCTGACGGTGATGGTCAGAGGCTCGGACGGCAGATAGTCGTTCTGAGGCGTGGCGCCCTTGAAGTACGACCTGGGCACATAGTCCCCGTCCCTGAACCTGTCCGCGATGAACGACTTCTCGTACTCGGAGAGGGAGTTGGGCCCCTTCAGGTAGTTCAGCATCTCTATGGAAAGGTTCTTGTCCTGAGGGTAGAAGCAGAGGGCAAGGACGGTCATCGCCGCGGTGTCGAACGGCGTCGACAAGGCGGCCTGGGGAAGGGCCTTGAACTCTTCCAGCGTGCCTATGTCCGGGAACACTATGTCCACGGACTTGTTCGAGGACGACGAGCTGTTCGATACTTCGTTCACGGCTTTCTTGATGTTGTCTAAAAGTCCCATATTTATATCCCCTTATCCGAATCGGCCTCATTTTTTAAATATATGCCCATCAGAACGTCATACGTCCTTGATATTACGTCAGAACCCTTCTCAGGGAGGACGTCGTCGTCCGAGATCCTGTAGACGTCGTTTCCGACGGTGAAGCAGACGTCGACGCTGGGGGCGTCCAAGGCGATCAGGTCGCTCTTCTCCAGCTTCCAGCGCTTTATTCCATAGCCGTAGAACATCCCCTTCAGCTCCGATACCGCTTTGTCAGGCGCAGAAATCCTTCCGGACTTCGTCTCGTCCCCGTTGTACCTGGTTATCTCGTAGTCGAGGAACGCCTTTCCCGGACCCATGGATACCAGGCTCAGCACGGTCTTGCCTCCCTCCATGCCTCCTCCAGAGAAATAATCGCAAGAGAAGCGGTATCTGCCGTCCTCGACTGTCGGAGCCTCCGCCTTCTTCTTTCCGCGCACGTATTCCTTCACATCAGGCTTGAAAAGCATGTAGATAGCCAGGAAGGCCACGACCAGCAGCGCGATTCCCCATGGGAACGGCACCAGCAGGAACGTGAGCACGATGTCAGCCAGCACCACGGCCAGAGCTATGTACCAGGCGGCCGAAACGCGTTTGATGCATCCGGCCATGGCGGCGACCACGACCACCCCCGTCAATATCTTCAGGGTCGCACCGAAGAACCCCATGAGTAGGTCGAGGAAGCTCAAAGCCATGCAGGCCACCATCAGCAGCCTCAGGCCTTTTCTCAGCTCGTTGTCCATGTCGCTTCCATGGGAGTGTCGATATATAACCGGAACGTCGCCTGTTCTTGTTGTACTCCTGGTTGAGCTTTCTCAGGTACCTCTTCTCGAAACGGTCTGCCAGCCCGTCCATGATGCCATGCCTGTGTATCGTGCGCTCAATGACGAACCAGACCACCAGGGCCGCCGCCATCACACCGTAGAACCAGGACGGGAATATGACCATCTCGACCAGGTACACGAGCACCACCGGGAACCAGATGAAGGCGGCTGCGAGGGCCAAGGCGATCAGGCCTATGACGAACCAGGGCAGGAGGCTCTTGTTGGTTCCGCCGTCCACCGACATGAACCTGAAGTAAGGGGACACCATCATTATCTGCCCGACTCCGGCCAGAGTTATGAACAGGAGCATCGCGGACCTGGCGCATATCTCCTCCCATCCGGAGCCGGACCAGGACATGTGCGCCAGTAGAGCGTCCGCATCGGCGAACCCCCCGACGGACGCCATCCATTCATAATCGGGAGCCAGGGTCCCGTCGCCGACGGCGATCCATGTGGCTGCGTAGACGAGGATCCCGAAAACGGAAATGCATATGGCCGATGGAATGGCGAATTTCAGCACCTTCGGAAGAATCAGGCCGCTGGAGCCTTCAGGCTTGGCGAACAGCGTCATGAAGAACGCTATGGCCGACACCGACAGCAAGGCGTAGAACATGTTCTGTATCGGGATGAGAGGAACGCTGCCGATGGTGAAATAGACGCAGACGAACAGCAACGCCAGAGCGAAGTTCCTGGTGAGATACAGCTTCAGGATGTCCCTCATGCCGGAGACGGTCCTGCGGCCGTGCACGATGGCCTTGGGCAACGCAGAGAAGCTATCGTCCATCAAGACCATGTCCGAC
>JAEEGK010017750.1_pt1 | contig 15477 bp, 9 predicted proteins | sample 8958771 | NCBI WGS metagenome assembly JAEEGK01 (sample SAMN16246547, study PRJNA631951) | gut metagenome | biome: gut microbiome; feature: rumen; material: SC-attached | host: Bos | place: Iran: Karaj | collected 2018-10 | reverse complement strand
ACCAAGAACTGTTCCCAATGTGCTTCCAGCTCCTTTGTGTGAAGAAGATTTTACACCAAGAGAACCTGTCCAGTCGTAAGAACCAAGGGCATTCTGTGCAAGAGTGCGTGCAAGGTCAATGTTAGAACAAATCCACTTGCCGTTATCCATCTTGCGAAGACCACCTGTATAAATGTGCCACATATGAAGTTCAATTGAATCATAGCCTGGCATATCTTTTCCGGCAGTTTTTCCTGCATATTTTGCATAGTGAGCCTTAATTGATTTCTGCAAAGCAGTAAGAACCGGTGCCCATTCCGGGAACTGGTCAAAATGAAGGTCAGGATCTTTTACAGTAAGTTTAAGGTAAGAATTAAGAGTCTTTTCCTGAGCCTTTGAAAGAACTGTTTCAAGCTGAGCTTCAGGGTCAACTGCATTGAAAGCACCACCAGCAACGATTGTGTTACCGCCGAGGAATGAGCTTTTTTCAATAAGAATAACCTTTGCACCCTGCTGGGCAGCAGAAATTGCGGCAGAAAGACCTGCGCCGCCAGCACCAACTACAACAACGTCTGTTGAATAATTTTCATCTTTTGAAGCTTTTGCAGAATATTTTGCAAATTTGTCAACGTTAAAACCAGCTTCTTTAGCAGCAGCAGCTGTTGCGTTCATAATTGCACGGCTTGCAAGAGAAGCACCTGTTGCAACATCTACATAAGGTGTCTGATGAGCTACAATTTCTTTTGGAATACGTTCCATAGCAACAGTAGCAACTGACGGAGTTTCCTTACAATCTGTAATTTTAACGTCAGCAATTTTTCCCTTAGTAACCGTAAGCTCTACAGCAACCGGTCCCTGCATACCAACAGAAGAACCTTTGTAGGTTCCGTCTTTTACTTTTGAGCAGCTTGAAAGTGCAAGTAAAGCACAAGCTGAAAAAAGCAAAACTAATGATTTTTTCATAAATATCCCCTTATTAGAGTTTTATAATTAAATGGTAAACCTGTAACTGACTAACAGGTCAAGGATTATTTTTATGATTTTGAATCAGTTTGAATTATTTTGAATGTATGAGGAATAAAATAAAGATTTTAGCATACATAACTGTACAGTCCGAAAATGCATTTCAAGTCATATTGAAAGCAATATTTCGTGCACTATTACGCGACACATTGCGACCAGATTAAAATTACAGAACAAATCATTTTACGGTTCTGGAACAACACAGCCAAAGCCAAGTCCATGAACAGAAATTCCATTATGGCGATAGCTTATAAAAACCCGGCCTATAAAATCATACTCAATCGGAATATTTTTTTCTTTTATTTCTTTTAATAATGGTTTCAGATCAGAAAGTTTTATATTAAAGACATCTTCACATTCTAAAAATATTCCTACACGCATCGTGCTTTTTTGCATTTCTATTGCAGGCGGAAAAGTTAAGTCGATTTTTTTTCTGTTTGATTCAAGGATTCCAAGCCCGACCGAAATTTGAAGCGGGTCTTCCCTATTATGTTCAAGGGCTGATAATATGCTGTCTTTACTGATTTTTACGCAGATATACGAATAAGGCATAACTTCGGCAAGCTGCTTTACGGCTTCCCGCTCTGCCTGAGATGAATCACAGTTTACCGTAAAAATATTGTAGCTGTCTTCAAGCCGGTGATAAGTAACTTTTGAAATGTTTTTTCCAACCTTAGAAAAATACGCAGACATTTCCTTAAGACGCAGCAGCTTCATTTCCTGTTCGCGGATTGATTTTTCAAGTTCAGTCATACACGAATGAACACGTGAATCAATTTTTACAAGCTCCTCTTCTTTTGAATCAAGAACTTCATTCAGGCTGAAATTAAAACTTCGAAGCATCTGTACGTTATAAAGATTCAACGCATCGCTTTCGCAAAAACTTCTGTAATTATTAAAAATCTCGCGGTCACCTTCGATAATTTTAGAACGGTCATAAAAGCGGATTTTACTTGCAGGAATGCCTATTATTTTGGAAAACTCATTTACAGTCATCGGTTATATTTTAATGTAAATCTTGATTTCGGGCAAATTCAATCAAACTGATTCAGACACGCTGCAAAGCTTTTTCTAAAATATTGATTAAATCCGCATAGTCGTGGCGTACTTTTTTTGGCCTGCTATTTAAAATATGATTCAGCTCTGCATGAAAAAGCCGGTCTTTTCCGGAAACAGGCATAAATTGAATTTTGTTGCAGACATAATAATGTTCAATACAGCCGCGCGGAAGAATATAAACTCTTGCAGCTTCTGCTGCTGCAAGAATAATCGAATAAAGATTTTTAATCAGCGGAATTGAGGCCGCATTTTTTTTAGAAAGATAAGTTTCAAGCAAATCCGAATAGCGTAAAATTCCCTGTAACAAAACCGTCTTAAAGGTATCCACGCTTTCGGCGTTAACATACTTCGCTTTAAGCGCTTCAAGTTTTTCTATATATATAGAAAGTTTTTTAGGGCTTCTGCCCTTTTCTGCCTTTTCAAGAACTTCCTTTCCAATTACGGCAAGAAATCGTTCCAGACGCAGAATCAATTTTTCAAGAGAAATCCGTCCGTTATCAACTTTTGAAGAAAGTTCCCTTGGCGTAAAAATCTGTTCATAAAAAAACCGCTGCTTTTCTTCCTGCTTTAAAAGCCACTGGGCAACATGCTCATCTTTACAGAAAACATCGCGAAGCTTTCCACTGAAAAGAGAATCCAGATCGGTTATGATTCTGCCGTTCGTTCCAAGAAGAGCGAAAACCTTACAGAAAACCCCTAGTTCATCTTTTCCGCCAACATCAATTATACCCGTTCCCGCTGAAGAATATTCATCTTCAATAAACGGAAGAAGATTTGTAAACATCTGCCGGTCTGTATAACCTTCAACAAAAATCTGGTTATCAGAAAAGAAAAACTGCTTGTGGTAAGTGTTAAAGCGCGGAAGAAATTTTCTGAACAATTCGTCATCTGCTTCAGAAAGTTTTTCTATATGAGTAGGCTCACTGTTTATGTGGCAGGCAATAACGCCAAGCAAATCTTCAGGAAAACGCAGGTCGATAAAAAACGGTGAATGCGAAATAATAAAAAACATGCGTTTTCCGTGACGCGAAGCAACCTTTCGGATTTCGTTCATAAAAAACTGCTGAAACTGAGGATGAAGGTGAAGTTCCGGCTCATCAAAGAAAATTACGTCGTTTGAATTGTTGTAAAGGTTTACAAGAAGAACGATAATTTCCCTAAGTCCGTGACATTCAACCTGATTCAAATCATACTGAACGTTCCAGGCCCTGTTTGTAACTACAGGAATAAAAGTTCCGTCAGTATCGTCAATAAACTGAATTGTTTTTTCAAACATGCTCGAAAGTACGGTTTCAACTTTTTCGCGGATTCGTGAATCATTTTTAAGGATTTCAACAGCCGCAGCATGATTTTCTTTTTCTGCCTGAAAAAAATAAACGTTTTTTCCGGCTGCTTCAAACTGTTTTGCAAGCTCCTGAGCTAAAAGCGTTTTACCGCTGCCGTTCGCCCCGACAATCAGGTTAATTTGAGTCCATTCCGATTTTTTAAAAACAGCCTTTCCCCACAGGAAGGGAAGTTTTACACGCGTTTCCAGCTGAATCATTTTATAAATATTTTAATACAAGCGGATTTTTTCAGCAATTATATTATTTTTAACTGTTAATAAGCCCTGCAAAACAAAGGCGCGGTACTTGCCAACAGGCAGTTTCAAATATATTATCTATATTATGGGTTCAAATAAAAAATCGTACAGAAAACCAGCCGTTATTCTTATGGCTTTTGCTATTTTTTCAATCCGCGCCGTATGCGCATTCAGCCAGTCTAACAAAACAACGGTTTATAACATTTCCGCCGCAGCAGATTCTGATAAAGCAATAAAAATTACATGGGAATTTCAGGTTTCAAAAGATAAATCTGTACAAGCCTTTGAACTTTACAGGGCAAACAAGCCTTTTTCAACCACCTGGGAACTTTCCGGAGAAAGCAAAATTGCCGAGCTTGATGCAAACCAGCGTTCTTACACAGATGAAATAAAAGACTATCACGAATATTATTATGCCGTTACAGTAAAAACCCCGGACGGCGAAGACAGAATTTTACTGCCTTCAATAAACGCAACCGTAAACGGCGTTCATAGAAAAATGCCGCAGATAAAAAAACAGTCAATTTCTTCGCCGGCCGAAAAAGAAAAAATATATCCTGAAGGTTCGATCAGAGAAATTCCTCTGCCGGCTATTGCAATGCTTGAAGATAACAACAAGGAACACTTCAACCTGAATATTCAATCAATACGTGCAGGGGAAGCACTTATTTCTAATAAGAATGAGGACCAGGCTCATTCAATTCTTGAACCTTTTGCTTTTGAAGAAGATTTGCTTTCACCTGAAAGCGGAGATGACTACCTTTTATTTGATACTTTACACAGAACCTTTGCAAAACGAAAATACAATGACGGCGTAATTCAGCTTAAAGATTTTCTTTCTGTAAATCATTCACAACAGGTTTCTGACAGAGCCTGCTTTTATCTTGGCGAATGCCAGTATTTTTCAGGCTCGTTCAGGGAAGCCATAATGTCATTCCTAAAAGTTCAGGACAGTTTTCCAGAGCTTTGCCAGAAATGGATTGATTCATCCCTGGATTTAATCGACATTTCTGATATTACGTATTAATTCAATAAGAGCCGGCGTTTTTGTAAGGCCTAATTCCTCTGGCGTAACCGGTGTACTTTCTTCTGTCTTGTCTTTCTTACCGGCTTTTTTGCCCTTACCAGTTGCGGCAGGAGCTGTTTCAGCAACAGTTTCACTTCCTGCCTCCTGAGAAGGAGCATCTGCTTTTTCATTTCCTGTATTGGTAAGAATTACTTCATCACCTGTATTCAACCGGTCAAAAAAGCCTTTCTGCGTAAACAGAACTTCGCTTATTTCCTCGCCGGCTTCTGTAACCTGTGCCGTTCCAAGTACGGAATTTTCTGTATAGCTTACCCCAAGACCGGAATCCGTAGTTCTTAAAGCACCTTTTTTTAATACGTCAAAAACAAAATCTTTTTGAACGCCTTCTGTTTTTCCTAAATCAACAAGAAGAGTATTTCCGTTACGAGCAATAACCTTACCGCGTACAGAAAGCGATTCAAGGATTTTCTGTCGCAAAAGCCTTAAGCAGATTGAATATCTGTCATTTCCCGCCCTGAAAACCGAATACGAAGCACTTTCGTTTCCGCTTGAAGCAGAATACATTTTTGCATTCACAACCAATTCACGGCTTGTTTCGTCAAGGCTTACCAAAATAAAATAATCCAGGCCGGTAAAACGCGCATTTCTAAAGGCTTCTGCATAATCTGCAACCGGATGAGCCCTAACCTGAACAGAAGCTGACGTAATACCTGTAAACATTTCGCAAAGGTATTCTGAGCAGATTCTGTCTGATTCAACATACTGAATTTTAGAATCATTCTGTGCATAGTAAATGCCAAGCTTCCAGCGGGTCTTATCAAGATAGAGAGGATTAACATTCCATTTAGAAGCAAGTGTATTCTTTAAAAGTGCATCATAGGCTTCTATAGTATCATTCAGTTCTACAGGAACAGTCTGACTTTCATTTTCCAGACCGGTTTTTATGAATTTCAACTGTTCAAGATAAAGTTCATACAAACCTTCCCTTAGAAGCTGACTTGCATAGGAATTCCGCGCTTCCGAATTAAAAGGACTTAATTTTAGTGCCCTTTGATATTCAAAACGCATTGCACTGCCCTGAAAGCTTTTTTCATAGCCTTTTGCTTTTTCTATATGCCATGCTGACCATTGGGCGCGTCTTGGATCTTCCAGAGAAACAACTTTTCCTGCTAAAATTTCCATTGCAGAACGCATTACTTCGTCCTGCGGATTCAGCATAAGTCCGTTTTCCCATACAGAAATTGCCTGTTCATCCTTATTCTGCTTTTCAAAACAAAGACCTTTTAAATACCACATTTTTGAATTGGTATTGTCTTTGTCTATTATAAAATCACAAACATCTATGGAGTCTGTATATTTGCCTTCAAGAAACAGAATATCCGCCAGAAGCTCATATGCCTGAGAAAAATCCGGGTTGATTTGAACGGCAGAGCGGACTTTATATTCAGCTTCATCTAAATTACCTTCCTGCATGGCAAGGTAAGAAGCAAGATAATATACTTCTGCATTTCCGGAATGATAAAGAAGAGCCTGATTTATATAATTCTTTGCAAGATCTGTTTTTCCCTCTTCCCAGGCAATAAGAGAAAGACTTAACAATGCTTTTCTATTGGTTCCCTGCCTTTTTAATGCATCTCTGTAAAGACTTTCTGCATCGCCAAGCCTTCCGGAAAATAAATCAAGTTCTGCAAGACCAAAACGGGATTCTATATTATTCGGATATGCTGATATAATTTTTTCAAAGATTTCTCTGGCCTTTGCAAAATTGCCCAAAGAAATATATGACATTCCTCTAAGATTCTGAATATCAGCATCATCTTTTGCATATTTTTCAGCATTATCGGCATATTGCAGTGCCATTTCAAATTTATCAAGATAATAAGAACATTCTGCCAGATGATACCAGGCATCACCGTAAGTAGGATTAAGCATCAAAGCCTGCTGGAAAAATTCCAGAGCTTCGTAGTATTCACCGAACTGCTGTTTTTCTATTCCCTGCCTATAAAAATCAGATGCTGTCTGACCATTTTTTGCTGAAGACGCAGAAGGGGCAGCAATAATTGTAAAAGAAAAAACATTAAGAATCAGTGCAATAAATAAAACGCTTCTCCTACTCTTCTTTTTCATCTGTTTTTTCTTCTCCTGTGCGCCGGATAACTTTTACAACGTTTATTCTGTGTCCTTCCATATCCTGAATTATGAAGTCAAAATTACCCCAGGTTGTTTTTTCAAATTTAACAGGGATTTTTCCGAACAAATCAAAAACAAAACCGCCCAAGGTATCAACTTCTTCATTCGGGAAATTCGAAGAAAGTTTTTCATTTAAATCGTCAAGGCTTACGCGTGCATCACAAAGCCAGATATTTCCGCCTAAAGAAATAATATCTTCGTGCTCGTTATCAAATTCATCCTGAATATCGCCGACGATTTCTTCAATAATATCTTCCATTGTAACGATACCGGAAATTCCGCCGTATTCATCAATTGCAATCGCAATATGAAGATGTCTTCTCTTGAACTCTCGCAAAAGTCCGTCTATATGCTTTGATTCAGGAATAAAATAAGCTTTGCGGACTATTTTTTTGATATCAACAGGCTCTTTTCGTGCAAAAGCGTAAATCAAATCCTTTACATACAAAACGCCTATTACATTATCAATTGATTCATCGTAAACAGGAAAACGCGAATGTCCGCTTTCAAGGATTTTTTCAAACAGTTCATCTTCCGGAATATCTACAGAAATAAAATCTACATCTATTCGCGGAATCATTACTTCCTTTACAGTTGTTTCAGACATTTCTTCAATGCCCTGAATCATATCTCGTTTTTCTTCATTTAATATCTGTTGCTGCTGCTCAGAAACGTTTTCTTTAGAGTGATTTTCATTACTTTTTTTACCGAATCCAAATAGTCCCATATTTTTTAACCTGTCTGTTTAACCTATTATTTTTTCATCTTTTAATTCATCAAGAAGTTTTTCCTGTAAAACAAGCATTTCGCATACAGGGTTACTTCCTTTTTCAATGTGTTCTTCTCCGTGGTCCATTCCATTTAAATGAAGAAGCCCGTGCACAAGCAGGCGTTTTAATTCTTCGCCCTGCGTACATTCAAAATAATCGGCATTTTTAGGAAGCATATCAAGGCTTATGGCAATATCCCCTGCACAAACCCATTTTATACCGTCTTCATCAGTATACTCTTCTCCGTTTTCAAAAGAAAGTACATCTGTAGAAGAATTTATGTTCCGGTACGAATTATTCAGTTCCTGCATCATTGAATCATCTGTAAACATAATGGAAAGTTCTTCGCCGTCATAGTTAAGTTTTTTCATGGCAAGAAGAACAAAAGGTTCAACTTTAGAAAGCCATTCAGGCTCTTCAAGACCTTCCTGAACTGAAACAAGCACAGAGTTAGCCATTATTTTTTACCTCTTCAAGAGTCTTATCTCCAAGTTCTGCAGTTTCATCTTTTGAATCAACTTCATCAGGATCTTTCTGGTCCGGATATTCAACACGGCTGTGATGATAAGCCGTTAAAAGCTGAACGAACGATTCCCGGATTTTTGCAATGTCACTATACGTTATAGGACAATTATCAAGCTGATGATGTTCGATTTTTGAAGCAATCAGCTGATTTACGAATTTATCGATTCTTGAAGCAGAAGGATTATCGAGCGTTCTGCAGGCTGCTTCTACAGTATCTGCAAGCATTACAATCGCAGACTCTTTTGTTGTCGGTGGAGTTCCTGTATATGAATAATCTTCCGGCGAAACATTAGGATCAAGCTTTTTTGCTTCATTATAGAAATAAGCTATTACACTGTTTCCGTGATGCTGGGCAATAATATCAATCAAAGGTTTTGGCAGATGCATCTGGCGTGCTTTTTCTACGCCTTTTTTAACATGGCTTCTTATTACAGAAACAGAAAGCGAAGGATTTATATCATTGTGCTTATTCTTTGAATTACCCTGATTTTCCGTAAAATATTCGCTCTGGTCGAGTTTTCCGATGTCATGGTAATAGGCGCCGACGCGTGCAAGAAGTGCATTTGCACCGATTTCCCTTGCAGCGTTTTCCGCAAGAGAAGATACCATCATAGAATGGCTGTAGGTGCCGCCTGCTACAAGAAGCATGCGGCGCATAATCGGCTGATTGTTAACGTCACTTAAATCCATTAAGCGGAAAACGCTGGCCGTATTCAGTATAATTTCAAGCGGCGTTAAAAAACCAAGTGTAAGTATGCCCGAAATAAAACCATTAAGTGCAACGCCTGCAAAAATCGGCAGGGAATTTGAAAAATCATCATTAAAAATAACTTTTAATAGAATAACAAATACAACATTCAGCCCCGAAATCATAAGCGAAGCTAAAACAAGGTCTACACGCCTTATAATTTTGCGTACGATTATTGCCGCAGACATTGAAGAACAGAGCGTAAACAAGGCAGGAATAAGCGCAAAATCAACAGCAACTAAAACGCCAAGCGTTAAAAGGCAGACTAAAAAATAAGCAGAAAGCTGACCAAAAAGAATTGTTGTAAGGAAAATTACAAAAGCAGAAGGAATTATAATCAAAATACGATAGTCATCTGCAAAAAATGCCGTTTTTAAGCCAAAAATCACAATGGCAAAAACCATAAGGAAGAAAATTACTTCCACAAGATTTTCCTTAAACTCTATATGATGTCCGTTAAGTTCCGACGAAAAAAGAAAACACCACAAAACGCCCAAAAGAATCATGTAAAGCAAAGAATTTGCCAGTGCCCTGTAATCCATATAAACAGGTGATTCTGCCATTTTGCGGAGTTTTGCGTATGCTTCTGCAGAAATCGGGAAGCCTTTTTTTATCACTTTTTCACCGGCTTCAACAACCACAGGATTATTCAAGTCAGGAGGCAAATATTTTTCTGCAATAATTGTACGGTCAGAAATCTGACCAATTTCAAAATCATTTAGTTTAAAACTTGCAACGGTTTCTGTTGTTGCGGTTCTGAAATAAAGAATTGCAGCAAAAGCAAAAAAGGCACAAATAAATAAAATTATGTTTGCCACATTGCGTTTAAAAAATGCGCTCAATTCTTCCTTAAAAGAACCGCTTTTTTCACCTGCAATCTGTTTATCTTTCATCTTTTTCATCATTTTCATAAGCCTGTACAATTTTCTTTACCAGCGGATTACGCACAACATCGTTAGAAGTCATTCCAACCATCGCAATTTCAGGAACATCACAAAGAATCTGCATTGCATGAACAAGCCCTGAACGCACACGTTTCGGAAGGTCTATCTGAGTTGCATCGCCGGTAATAAATACTTTTGAGTTTTCACCCATTCGGGTTAAAAACATTTTCATCTGTTCACATGTTGTATTCTGTGCTTCATCAAGAATTATAACACTATCATTGAGGGTTCTTCCACGCATATATGCAAGAGGAGCAATTTCAATTATTCCAGATTCTGTAAGGCGTTTTACATGTTCCCTTGGAATTATATAAGCCATAGAATCATACAGCGGACGAAGATACGGATTTATTTTCTGTTCCAAATCGCCCGGCAAAAAACCAAGGCTTTCCCCTGCTTCCACTACAGGACGGGTAAGGATAAGTGTTGATTTTTTATGCGACATGATAAGCCGCAATGCTTCTGCAACTGCTAAAAAAGTTTTTCCAGAACCGGCAGGACCTGAGCAGAAAACCATATCATGCCGGCGCAAAGAGCGCACATAATCTGCCTGTCCCTGGGTTTTAGGATAAACTTTTCTAAGACCGCCAGGAACCGTTATTGAACTTTCTTCAAAAGAAGCGTGATTTTCTGTCTGAAGGATTGAAGCAATCATATCTTCGCTGCCGTCACAACCGTCGCCAATTTCATCAACAATGCGGTCAATTATAAACTTAAACTGCTGATGAACAGACGGGTCATCTTTATCTACAGAAAGTTCGTTTCCGCGGATAAAAACAGGAACACCAAGATGCTCTTCAATTAACTTTAAATTACTGTCATTTGTGCCGCAAACCTTAGAAAGAATATCTGCATCCGGCACAACAATTGTATACGTAGAATCCACTATATAAATAGTAATATGTAGAATTGGAATTGGTCAAGCCACGTAAAGAAAACGCGAGTGGCGCATAGGGAGCGACGGCAACTTGTTGCCGGCAAAACTCACGAGGTGAGTTTTGAGCAAGTCTCACCCGAAGCTATGCGCAGGGTGCAAAAGAGCGCGTCAAGTTTCGCCCCGCGAAACTTTTACCCATTCTGCCAAAGGCTGCGTAATCTGCACAGCGGCGGTTGGCTTGAAGCGGCGCGAGTGGCGCGAACTACGGATTCAATTCCCAGTCGCCGTACTTATCCTGAATCTTAGTCTTCATGCCAGCCATCGGCCGCCACACAACCGAAACCGTAAAAAACGGACTGTAATCATAGTATTTTTTGCCTGAAGATTCCGTAACAAGCCGCGGTTCAATCTTAAACTGCGAAGAAAAATCCCAGTCATGCAGTGCATGAGAAATCTTAATATTAAAACTTTCCAGCTTAAATCCGGAAGAAAGCCTTTTATCTTCATCATCAAAACGGAAAGAATCTGCCAAATCCTTAAACCAGTTCGTTTCACCTGCAATCCGTGCTTCAGAGCTTGAATGATCCTGAAAATACCTGTAAATAACATCGTTTCTGGAGCTTGAAGAAAATTCAATATCCAGGAATTCATTTATACGCAGCGTAATTGCCGGAATAAACTTAAAATAACTGTTGGTAGGCTGAATATAGTCATAAACAAGGCTGGAAGATAAAGAAGGTGCCCATGTAATTCTGTTCTTCCAGTAATGGAAATTCTTCTTCGATTTTGCATACGCAAGACTTAAAGAATAAGGCTGAAATTCTTTATCACTTTTAGCAGTCCAGCCTCCGGTTGAATCAAAGCTGTAGCCGTTTGTATATTTTGCCGTATACGCAAGCTGAAAATCATAAACCGACAACGAATATTTCAATGCATCTGAATATTCATTTTCGCGATTATATGTATAAGACTCCGTAAAGCCGATTTTTCCGTTAAAAAACTTAAATGAAAGCGACTGTTTGAACGGTTCTTTTTCCCAGGTTTCATCGGTTTTGCTTTTCTGTTTAACTCCGGTTTCCATAATTAAAGTTGTATATGGAAAAGTAAAAGTCATCGTTCCATAGTAGCGGTCAGTCTGCGGCGGCAAAGTTGAAGATAGTTCCAGTTTCTGACCGAAATCTCCACCATATTGCGTAGATGCAAGAACGGCATTCAATGTATGAACTGTAACACATTCTTCATCCGTCAAATCAGTTGTAAGATACTCCCATTCAGGATGGTCAGCATCTCCAATGAATTCCGTACGGATCAGCTGAACAGTCGTATTCCATGAAAGTCCCGTTTCCTTAAAATGGTCGGTATAATAAAACGGTTTTAGAGAAACAACATTTGAATTGGATAAATCAAGCTTGCGCGCTGAATAGTCTGTTTTTTTGATATCATTGATATTTTCCTGCGTATAACCGCCATATGCAGTATCAGTAGAAAGATACGGGTGATTCTGATACACAGGATTAAAATTAAAAGAATCCGTTATTCCTAAAAAACTGCCCTTATATCCAAAAGTGCTTGTAAGCGTTGTAGGAACCTTTAAGTTCACCATAGTTGATCTCATACGGTTCCAGTCAAAATCTTCAGGGCTTTCAAGACCTGTTGATGAATATGAAAATTCACTTACATAAGCCGTGCTTATAGAATATGTAAGTTTATATGATAAATCAGCAGGAAGAGAAACCTCTGGTACTGTAAAGGCAAGATCCGGCAAAAGTTTTTCAGGAATAAGCTGTTCAGTATCTTTTTCGCTTTCTGTCGCTGTTTCACTACCTTCTGCTGCCGTAGAAGGACCTTTTTCAGAAACAGACTGTTTTTCCCCTTCTCCGTCAGGATTTACAGAAGAATCGCCCTGCGCACTGTTTTTCTTTTCTGTACCAGAATCTGAATCAACAGACTTAAGATTTTCAGGTGAAATAAGAGCAAGTTTTTTTTCATTTTTAACGGATTTCTTTTTTGAATTTGAATCAAGTTCAAAAATCGTACCGGAAAGTTTTACGGAAAAATCAAGAGGTTTTACCTGCGATGGATAGAAAAATTTCCTTTCCGGCGTATAGTTTTTCCAGCCGTCAGCATCTGTAGTTGCAGCAACTTTGCTATTTACAAGGCTTGAAAAAAGCACCGAAGAAGAAAAACTTGAAACAGAAAGAGAATCTACATAAGGCCGGACATCCTCAGGCAGCGGAACATTATAAGAGCCTGAAAGCTGCCATTTAAAACTGTTAATAGCCGCATTTTCCCGGTCAGAATCACTCTGTGCATCAACTTCCGTATTAGGATTTGAAATTAAATAATCAATCCAGTCCATTGTTTCGTTACGATTGCCAAAATCAGTCGTAAAATAAGGGTCTGAATAAATCGGCATGCTTAAACTTAATGATAAAGGATTCGCTATATCTAATTTCAAATTTCCTTTATACCGGAAAGAATTTTTAAGTCCGAGGAAATTTGAAGAATCCGAATACATTTCTGCTGAGCTTTGCCCGTAAGGAGAATACACTCCTCCATATTGAAAAATAGTGTTAGACACACCAAGCTGAAAATTAAATTCAAAGTCAGAAATATATTTATTGGAAGGTTTTATTACAGAATCTATACCAAGCATGTAGCCAAGAGAAGCATACCAGTCGGCCATAATTTTTGCATAACTTGTTGTGTTTCCTTTATAATCTGAATCAAGATTATGAAGCATCAGCCCCTGACGTTCCTGATCTTTAAGTTTTGAAGGTTTTACAAAGTTAAAATAACTACCTTCTGATTCCGAATCATCTTCAGAAGAATTGTATTGTTTTTCAACATCATAGGCAGAAAGCGGCTTACGCCCGAAAATGTATGTTGTCGTCTGAAAAAAGTACCCTTCCCTCTGCCGGAAACCAAACACAGGATTAAATACAAGTTCATCTTTCGGATACCAGAACGCAGGCAGATACAAAACAGGAACTTTGCCTACATACAAAAATGCATTAAAAAACGCAAATTCGCCGCCAGGCAAAAGCCAGATTCTAGAAGCCTTTATTTTCCAGTGGGGAGGATCTTCATCACAGAACGTTAAAGAACCATTTTTAAACGTTATCGTCCCTGAATCATCACGTCCAAAAATGTCAGAAGCTACAACAAGAGTAGAACCGGACGGAAGATTTATAGAATCTGTTGAAGTCTGTACAATACGTCCACCGTCAAAAATTCCTTCAAGGGTTGAAGTATTAAACAGCAGGGATTCGGCCGTTACGGTTTCTTTTTCTGAACTTCCGCCTGACTGCTGCAGCTTTACGTTTCCTTCAGCATAAAGCATGTCTTTTTCGCGGTTATAGTTTATTGTATCTGCATTTATTGTTGTGGTTACGTCACCTTTTTTTACTGAAACAGAAACATTGCCTTCCAGAACAATCATATCTGTTCCGTCAAGATCGCTTTTTTTGTTTCCTGTTTTTTCAGCGTTCAGGATTTTTACGACAGTTACCTCGTCTTTCGATTCTTTAGAAAATAAAATTCCACCGGCAGTCAGCATAAAAAAGAGAGCTATAATTATTTTCCGGCAGATTTTTATTTCCATAAATTCAGCGTTTTTGTGCGGCTTTCCGTTTTTGTGCAGCCTGCAAAGTTTCCTTTATATAATAACCCGTAAACGATTTTTCGTTACGGCTAACTTCTTCAGGCGTTCCTTCTGCAATTATAGTACCTCCGCGGAAACCGCCTTCAGGACCTAAGTCAACAATATGGTCAGCCTGACAGATTACGTCAAGGTTATGCTCAATCATAACGACTGTATTACCCTGATCAACAAGTTTCTGTATTACAGACATAAGCTGCTTAACGTCTGCAAAATGAAGTCCTGTTGTAGGCTCATCCATTATGTAAAGTGTCTTTCCTGTTGAAACGCGTGCAAGCTCATTTGCAAGTTTTACACGCTGCGCTTCACCACCTGAAAGCGTTAAAGCGGACTGACCAAGCTGAATATAGCCTAAACCGACAGCCTTAAGCGTTTCAAGCTTTCTTGAAATGTGCGGAATATGCGCAAAGAAATCGCACGCTTCTTCGATAGTCATTTCAAGAACATCTGCAATGTTTTTTCCTTTATATGTTACATCAAGCGTTTCTTTATTAAATCGTTTTCCGCCGCAGACATCACAGGTTATGTAAACATCCGGCAAAAAGTTCATTTCTATTGTAATTGTTCCGTTACCCTGACAGTGTTCGCACCTTCCGCCCTTTACGTTAAAGCTGAAGCGGCCTGCGGCATAGGAACGTGCCTTTGCTTCTGGCAAAGAAGCAAACAAATCACGGATTCCGTTAAACACACCTACATAGGTTGCTGGATTTGAACGCGGAGAGCGGCCAATCGGGCTCTGGTCAATATTTATAACCTTGTCTATGTTTTCAAGACCTGTTAATTCTGCAAACTTACCGACATCGTATTTTGTACGCATTATTTTGTTGCTTATTGCAGGATATAAAACATCAGAAAGTAAGGTTGATTTACCGGAACCTGAAACCCCTGTTATACAGGTAAAAGTTCCAAGTGGTATTTTCAAATCCACGTTTTTAAGATTGTGTTCACAAACGCCTTTAAGCTCTATGAACTTTCCGTTTCCGCCGCGGCGTTCTGCAGGAATTTCCATACAAAGCTTACCGGATAAAAACTGGCCTGTAACACTTTCTTCTACGGTTGCTACCGGCCGCGGCGTTCCCGACCCTACACCAG
>JAEEGK010017749.1_pt1 | contig 15478 bp, 12 predicted proteins | sample 8958771 | NCBI WGS metagenome assembly JAEEGK01 (sample SAMN16246547, study PRJNA631951) | gut metagenome | biome: gut microbiome; feature: rumen; material: SC-attached | host: Bos | place: Iran: Karaj | collected 2018-10 | reverse complement strand
GACCGAAGGTCACATCTGTGGTAAAAAACAAAACAACAAGTAAAATTATGAAGAAAGAAACCATTAAGTACATCATTCAGCTCATCGTGGCGGTTCTGACCGCCATTGGCTCGACGCTGTCAGTAACCACCGCTGCTTCCGGTGCCCCTGCCGAAGGTGTTGCCCTGCTGGGCGGCACCATCGTGGGCACCGGCTGGCTTCATCACCTCAGCACGCTGGTATAGGGGCCTCCCCCGCTCCTCCGTCGCGAATGAGGGATTCGCTCCCCTTTGTGGGGCCGCAGCCATATCGATGGCTGCTCTGAAGACCCCAGTCGCCTCCGAAAGGAGGGGAGCCACGAAGGGAAAAATTCTCAAATTCTCAAATTCTTGATAAAAAATGGTGATGAAGTTAAGTAGGAATTTCACGTTAGAGGAGATGGTGGCGACGAGTCACCGGAAGTTGCAAGACACACCGACGCTGGAGGTGGTGCAGAACCTGCAGAAGCTTTGCGCCCTCGTGTTACAACCGTTAAGAGACGCTATCGGGCGACCCGTCTACATCAATAGCGGGTATCGCTCGAAGCGACTGAACGCCCGAGTCGGGGGCGTACCGAATTCCCGACACCTGCAAGGACGGGCTGCCGACATCCATTGCGACAACCTCGACTATGCAAAAGTGATCTTTGACTTATTGAAACAAAATCCGAATGTAGATAAAGTGCTGCTTGAAAGGAAGGGCAGGAGCGTCTGGGTTCACGTACAACTCTGACCCCTAGTGGGCAGGGTGAAGAACGGTTCAGAGACACTGCGTGCAGTTTAGAACGGTTTAGAACCCGACCTCCACCGTCGCTGCACTCCCCTCATCGCTCCCTCCTCGCGCTAAAGTTTTTCCCCGATACCTTTGCACAATCAAGAAAATGATGTATCTTTGCAAACAGAATAACCAAAGACCAAAGAACAATGACTAATTCGCCTAAATTTAAGGTTGGTGATACTATTTATTGGTATTGTAATGAAGATGGATGCGTTCATAGCGCTGAAGTACAATATGTGAACTTTGCTATGGCTGGCAATGATTATATTGAAGTTAATTATGAGGTTGAAGTTGAGATTTCTGGCGAAAAGAAGACATTGTTTATAGATGATTACGACGCTATGGCGAGTGATTTTTCTTAGCTTTGCCATTTAAACGAAAGCCAGTAAAAACGTAAAACGTAAAAGTGCAAACAATATGAAGGAAGGATATTTAGATTTTGACGAGTATATCCGTCAAGGAGAACCCTCTCTGAGGGAAAAGGCAGGCTATTGGCAGACGGCTATAGGTCTTCAGGCTGTAGATGGCTTGAAGGTTTCGAGCTATCTGCAAAACACGGCGTGTCGCCATATTGAAGGAGATATAACGATAGATGAAGCGCGTGAACTCGTCAATCAATACTATCTTACAAAGACGGCCCACGAAGCTAATGATGAAGACAAGGAAGAGGCAGACCGTGTTTCATCGAATATCGTTAAAGTTTTGTCAAGTCCCACCTTTGATTTCAGCACTGGTGGCTATCAGTCTGTTCATCGTCGTGTTTTCGAGGGCGTGATGAAGCATGGCGGAGAATTCCGCAAATACGACATTACAAAAAAAGAGTGGGTATTGGAAGGTGACACCGTACTCTATCTGAATTGGGAAGACCTGCGCCGTGCTATTGACTATGATTTAGAGCAGGAGCGTACATATAGCTATAAAGGAAAGAGTCAAGATGAAATGGTAAGTCATCTGACAAAGTTTGTTTCTGGATTGTGGCAGATACATGCCTTTGGCGAGGGAAATACCCGTGCCACAGCCGTTTTCACTATACAATATCTGCGCTCGTTGGGATTTGACGTGAACAACGACTTGTTTGCAAAACATTCTTGGTATTTTCGTAATGCATTGGTTCGTGCCAACTATCACAATATAGCAAAGGGAATAGACTATTCCCCTATCTATCTTGAGCGGTTCTTCCGCAATCTGCTGTTGAGAGAGCAATGGGATCTGCGCAACCGCTATCTGCATATTCATCCGTCAGAAGAATGGCGTGTGCAGCCGAACTTGGCAACCCCTGCAAGTACCCCGACAAGTACCCCGACAAGTACCCCGACAAGTACCCCGACAAGTTTGGGTAAAAAAAATAAGATAACCACTGATAATGAGAATGTTATAAGACTTGTTAATGCTTTGGGGAACCAAGAGATGAATGTAAAGGAAATGATGTTGGCTGTCAATCTGAAAGACCGCAAAAACTTCGTCGAATATTCGTTGGAACCGGCGATAAAAACCGGCTATGTCCGTATGCTTTATCCCGAAAGTCCACGCCATCCGCGCCAAAAATATTTGTTGACGGTCAAAGGGCAAATGTTGTTTAATATGAAAAAAATTAACGCGCAATGAGCCTATTATCAAACATTTGGAATCGCATAAACAATTCGATGTTCAACAATTTTAGTGCGCGGGACAAACGCCAAGTTCTGACATTTTTCTTAGTCATAATGGCGATATTTGCGGTTAATTTTGTGGTAAATCATTTTAGGCAAAATACCCCGACAACTTTCAGCCCCGAAATCAACGAAAAACTTGACCTTCTCGACCAACGGCTTGCCGAATTGCAGGAGGGCGACACGTTGTCGAGACTCGACAGATACATAGTGCAACGTTACGACACATTGCAACTATTTGATTTTGACCCTAATACAGCCACAATTAACGAACTTATAAAACTCGGATTCACCGAAAAACAAGCCAACAATCTCAACAATTACCGCAACAACGGCGGCAAATTTCGCGTGCCTGACGACTTGCGCAAACTCTACGGAATGAGGACGATGCAGTTCAAAATTCTGAAACCTTACATAGTAATTGCAGCATCGCGAACCACCGCCGAAAACAAAAATCAGCACCAAAAATTAGACGAAAAAAATGCTGAAAATTACACCAAAACAAACACCGAAAAACCGTCAGAAACTCCCCAAAAAGAATACTTCAATTTTGACCCAAATACAATTACCGCCGAAGAAATTCAGCGGCTTGGTTTTAGCGAAAAACAGGCTGAATCGTTCATAAAATGGCGCGACAAAGGCAAGAAATTTTATGTTGCAAAAGACTTTGCGTCAACATTTTTCGTGGATGCAAAACGCTATCAAGAACTCGAACCATACATAAAAATAGACCTTGACAATCTTTTCAACGGCAAAAAACTTTTGGACATAAATACAGCCTCCGACACCGACCTCCGCGCCATTGGACTCTCCGTCGACGAGGTATCCCGCGTGATAGATTTCCGCGAAAAAGTAGGATATTATTTTGCAAATTGGCAGATAGAAGACGCGCTTACAAACAAGAAACGCGCCAACGAATTAAAGTCGAATTTCTACGTCTGCGCAAGCGTCGAAATCCGCAAAATCAACATCAATACAATCACTCTCGACAACCTCGAAAAACACCCATATTTTTCGGCGCAGCAAGCCGCCGCAACAATTAAACTCCGCGAAACTCAAAAAATAAATTCCATCGAGGATTTAAAGAAGACTAATCTGTTTACAGACAAGGAATTAAACAGGATAAAAAATTATCTTACATATTAAAAAAACGCCCCGACTAATTTTGAATATTTGAGAATCTTTTTTTAACTTTGTGGCGACAAGTTTTTATCGAAATGCACAGACGCGCAATCACATTGCTAATCCTGCTTATGACAACGCAAATAGTTGTCGGTCAGGATGTTGACGAAGCCCGTGCCTTATCCAAAGAGGAACGGCTAAGGCTTTGTTATGAGATTGCCGACACGTCCAACAACGTGGACACCGTGGCAAAATATGCCCGTGAAGGCATTATGCTGTGCACCGAAAGAGATTCCATTACATTGGCGAGATTGTACCAATACGCCGGCTGGGCGAGCAACTATTCCGAAAAATACGACGAGGCAATCACGCTATACCAAAAAGCTATCTACATATACGAAAAATTGGGGCTATACGTCCCGAGAAGCCTATGCTACACCAACTTAAGCCTGTGCTACAACGGCCTCCACAACAGCACCGAAACTTGGAAGTGCTTGTACAACGGCTTAAAAATGGCGCAAAAAGGCGGCGACACAGCCACAATCTGCAATTGTTACAACGAAATCGCCAACATGTACATAGAAAACAACATGTATGTGCAGGCGCAGGAGACGGCGCACAAGTCGTTGAGACTGTCAACGATGACCAACAATTACGGCGAAATGGGAAATTCTGCCTCAATATTGGCAAATGCATACAAGAATGACGACACCATTTCTACAAACACGGCAATACAATGGGGACGGCTGGCTGAGAGATATATCGGGATGTTGGACGAACCCGACAGCTATTATAACGCAAGACTCATCGACGCATACTCCAGCTTGGTTAAACTATATACCGAACTCCACGAAAATACCGGCAAAAAGATGTATATAGATTCGGTGGCGTATTACAGCAACAAACTCAAGCAATGTGCCGACAGCGACGACATCCCGGACGCCAACTTCTGCGTAATAATCAGCCGCATCTATTTAAAATACGCAATGCACGACTACAAAGGCGCATTGTCGGAACTTAACAATGCGCAAAAGGAAATGGAGCAGCAAGACTGTTCTTACTATGAGAATGTAATTTGCGAATTGTATTACAAGACGTACAAAAAACTTGGCGACTACCCCAACACACTGAAATACATCGAATTATACAAAAAAAGCAACCGTCAAAGAATCAATGCACAGGCGGCGGCAGAGGCGGCAGCATTCGACGCGCTCACAAGCGTGGAACAGGAAAACGAGCTGTTATGTTACGAAAAACAGATGGCGGACACCGAACTCGAATCCACCCGTCAACACTACCATAAGACCGTCACAGCAGTCTGCATCGGCATCGCAGCCATTTCGATTATTATTGTAGTAATCATCCTAATGCTCCGCAACGCCCGCAAGACCAACGAAAAACTCTCGATGCACCGGGAGGAAATCAAAGCGCAAAACGAGATGATTCTCAACGAAAAGGAAATCCTTGCCGACAAGCACAAGAAGATACTTCAGAGCATGACCTACGCACGGCGCATACAACTCGCCACGATATGCAGCGACCACGAGTTGCAGACAGTGTTTCCAGGCGCGATGGCGTATTACAGACCGCGCGAACTCGTAAGCGGCGACTGGTATTGGGCGGCTGGAATCGGCAGAAAAAAAATCCTCGCCGTGGGCGGCAGCGCGAAGCATGGCGTGCCGGGCGCACTTGTGGCAATGATAACCCTCAACGCGCTCAAAGACACCCTCGGACAGCTATCTCCAATGTCGCCGGTGTCACCTGCTGCAATACTCCGCACCGTCAAATCCAAACTGCCCGTAGTAGCACTCAGCAATAATGCGGGTGTGTCGTTGTGCGTGTTTGTAAGAAACACCATCAAATTTGCAAGCATCAATCAGAACGCGATGCTCATCAAGGACGGACAGCCGATACTAATGCAAGGCAACACCCTCAACGACACCAACTACGCCACACACGACGGCGACTGCGTGATAATGTATTCGGCGTCCACACGCAGGGAGCTGCTCTCGATAACAAAGGAAGCCGACGACTATTGCACACGACTGTCCACAATGCAGCCCGATGAACAGAGGCAGCTGATAGACAACGTGTTTATGAAACGAAGGCAGTCGGAGGACATCACGGCTGTTACAGTCAAAATAAAACAAAGCTAACATTGTGAAGACGAAGATATTATATATATTAATTGCATTGACACTCTCCCTCGCAGCCCGCGCACAAGAGCCGGGCTGCGAGGAGGCGGAACGTTGCCTTCGTCTTGCCGAAAACACCTTCGACCCCACCGAAGTGCGCAAATACGCAGATTCCGCCTACAACATCGCACAACGGCTCGGCGACAAGCCCGTCATTGCCCGTGCCCTCGAAAACATCGCGTGGGCATATACATCCTGCGGAATCTACGACACCGCCATCGTACTGTACAAGCAGCACCTCCTCATCGACCTCAATCTCGACGACAAAAACCAAGCGGCAAGAACCTACTGCAACCTCGGTCTATGCTATCAGGGCGTCAACAACTACTTCAATATGTGGGACAATTTCCGACAAGCCGTCGAAATATACACCGAACTCTGCGACACGTCACATCTGAGCTGGTCAATTAGCTCGATGGGCGATTCCTACTTTGAAATGGGCATTTACCACAAGGCAAAGGAACTGTATTACAAGGCATTACACTTGGCAGAATCCATCAACGACACCATAGAGACCGGCGTAACGCTCCACAAAATCGCCAACTGCACATCCCTGCAATTTTTTGAAAAGTCGGACAATGAAACCATCGACACATTGCTCAACGCAAAAAAGCAGTTTGTAAAAGCCGCAATTCTTCTCAAGCGCAAACCCGAAGAATCGAAGACCTACGCGCAAAACCTCATCGGACTTGCACGGTGCTACATCAAGCTCGCCTATCTCATGCACCGCAACGATTTCGCCGACAGTTGCGACAACTGCCTCGACCTATATGTGCGCGATTTTCACGACGACAACAATACCCGACGAAACCTGCAATCGGAGATGATTAGGATACAATTCTACATCTTCCAACGCAATTACGCCGCCGCAATGCCCGCCATAGAACAAATTATCCCAAAATTTTCCGACGGCAAACACGACTTGCAGCTCGGCGAATGTTACCGCCTGATGTCCTCATGCTACAACGCACTCGGCGACTACCGACGTTCATTCGAGTGCAGCGAACTGCACATGGAATACCTCAACAAAAGCCACAACGACGAAAGATTGAAAAGCATCTCCAATTTTGCCGCGCAGACCGAGCTGTACAACGCCCAACACGAATACGACCTCTACAACAAGCGTCAGCTGCAAATAATGGAGACCGAACAATCGCGCCAGAGGTTTTCATTTGCATTGATGTCGCTGGCAATAGCAGCCGTAGTGGTAATGACCGTGCTCATCAGCCTGATGCTACACAGCCGCCGTCAGAGCAACCGACTTCTCAAAGCTGGCAACAAGACGAGCGCAGCCCTCAACATGGAATATTTGAAACAATTGCAGGCAGTAGCCGACGCGCAGTCAATAATTGTGGACAGCGTGGAATACGCATCTAAAATACAATCGGAAACCATTGGCAACGAAACAAAAGTCCAGGAAATGTTTGCGGATAGTTTTGTGTACTACCGCCCACGCGACATCGTAAGCGGCGACTGGTATTATGCGTCCACCGTCAATGGCCACAAAATGGTAATAGCCGCCGACTGCACCGGACACGGCATACCGGGCGCAATGCTCAGCATGCTCGGCGTGGGCGCACTCAAAGACGTAATCAACGACCTCGAATCCACCGACGACCCAGTGATGCCCGGCGTGGTATTGGACAAGATGCGCGCAGCGGTGAAAAAAGCCCTCAACAAAAACAACGAAACCAGCGAGGCTGTTGTGGACGACGGCATGGAGATGTCGATAATAGTATTTCCGCCGGAGGGTGGCACGATGTATTTTGGCGGCGCAAACCAGAGCGTGCTCATCGAGCACAACGGCGAGGTAAAAAGGCTGAAAGGCAACATCAATTCCATCGGCAACAATCTCCGCGAAATAGAGCATTTTACAACAATTACCACAGAAATCAATCCTGGCGATTCGGTATACTTATTTTCGGACGGAGTAATCGACCAGATTGGCGGCCCCGACATGCGCAAATTCAATATCAAGCAGCTGTCTGATTTCATAGCCGACAACCACCAATTGACAATGGACGAACTAATACATAAATTCATCGGCGTAATGGACAAATGGACTGAAGTATTCGAGCAGCTTGACGACAGGCTGCTGATTGGAATCAGGATATAATTAAACGCGGATGCCCACCATCGTCATGTCATCTACCTGCATATTGTCGCCCTTCCACTCCAAAATGATATTTTCGACAGTATCGCACTGAGAGTCGCAAGGCTCATCGGCAATGAATAGGAGATATTTCAACAACCTTTCTCGCATCAGGCGTTTTTGGTGCGGACCACCAATCTGATCATGTATGCCGTCGGTAAACATATAAACCATATCGCCCTTCTTAATATCAAACACCGACGTCTTGAAATGCTCCTTCTCGCGCACATAATTTCCAACGGGCATATTGTCGCCTTTGAGCTTGATCCATTCGTCGCCGCGAATTATGAATGCCACTTGATTGGCAGTAGCGTAGCGGAGCTGCATATTTTCAAAATCAAAACTACATATTGTCATATCCATACCGTCGTCGATGAAACGGCCGTCGTTGATAGAAAGCGTAGATTTGATGAACGTCCTCATATTGTCGAGCACGACGCCGGGATTTTCGGCGTCGGCCTCCGTAGAGCAATATTCCTTCAACGCCGATATGCCGAGCATAGAGAGGAACGCGCCCGGGATGCCGTGTCCCGTGCAATCGGCAATAATCATCACCGAATACTTGCCGCACTTAACAGCCCTATAAAAATCGCCGCTCACCATATCGCACGGGCTGAAAAACAAGAAACTGTCTTTAAACAATTCCCTTATGGATGCCAATGGTGTCACGGTGGCGCGTTGTATACGGCGGGCGTAGTCAATGCTTGAAAATAGCTTGTCGTTGATGCTCTCCACCTCGCGCATTTGCTTTACAATGATGTCTTTCTGAGCGGCAATCTCGTCCTTCTGACTATTGAGCTGCTCGTTTTTTTCGGAGAGCTGCTTGTTGGACTGTTTTCTATTCCTGGCCATCACAAAGAGCGCAACCACAAGCCCCGAACCAAAGCACAATACGAGAATAGCCCCAATTAAATAAGAATGGAGACGACTCTTGTCAGCCTCGATTTTTTCCTGTTTTGCGTGTTCTATTTCTGCCACTTTTTCGGCTTCTGCCTTGGCGACGGCACGGGTGTTTGCCTCGCTATTGATTTCCTTTTGGAGCGTATTGACAACGCGAAGATGTTCGAGAGCCTGATGGTAATCGCCAATTTTTTCGTAGAGATTGGACAGCTCATAGTGATATGACAACGAGTGGATTTTGCTCTGACGGAAGAATTGTTGCTCATTCTGCATATAATCCAATGCTTCGTGCAATTGATTCTTGTAGATGAGATATTTGACGTATGCACGCACCACAAGGGAGTGGGAATAATTGCCGAGTTCAGGAATCGCGAGCGTCTTTTTATAATAATAAAGGCAACTATCGGCATATTTGGGCTCGTCGAGCATCTCCGCCATAAAAATATATACGGTGGCAAGTCCAACATTTGCATCAATTCCCCTTTGTGTGTCATATTTGGTGGAATATTGAAGCCTATAAGCATTTGTGAAAAGTTCCTCGGCTCGTTGAATGTCCAGCAACGATTTGGACGAATCGGCATAGCCGATATATACAAAACCAAGCCTGCAAAGCGTCTGCGAAAGCTCGCCGTAATTATGGATGGCAGAATCGAGCCGCGCCGCCTTCAACAAATATTCTTCCGCCTGTTTGGTAAAAGCCCTGTTGAAAGCCTCCGAACCGAGCCACATATAACACCGCGCCATCGATAGCGAATCCCCCATCCTTTCGCTCAGAACGAGAGCCCTGTTGTAATAATACAACGAACTGTCAGAAAGGTTCAGCATCTGATAGCCACTGCCAAGCGACTGGTAACAATTAGCCACTTTCAAGGTGTCGTTGATACTTCTGTAAAGTGCGACAGCTTTCAGAAAATAAGGGATGCCGCCCCTGAAATCGCCATTGGAAAAATGTCCGCCGCCCTGCCCGCAAAGCATACCCGCCTCCTTATAGACTTCACCTTTGTTTTGGGCGACAGCAACCCCGCCACAGAGCGTAGTGAGCAGCACTATGGAGACCGTTGCAATAAAATTAGCAGCTAAAAAATTGAATAAACTTTTAAAAAATCTATTTTCAATTTGCGGTGACATATAAAAAATTTTTACCGCGCAAAGATAGACATTAATTGAATATTCACCAAAATAATTTTTATGCAATCATTCAATCACTTCAATTACTTCAATTACTTCAATTACTTCAAAGTATATTTGATATAATCGATAATCAGACTGTTGTCCGCGCTCACATCCTTGCCGTCGTCGTCCTTATAATCGGCGGCGATAGCGTCTTCGAGGTCTTGGATGGTGTAATCCTTGCAACCGATAGAATTTTTGTAATGCTCCACAGCGTCCTTCAATTCGCCGAGTTTGCGGCAATTATGACCGGCGAGGACGTGGATTTCGGGGCAGGGGTCAACGGCTATCAACTTAAAACAATATTTCAACGACTGGTCATATTTGCCCGTGGAATAGTTGCACCACGCGATTGGCGCGAGCACCTTGGTATTTTTGGTGTCGAGATATTCCACCTTATAATAATACTTCAACGCATCGGCATAATTCTCCAATTCGAGTAGACAACGCCCGATGGAAGTGGCAATGCCAAGATTGTCGGGGTCTTGTGTTTCGGCAAGTTTGTAATATTCGAGGGCTTTGGCAGGCTGCGAAAGTTTGCGGTAGCACCAGCCGATTTTTTTGAGATTCCAGAGCTGCTTGTCCTCAAAAATCTGCGCTTTCAGGTAATTGTCCAAGGCGAGCTGGATGTCACCGTTTTTCTGCGCGGCGTACCCCATCTTCTGGTAGATTTCAAAGTTGGGCGCGGCGAGTGCGATTTCTTTGAAAATGTCGTAAGCCTGAGTGTAATACTCGTTGGAGAAGAAAAATTCGCCCACATTCCTCTTCTTATTGACATCCTCAAATGCCATATCGAAAAGCAAAGTACCCGACGGCGAAAATCCCTTGCTGAATACGTCGATGAAATCCTTGCCGAGCTGATTGAGCTTGAAAAACCTATAAATGTCTTGTATGTACTGTATCAACACCTTATAACTATACTCCTCGCGGTGCAAGAGCTGCTCCTCCTTGGAGATTTCGTTCATTTCGCTGAACTCCATACCGACGTACTTGCCGAGAGTTTTGCGCTGTTCTTCGGGCATCAGGGCAATGCTCAGGCAAAACGAATACTTGTCGGAATTGCAAATATAAGGCGTATTGGCGATGTTGCCGGCAAATTTGGAGAAGTCGAAATCCTTGCCCGACGCGCTCTCGGCAATCTCCTTGACCGCCGGATGGTCGGCTCTGAACGGCAAAAACCAATTTTCGATATTCCTGAAAAAGGCGTAATGCTTCAATTGCGCGAAAGAATTGATGAAAACGTCGCTGCCTTCGAGTTGCAATTTTGTCATTTCTGCCATTTTGTCAAACAAATCCTTGTTTTCGAGAATGTAATCCTTCCACGCGGGATTTTTGTCGTCGAGGATTTCGCTGACTGTGGCGTCAGCCTTCATACGATCCTTGATTCCGGGGGCGATTTTGGTAACCTGCGGGATGATTTCGTCATTGAGTTTCTTGGCGATTTTGTCAGTGCCAATTGCCCTAATCATCTGTATGACAGTGGCTTCGTATCGCGGTTGGAATTTATCTGACTTCACCAACATCGACAATATCTTCTTAGCCTCGGGAAACATCCGGATTCTCTTATTGAAATTATAAGACAATATCACGATGCCAACGAGAGCGCGCTGCCAAATCTGTTCGCGGTTTTGGAGGTAGATGTTGACCAAAAGCCTGTATTTGGCAATGTCGAAGAATATCAAGCAACTGAGAGTCAACGCGCTAACTATGAGCGACTGGTCGGAGGAGTCGGCGTCGTTGTCGCCACAAAAAACCAAAAGTGCCGACGAAGTGTCCTGCGCCAGACTCTCGCTGCGGAGTATGTAATCAAACCATTTGGCGATATTGTCGTGGCTTGGCGTGGCTACGGGCATCACAAGCGGCGCAAGGCTAAACACCTGAGAGGGAGCGTGTTTTTTCATCAAAGCGTTCCTCACAGAATCGGCTATCAGCAGCATCGACACCTGCATCTGCCTGAAAATGGCGTCACGGTTTGGATCGTTCATACCCTCAATGGTGTATTGGAGCATCATCTTGTAAGTCTGCTCCACGACAGCGAGGGGCGACGAATCGTCGTTGGAATTGATGACGCCTTGCTGCTTGACGATAGATATAGCGTCGTACAATTTTCCTTGATATGTGAGTTTGAGTATCTGCCTGTGTGTCTGCTTTATTTGGTCTTTGTTCATTTGATGCCGTGTAAGTTTGTTTAGTGTAGGTGCAACAATTTGCAGACCGAACACGCCGAAACTGACAAATTGTCACTAAAAAAAGTTTTATTAAAAAAAAATACAAAAACATTTGAATATTTCCGATAATTATTACTACTTTTGCCAAAAGAAAACATCTAACTATTTAAAACGTAAAACAATTATGTCAAGCGAAACATCAAACGGAAACAAAGGCTCAAATTTTTGGGTTTGGGTGCTTGGAGCCGCGCTCTTGGTGGCGTCGGGCTTCTATATTTGGGACAAGATTAAGTCCAAAAACAAGATTGAGGATCTCGAAGCGGAAAAGACGCAGATTTCAGCCGACTTCCTCAAATACAAGACCGAAAACGAAAGTATGGAGGCCAATTACACCGACCTGCAACGCCGTTACGACGTGCTCAACGAGCAGCTCGGCGGCAACGAGACACAGATTGCAAGTTACAAGGCTCAACTCGCCGCCAAGGATTCGGTGCTCAACAATCTCAAAAATTCGCTCAAAACTGCCCTCGTGGATTTCAAGAGCGACGAAATCAAGGTGGAAAACCGCGACGGCAAGCTCTACGTCATTATGCTCGACAAACTTCTGTTCAAATCGGGCAACGCCGAGGTGGAGATGAAGGGACAGAAGGCTCTCAAAGCCCTCGCCAAGGAACTCTCCAACAATCCTAATGTCGGCATTATGGTGGAGGGCCACACCGACAACATCCCGATGAGCGGCAAGACCTACAAGGACAACTGGGAACTCAGCTCCGCCCGCGCACTCTCCGTGGTACGCTGCCTCTCCGACGGCGGTCTCCCGCAAAAGAGGCTCGCAGCCGTTGGACGCGGCGAATTTTACCCCGTTGCCTCCAACACCACCGAAGCCGGCCGCGCACAAAACCGCCGCACCGAAATCATCCTGACCCCCTTCTCGGTGGACAAACAAGTTGCAAAATAGTTTTTTGACAATCAATAATCCCTAATGCATAATCCACGACCGACAAAAAACGGGAGTGGGTTATGCATTATTTTTTTTATCAACAACGAATCTAACGCATACAGACCTGCCGTAGAGACGATGTGCACATCGTCTCTACAACTAATTGAACGACAACAAAATAAATGAACCAAATATGTATTTGTTTCAATCGTTGATAGAATAAATAAAAACAAAAAAGAACGACCACCATCCGGCGATCGTTCTCTTTTTTTGTGAAAGAATAGCAAAATAATTTTTCCTTAAAACAAATTGTGTGTGTGAAAAAAATTCTTAGTGTCCAGTGATGTCGCTTGCGCCGGAGCTGTTGAGGTCAACGGTCTTGGGATTGCCGTAGTAATCGATGTCGGATGCGCCGTTGCCGCTTGCATAGATTTCATGGAAGGCGGTCACGTCGATGTCGGATGCACCTGATGCACGGACGTCGGCGATGTTGGCGTTGACCTTCATTGCGGAAACGTCGGACGCACCAGAAGCGCGGATGACGATTTTGTCGGCGACGCCGCTCACCCTGACATTGGATGCGCCAGAAACTTCCAATTTCATTTCGCCCTTGGCGGTGATGCCGTTGAGGTCGATGTCCGACGCGCCCGAAGCAATCAAGTGAAAATCTTCGGCGGCAAATCCTTTGACATCCACATTACAAGCGCCGCTCACATCCATAGAATTAAGCGAAGGCACGGTGATGTTGACCTCGATTTTGCGTTTTTTGCTCCACAAAACGTGCTTGCCCTCGAGATAGACGCTGAGCACGCCGTTGTTGACTTCGGTCTTCACGTCGCCAATAAGCGACTCGTCCGCCTTGATTTCCAAGGTCTGCACGTCGGCGCAGACGATGTTGACCGTCAATGCGCTTGAGAGTTTCACGCGGTCAAACGAGCTGACCTCGCGGTTTTCGATTACGATGCTGGACGAATTGCACTCAATCGGGTCTGTCAAATCGTTGCAGGCCATTACTGTTGCCGTGCCCATCATGATGGAGATTGCGGCTGCGAAAAAAATTGATGTTTTCATGTTTTTGTTTATTTTATTGTTGATAATTTCGTTGTTGTTTTACCCGTATGACGGACGAGTGGCGGATAAGTTACAGGCAGATGAAAAAAAATTTGAAAAAAATGATTTTTCTTGTAAATTTGCAGTAATTATCAATAACAAAAACCCTAATAATTATGAAACACATATTAGTATTGATGCTACTTGTAATGTGCATCGCAACTGCCAATGCACAGCGCGTGGTCGATACCTGCGATTGGAATTCGCTGTACGACGCCGCCAAATCCTGCATCGACAAGTCCGACTATTTCACGGCTACAAAGTACCTCGAGCAGGCCGCCAAAATCCGTGAGAGCGACACCCTCAGGCGCAAGCTCGCCATCTGCTATTTCAATCGTGGCTATTACAAGCAATGCACCGAACTGTGCCTCGCCGTATTGCAGCCCGACACACTTGAAAACGACCTGATGCTCCTCACCAAGAGCCTCACAAAATCCGCCGACGACCCCGACACTTTGCTGTATTTCCAGAAGATTTTGTTTGACAAGAATCCCCTCAATCAGAACAATACAATCGCCCTCGCCCAAAATCTGATAAAATTTGACGAGACTGACGCCGCCGCCGATTGCCTTCAAAAATATTATGATATTGATTCCACCAACCTGAGCGTCAATGCATTGAGGGCTAAGGTGATGTTCCTCTTAGATGATTACAAGTCGGCAATTGACGAATACGAAAAACTGATTGCAGCCGGAGATTTGCAACCGCTCAATTTCTATTATCTCGGTGTCGCCGCCAAGAAGACCAACGACCTCCCGAAGGCCGTCCGCAACCTCGAAATCGCCAATCAGCTCACCAACGAAAGCAATCCGACGATTCTCGCGCAATTGGGACTCGCACAATTGAAGGTGGATTCGATAGCCCACCGTGGCACCGAAAACCTCAAAAGCGCAGTTGAATGTATGCAGCCCAATCCGCAGACATTGAAGACTGTATATTTCAACCTCGGCGGATATTACGAAAACAGGAATTGGCGCAAGTCGCTCGATTACTACCTGAAAATCAAGGAGCTGGGCGGTATGGACGCATCACTCTCCTACCGAATCAGCATCTGCTATCAAAAACTCAACAACCATCAGAAGGAAATCGAGTACCTGACCAAATTCCTCGACTTGAGCGACGACAGCATCGCCAATTCATACGCACGCCAGCGCATCCAACGCCTTAAAAACGAGCGTTTTATGAACGGCAACAAATAGGAATGTGGAAATTTTATAATATTTTAACATTCCGATTTTCCACACGTCGCCGCAAAATACTACCTTTGGCGTAATAAT
>JAEEGK010017747.1_pt1 | contig 15478 bp, 11 predicted proteins | sample 8958771 | NCBI WGS metagenome assembly JAEEGK01 (sample SAMN16246547, study PRJNA631951) | gut metagenome | biome: gut microbiome; feature: rumen; material: SC-attached | host: Bos | place: Iran: Karaj | collected 2018-10 | reverse complement strand
GTTTACCCTATACCAAGCATAATATGGGCATATACAATCTGATAGACAAGTATCTGCTTATCCCGTCCGCAGATTTGTGTTTTGGAAGCACGCTTTCCACCCAGTTGCGGAAGTTGAAGGCCGATGAATTCATTTCTTGGGAAAAGATTCAGGAGATCCAGAATGAGAAACTCCATCGTCTGATCCGGCATTGCTACGAGACCGTTCCTTATTATCACAGGTTGTTCGATGAATGTGGTATTAAACCCGAAGAGATCAGGAACAAGGAGGATTTGCAGAGAATACCGATCTTGACCAAACAGATCATCCGGGACAACTATGACGACCTTTTCTGTACGACCGCGGATCCCCGTCAGCGCAAGTATGCTTCCACGGGAGGCAGCACGGGAACCCCGCTCAAGTACTGCATGGATAAACGCGAATGGAGCATGCAGAGGGCGTCATCGTTCAGGGCGTGGGAGAGTTACGGGATCCATTTGGGGGACAAGTTCTTTTCCCTGGCCGGCAGTTCATTGACCCAGAAGGGACAGTTCCTGACCAGCAAGGGTTTTTATGACCGGGTAATCATGCGGAACCATAAGTACAGCAGTGTCAATGTTGACCCTGAGAGTATGGAGGTGTTATTGCAGGAATTCAAAAGAATCAGGCCCAAAGTGGTACGCGGCTATGGCTCCTCGTTGGTCGTGTTTGCACGTTATCTGGATCAGGTTGGTTTTAAGCCGGATACCGTTCAGGTAGTATTGACGACAGGGGAAGTACTGCTTCCTACTTATCGGAGAGAGTTGGAAAGGGTTTTCAATGCTCCGGTATATGACGCTTACGGGGCGGGGGACGGCGGCATTGTCTCACATGAGTGTGCCAATCACCGGCTCCACATCACGGAAGAGTTGTGCATGATTGAGATTACCGATAAAGAGGGCCATGTCCTGCCGGATGGGGAAATCGGATATGTCACAACGACCGATCTGGAGAATTATGTCTTTCCATTCATCAGATATCATGTCGGGGACATGTCCTGTGTCTCTTCCGAGCCATGCTCATGCGGAAGGCATACGCGCCATTTCGGTGAGATCATGGGCCGTGCCGGCAGATTGGTCTATAATAAACAGGGCGTGCCTATTTCTCCGACTGCGCTTCCGATGATGTTGTATCCGGATCTGGATTATCATAAAACCGAGAACCAGAATCTATACAACAAGATCGACAAGTTCCAGATACGGCAGGACAGTGAAGGTAACATCCAGATCCTGTTGAAGCTGAAGGACAAGGCGGAAGAGAATGGACAATTCGATTACATTCGCACGAATTTCGAGAACCAGTTCCCCGGTTCGGAAATAGCCCTCTCTTTTGTGGATGAAATCCCTGTCCTCCCCTCGGGGAAGGAAGACTATTGTATTTCGGATTATAAACGCTTTGAATAAACCCTGGGAGAAAAATGAAATACATTTTTGAACTGAACCATCCGAAGCATTATTACCAGTTCAAGTATATCATGTCCATCCTTGAAAAAAGGGGACATTCGGTCTTGGTGCTGGCAAGGGACAAGGATGTGCTGCTGAAAGTATTGCAGGAAGAAGGAGTACCTTATCGTGTTTTCGGCGTCCACAAAGAGAGCATCTCGGGTAAAGTTTTTAGTTCATTCAGCATCTTCCGGCATTATAAACGGATTGCCAAAGAGTTCTCGCCGGATGTAATCGTATCCAAGGCATCGTTATACGGTACACTTGTCGCCAAGATGCTTGGTTGCAAGTCTTTCATCTTCCCGGATTCTGAGGTTGTCAAACTCACGAATAACGTCGTGGCTCCTATGGCTACCTGGATAGTCACTCCGGAACCATTCACGATTGATTTTGGAAAAAAGCATCTCAGAATCAAGGGATTGTTCGAGGATTGCTACCTGAGTCCGGAAGTGCTGAGCATCGATGCCAGTTATCCCCAGGAACATGACCTGCAATGCCCGTATGCCATTTTGCGCTTCGTCGGCTGGACAGCGAACCATGACGTCAACAACAATGGATTCTCTTTGGATGAGAAGATTGCGCTGGCCGATTCGATAAGCAAGTACATGACCGTGTATATCTCGTCAGAGAAGGTCCTTCCTCCGGAACTTGCCAAGTATAAATTGTCCACTCCTGCAGCACAGATACACGATGTCCTCGCAAATGCCGATTTGTACGTAGGCGACTCCCAGACCATGGCCACCGAAGCCGCGCTGCTCGGTACGCCCGCCATTCGCTCCAACTCCTTTGTCGGGGAGAATGACATGTCCAACTTCAAGATGCTGGAGAATAAGTGCGGCCTGCTGTTCAATATCCGGGATTTCAAGAACGTCCTGGCTACGGCGACCGATTTGGCCAAAGACTCAAGGAAAGCGGAGTGGAAGCAGAAACGTGAAGATTATTACAAGTCAGTCGGCGACACCAACAGGTACATTGCAGACCTTTTGGAAAAATAACCCCCTTTTTTATGATAAGACTTCTCACAGTTATCGGAGCCAGGCCGCAGATCATTAAGGCGGCGGCGATTTCCAGGGCGATCAGAGAGAATTTCCAGGACAAGATCGAAGAAAGGATCCTGCATACCGGTCAGCATTATGATGCGAACATGTCCCAGGTGTTTTTCGACGAACTCGGTATTCCTTCGCCGGATTATAATCTTGGAGTCGGGTCCGGATCACATGGGGTGCAGACTGCAAAAATGATTGACGGCATTGAAAAGGTGCTCACATCAGACCATTTCGACGGTATTATTCTCTACGGTGATACTAATTCCACGCTTGCTGGCGCTGTCGCCGCAGCCAAATTGCTGATACCGGTGTTTCATGTTGAGGCTGGACTTCGCTCTTTCAACATGAGCATGCCCGAGGAACAGAACAGAATCGTTTGCGACCACCTTTCCTCCATTCTGTTTGCCCCTACCAAGACGGCTTATGACAACCTGGTTTCCGAGGGTATGAACTCATCGAGGGCCGTTTTCCAAGGGGGGAAAAGGCAGTTGATTGTCAACTCGGGAGATGTCATGTATGACAATGCCCTGTATTTCAGCAAAATGGCTGAAAAGAAGAGCACGATTCTGAGCGACTGTCATGTCAGTTCTGGGAATTACATCCTTGCTACCATCCACAGGGACTTCAATACCGACAATCCGGAAAGGATTGAAAGTATATTCCGCGCGCTCTCACGAGTCGCTGAAGAGAATGATATCCCAATCGTGCTTCCCCTGCATCCAAGGACAAAGAAGTACCTTCCTTCGGGACTCTCCGGCAAGATTAACATCATACCACCGGCATCCTTCTTCGACATTCTGACCTTGGAAAAGAATGCAAGAGTAGTCATGACCGACAGTGGCGGAGTCCAGAAAGAAGCGTTTTTCTTCGGAAAGCCCTGCGTTATACTCCGCCCGGAAACGGAGTGGGTTGAGATACTCGATTATCATGCAGGCATCCTCGCCGATGCGGATTATGAAAGGATAATCAGTGCTTACAGCACTCTCTCAGGGAATGATGTCTGCTTCCCGCCCCTGTTCGGAGACGGGAAGGCCTCCCACGTAATACTCCAAAGCATCATTGATTACGTCAATTCAGGAAATGTAGCATAGGATGCTTTTCAACTCCATCGAATTCGCCATTTTCCTCCCGATAGTGTTTCTGCTCTATTGGTTCGTCTTCCAGAAGAACCTGAAACTGCAGAACCTCTTCATCGTGGTGGCGTCCTACGTCTTTTATGGATGGTGGGACTGGCGTTTTCTGGTGTTGCTGGCCTTTACGTCGTTGTTCAGTTATGCCAGCGGACTGGCCATTGAAAAGTACCGGGATACACCCCGGAAGGCGAAGACGGCCAATCTCTTGAACATCGTCATCAACCTGCTGATTCTGGGGGTATTCAAGTATTACAATTTCTTTGTTACCTCCTTTGCGGATGCATTCCTCGGCGGGAAGACGGACGGTTTGTTGCTGAAAGTAATCCTTCCTGTCGGCATCAGTTTCTACACGTTCAAGGCGTTGAGTTATAGTATCGACGTATATCGGGAGAAACTGAAACCTACGCGGGATGTCATCCAGTATTGCGCTTATGTAGGATTCTTCCCCCAGTTGCTGGCTGGCCCGATCGAGCGGGCGACGAATCTGTTGCCGCAACTGGAAAAGCCCCGGACCTTCGACTATGAAACGGGCGTAGATGGGCTGCGCCAGATTCTATGGGGTCTGTTCAAGAAAATGGTGATTGCCGACAACTGTGCGGTCTATGTGGACCGCGTCTTTTCGTCTTATCAGACGCAGAGCGGCAGCACGTTGCTTTTGGCCGCCATCTTCTTTGCCTTCCAAATCTATGGCGATTTCTCGGGATATTCGGACATGGCCATCGGCACGGGAAAACTCTTCGGTTTCAAGACGATGAAGAACTTCAACATGCCGTACTTCAGCCGTGACATCGCGGAATTCTGGCGCCGCTGGCACATCTCCCTGACGACCTGGTTCCGTGATTATGTGTATATCCCGCTGGGCGGTAGCCGGTGTTCGAAGGCGAAGATCGTCCGAAATACGTTCGTGATTTTTCTGCTCAGCGGTCTTTGGCACGGCGCGAATTGGACATTCATCGCCTGGGGCGCCTTCCATGCCTTCCTGTTTTTACCGCTCATCCTGATGGGGAAGAACAGGAAATACAGGGACACCGTTGCTAAAGGGAGATTTTTTCCGTCCTTGAAGGAATTTGGCCAGATGCTCCTGACCTTCTTTCTGGCTACGGTCGGTTGGATTATCTTCAAAGCGGACAGTATCGGGCAGGCATGGAACTATTTGAAGGGCATTTGCTCCACGTCGTTGTTCTCCCGTCCGGATGCGTCCGGCGTAACGGGATTCGCGGTTGCGATTGTTATCATGCTGCTTGTGGAGTGGTTCCAGAGGGACAAGGAACATGGTTTTGACCTGTCCGGTATCAAGTGGGGAGTGGTCAGATATGCTGCCTATCTGGCGGTTTTGTTCCTGACGTTCGCTTTCGGCGGTCATGCGGTCAATTTCATTTACTTCCAGTTCTGATGAAAAGGTTCCTGCTGAAGTTTCTGGGATTCGCCGTTTTGGTGCTGGTCTTGGCTTTCGGTCTGGACCGGCTGATCTGCCGGGGACTGCTGAAGATGGACGACTACCGCTTCCAGGATTACAGCGCCATGCTGAAAGGCGGTATGGACAATGACATCCTGATCATGGGAAACTCCAGAGGAAAATCCCATTTTGATACGCGCATCATTGACTCGCTCAGCCAGAAGCAGTCTTTCAATATCAGCATCGGCGGGTATCCCATCAATGCCCAGTTGCTGAAGTATCGGTTGTACCGGGAGCATAACCGGAAGCCGGACCTGATTATCCAGAACATTGATTATCTGACCATCCAGGTCATGCAGGACATCAGGCACCAGCATGAGTCCGAGCAGTTTTTCCCGCTAGTCTATGACAAGGCCATGAGAAAGGCGCTTCGGGAAGCCGGGTATGGATTTCTCGATTTGAATGTGCCTCTGTATCGGTTCTTCGGATATCAGCAGGTTATCAAAAATGGTTTGCTGGAAGCATTGCATCTCAAGCATTACGCCTCCCGGCCTTCCTATAAAGGCTTCCTGCCGGAGAAAGGGCGTTGGAACGGTTCGGAACTGGAACGGATGAAAACGGAACAGGTGACCTTGTCTGCCGAGGGAAAATCTTTATTGGAAGGTTTCCTGGCCCAATGCCAGGCGGATTCCATCCAAGTCATCCTGGTCAACAGTCCCTTTTATGCGGAGGCCCGAACGAAGTTGATGGGCTATCAAGACGCGCGGGCTTATTTTGAACAGGCCGCGGAAAAATACGGGTGTGTGTATCTCGATTATACCAACACCCCGGAGTGCTATGACAAGAACAATTTTGTCGTATCGGTGCATCTGAATTCCGATGCGGCCCGGAAGTTCTCCCAAACACTCGTTGAAGATTTGATTTCATTGAACAAGATAGAAAGATGCTTTTCAACTCCATAGAATTCGCCATCTTCCTGCCGATCGTGTTTCTGCTCTATTGGTTCGTCTTCCAGAAGAACCTGAAACTGCAGAACCTCTTCATCGTGGTGGTGTCCTACATCTTTTACGGATGGTGGGACTGGCGATTCTTGTTCTTGATAGCATTTACTTCCGCGTGTAGTTTCGGGGCGGGGCTTCTCATTGATAAGTACAAGGAGACTCCTGGAAAAGCGAAGGCGGTCAATGTCGTCAATATCGTCCTTAACCTGCTGATTCTGGGCGTTTTCAAGTATTACGACTTCTTTGTCACTTCTTTTGCAGATGCGTTCCTCGGTGGGAAAACGGACGGATTGCTGCTGAAGGTGATCCTGCCGGTTGGCATCAGTTTCTATACTTTCCAGGCGCTCAGTTATTCCATTGATGTGTATCGTGGAAAGTTGGAACCCACCCGCGATATCGTCCAGTTCTTCGCCTTCGTCAGTTTCTTCCCGCAACTTGTTGCCGGCCCGATTGAGCGGGCGACGAATTTGTTGCCGCAGTTCGGGGCGGCGCGTACGTTCAAGTACGAAGAAGGGGTGGATGGTCTTCGGCAGATTCTGTGGGGGCTGTTCAAGAAAATGGTGGTGGCCGATAACTGCGCTGTCTATGTGGATCAGGTTTTCTCCACTTACCAGACGCAGAGCGGGAGTACGCTGCTGCTTGCCGCGATTTTCTTCGCCTTCCAGATTTATGGGGACTTCTCCGGTTATTCCGATATCGCCATAGGCACATCCAAATTGTTTGGAATCAGGTTGATGCGGAACTTCAATGTCCCTTATTTCAGCCGGGATATCGCGGAGTTCTGGCGTCGTTGGCACATCTCTTTGACGACCTGGTTCCGGGATTATGTCTATATCCCCCTGGGGGGCAGCCGATGCTCGAAAGCGAAGATTATCCGCAACACGTTCGTCATTTTCCTCCTGAGCGGTTTCTGGCATGGGGCTAACTGGACTTTTATTGCTTGGGGTGCTTTTCATGCCTTGCTGTTCCTTCCATTGATTCTGATGGGAAAGAACCGGAAGTACCGGAATACGGTTGCGGAGGGGCGTTTGCTTCCGTCTTTTAAAGAGATGGGGCAGATGCTGCTGACCTTTTTCCTGGTTACCATCGGCTGGATCATTTTCCGGGCGGAAAACATCGGCCAGGCCTGGACTTATGTTTCGCGGATCTGTGATTCCAGTTTGTTCTCGATGCCGTTCCTCTATGTCGGCACCAAAAAGGCGGTCTTGTTCATTCTGCTGATGCTGGTCGTGGAATGGCTTTTCAAGGACAAACGGTTCGCATGGGATTTCGCCGGTATGCCGAAGTGGGTATCCATCGTTGCCAGTTATCTGCTGATCCTGGTCATCCTTGAATTTTCCGCCCACAGTCAATCATTCATCTATTTCCAGTTCTGACGATGGGCCGTTTTCTCAAGAATATCGCTATCCTGTTATTCGTGCCGCTGCTGTTGTTGGCTGCGGTCTATTTCGTGACAGACCCCTATAAAACGCTGCGGCCTTTCTCCTTGACTTATTTCGATGATACCAACCGGGACTATCTTTCATCGGAACTGTTTGTCCAAAATTATCCGGAGTATCAGTACGATTCGTATGTTTTCGGCAGTTCCAGATGTGGGGGAATCAATACCTATCAGTGGTTGACCTATCTGCCAGAGGGTTCCAGCCAGTTTTTGTTTCAAGCCTGGGGTGAGACCATCACCGGAATCGATCAGAAGGTCACTTATATTGACGAGCATCATTATCCGCTTGATAATGTCTTGATTCTTGTCGACATCCCCCTGACTTTTTCCAGACCTCAACTGCCTCATCAGGCAATGTCGATTAAAGCCCCGAGATTCTCTCATCAGCCAGAATGGGTTTTTCAGTCGGTTTTGCTCTTTGATTTCATACAGAAACCTTCGGAGTGGAGGCGGGCGGTCAAGAAATGGCGGAGTTCCGCTCCTCCAAGGATTAACTTCGACCCGGTTTCGAATGATTGGGAAAAGGGGAATAAGGAGTTGGATTTGAGCCAACCGCCAGCGAAGGATAATATGCGGAATTTGAGCCGGAAGGCAAAATCGGTGTTCATGAAGGATTATGTGAACAATCCTTATGTCTCCATTCCGGTCGGGGAATCTGTCATTGACGACTCTTTGATCGGTGCTCTGCATCATATCAAGAGTGTCTTTGACCGGAAGGAGACGGATTACAGGATTATCGTCACGCCGGCATACGGGTACAAATACCCGTCGATTACGGAGGATGACCTGCATATTCTTCAATCGGTTTTCGGAGAGGAAAATGTGTACGATTTTTCAGGAAGGGAGGATATTACGTTGGATTGGAAGAATTTCTCCGACCCGAATCATTTTGGATTGAACATCGGCTGGCAGATGTTGGAGGAAGTTTATCATGGTAGAGAAAGCGTGAATGAGTAACAGTCGTGTAAAAGGCCTGAATGGGATCCGGGCATTGTGTGCCTTGTTTATCTTGTTGGGACACATATCTCAGCGAGATTTCTGTCAGTGGGAGATAACTTCTCTCCCTCTTCCTGAATGCTGTGCGTATGTTTTCTTTCTTATCAGCGGGATTCTGGCCGGATACCGGATTGATCAGACAGGTGACGTCCTGTCCTATTACCGAAAGAAAGCACGGAGGATTTTACCGCTCTATTATTCTTATGCGTTCATATCGGTCCTGATTTTTGTGGTCTTGGGCCGCTCGGAAGAAGTTTTGAATTCCCGCCTTTGGTACTATTTGTTCCTGGTGCCTCAAATCCCTTTTTGTAGCCATACTGGAATCCTGCCACTGGTGCACCTGTGGTTCATTGGAACAATCGTATTGTTCTATGTTCTTTTCCCTCTCTATGCGTTACTGGAAGACAACAAGCGGGTGTATGGTGCAGCGGTCATTGCGATTGCCTGGCTTTTGCTCAAACTGGCATTGAGAGTCTTTTCCGGCACGGACTCGGTGGTTTATCACCTCGTGACTGTGACCAGCCTGGACATCCTTTTTGCCGGAGTTTGGGCCGGATTGCTCATGAGGAAAGGGAATCCAGTTCTTGATTACTTGAAGGGTGCGACCTGGCTGGGCTTAATTGCCTGGCTGTTGTTTTTAGGCTCCGGGTTGTATGCCCGTCTGGTTCCTGCCCCGATCAGGGTGGAGTTCATTGCCTTCCTCGCCTTTGTCATCATTATGACACAACAGGCACATTCTCCCGTCCCAAATCTGGAAATCAAGTTCCTGGACTGGATGGGAGATATATCATACGAGATTTATGTCGTTCAGATTATTGTAATTATACTGCTTTCCTTGTTATATTCCAAGGCCGGAATCGAACTCCCGGCTGCCGTTATTTACTTGGTTTGTTCAGCGATCGTAATTGGAGTCGCGTGGTGTTTCCACAAGACCCTTGGAAGACTGTTTAAGGTAAAACACAAATGAAAAGAATCTTATTAGTTTTCGGAACTCGCCCCGAGGCCATCAAGATGTGCCCGCTGGTGAAGGAGTTCCAGAAGCATCCGGAAGAGTTTGAAACCGTGGTTTGCGTGACGGGACAGCATCGGGAGATGCTGGACCAGGTACTGCAGATCTTCGATGTGAAGCCGGATTATGACTTGAATATCATGAAACAGGGCCAGGACCTGTACGACGTGACCGCCCGTGTGCTGGTCGGGATGCGGGATATCCTGGATACCGTCAAGCCGGATGTCGTTTTGGTTCACGGGGATACGACCACCTCCATGGCCTCAGCCATGGCGGCGTTCTATCGCCAGATTCCTGTTGGTCATGTGGAGGCCGGTCTGAGGACGCATAATCTGTACAGCCCCTGGCCTGAGGAAATGAATCGGCAGGTGACGGGAAGGATTGCGGAGTATGATTTCGCACCTACACCTTTGAGCCGGCAGAATCTGCTGGATGAAGGGGTTTCTGAAGAGAAGATCACGGTGACGGGGAATACGGTTATCGATGCGTTGCATTGGGTTGTGGAGAATGTGATGAAGAAGGGATATGCGCCGGAAGATCCTTTGGTCGCTTCGCTCCCTCAGGATGACAGAAGGATGGTATTGATAACCGGTCATCGGCGTGAGAATTTCGGGGAAGGGTTCATCAGCATGTGCACGGCGATACGGGATCTGGCCCGGAAGTATCCGGAAGTGGATTTCGTGTATCCGATGCATTTGAATCCGAATGTGCGGAAGCCGATTCGGGAGGTGTTTGGGGATGAGATTCCGGGTCAAGCCCGGAATGACGGAGGGAAGAATCTATTCTTCATCGAGCCGTTGGATTATCTGGATTTCGTGTATCTGATGTCCCGGAGTTACATCGTTCTTACGGATTCCGGTGGCATTCAGGAGGAGGCGCCGGGACTTGGGAAGCCGGTGCTCGTGATGCGTGACACGACAGAAAGGCCGGAGGCTTTGGATGCCGGTACGGTGCGTCTGGTGGGTACGGATTATGACAAGATAATGGCCGAGGTTTCTGCTTTGCTGGATGACCGGGAACACTATGAGGCGATGAGTCACGCCGTTAATCCCTACGGAGATGGAAAAGCATGTCCCAGAATTGTAGAAAAGTTGAAATAATTTATGTAACTTTGCAGGTTGAATAATGTTGCCGACTATGAACAGCAAAAGAATAATCCGGACGGGTATCGTCATCGCGCTGGCTGCCGTGTCAGCGGTTTCTTGTGTAACCAATAGAAAAGTGGCTTATCTGCAGGATATGCAGCATGAGACACAGATCGCGTTGGAAGACAAGTTCGAAGCGGTCATCTGCCCTTATGACGAGTTGGATGTCATCATCACCAGTTTCGACTCGGAGTTGGCACGGCCGTTCAATCTGCGGAATACGACCAATGTCAACTATAGTATGAGCACTGGTATCGCCTATCTCGTGGATGTGTATGGAGACATTGAATTACCGGTGCTTGGAAAGATTCATGCGGCGGGTCTTACACGGCTGAAACTCCAGGAGAAAGTCAAGGACCTGCTCATTTCCGGTGGTTACATCAGCGATCCTTTCGTGCTGGTACGGTTCCGTAGTTACAAGATCTTCTTCCTGGGCGCCAATGGCGGAAAAGCCATCAACATTTCCAATGAGCGCTGTACGTTCCTGGAGGCGCTTGCGTTGTCCGGTGATATGAACGTCTATACCAATCGGGATAAGATCATGGTTGTCCGTGAAGTCGATGGAAAGATGGTCTCCCGCTATCTGGATCCCCGTTCATCCAAGGTGTATGACGACCCGTTCTTCATGCTCCAGCAGAACGATTTCATCATTACCCGGAATACGGGCTATCGCACCTTCCAGCAGTCCTACAGTCAGTTTGGCACTATCCTTTCCGCAATTTCTACTATCGGGTCTTTGACTGGTACCTATTTCGCCATCCGAGCGTATCTGAATTCCAACAAGTAATATATAACTATGGCCAACAATAGTCAAGATAACGATCTCTCCTTCCTCGAGAAAAAAGACGCCAACGCCCTTTCTGGGAAGGATATATTCTTTACCGTCGTCCGAAACCTGCATTGGCTTCTCTTATGTGCGCTGGTATTAGGTGGCATCGCCTTTTATCGGAGTGACAGGCAGGATCGGATCTATGAGAGCCACGCCAAGGTCCGGCTGACATCTGTTACCCGCAGCCGGCTGGAAAGCGGAATCTCAACCCTGGAAAGCATCACCAACCGTCGTGTTGCCATCACGATGAACGCCATCAATGACGAAATCATCGTCCTTCGTTCGGAGACTCCGATGCTGGAGGTGGCGAAACGGTTGGATCTGGGTACGTCTTATACTTGCAAGACCAAGTTGGTCAAGCGCCAAAAGGATCTTTACGGTGAATCACCAATCAATGTCAAGATGCTGGACCTGAACGATGAAGACAATGCAACTGCCGTCATCACCATTGATAAAGATTCCACATTCGTTCTTCAAGTTGATGAATTCGAACCGGTAAGGGGCCATCTGGGCGATACGGTGTCCACCAGTCTGGGACGGGTATCCGTGATGCCGACCTGGGCACTTCGGGATTTGTATTACGACAATCCCATCACGGTCAGGCACCAGAACATCAGGGTGGTTGCCGAGAATTACCGCAACAAGGTGCGTGTCAGTCGAAACAGCACCTCCGACGGAATCATCAATTTCTCTCTTCATGATACTTCGCCTAGGCGTGCAGCGGATATCTTGAATGAAATGATCGCTGTTTACAACGAGAATACCATTGAAGAGAAGAAGGAAATCATTCGTCAGACCTCCGAATTCATCAATGACCGTATTTCTCAATTGGACAGGGATTTAGGTGCCAAGGAATCGCAGATTGCGAGCTTCAAGCGCGAGAATCAGATTCTGAACCTGAATGATTATGGCCGGTCCTACCTGAACCAGAGCATCGAGAGCAGGGAGGAAATGGAGCGTCTCAATGCCCAGATTTCCCATGCTCAGTATCTTCTGGACCTTGTTTCTTCCAACACGGAGAACAAGTTGTTCCCGGTGACGGTGAACGTCAATGACGACCATATCAAGAGTACGATCCGTCAATTCAACGAGTTGGTCCTAAAGATGGACAAATACAGGGAGTCCGGTACGACGAACAACCCGATTGTCCAGGATATGCAGCTGCAGATGTCCACGCTCAAGAGCAATTTGAGTCAGTTGCTGGTGACGTACATCGGCTCCATGCAACAGCGGATCGGCGGTGTGCAGGCCCTCAATCAAGTTGCCGCCGACAAGATTCGTGAGGTCCCTTCCGGACAACTCTATATTGACAATATTTCCCGCGTCCAGGGTATCAAGGAACAGTTGTATGTGAACTTGCTGAGTCGTCGTGAGGAACTGCTCATCAGCCAGCCTTCCCTGGTCGGAAATGCCAAGGTTATTGACAAGGCTCGCATCAATGCCGTTCCGATTTCCCCAGATACGAAGAAGAACGTGCTCTTGGGCGTCTTGATTGGCCTGCTTCTTCCTGTATTGGTATTCCTTCTCCGTCGTCTGCTGGACACCAAGGTTCGCTTCCGCAAGGACGTCGAGGCTTACACCGACATCCCTGTGCTGGGTGAGATTCCGGCCAAGGACAAGAAAGACGACCGTGATATCGTTGTTACCGACAAGGGACGAGATACGCTTACGGAAGCTTTCCGTATTCTCCGAAGCAATCTCGATTTCACGCGTGTTCCCGGCCAGAAAGCGACAAGCTACTTGTTCCTGTCCTTGATGGAGGGATCCGGTAAGACATTCCTTACCACCAACCTGGCTGCCAGCCTTGCCATGGTGGAGAAGAAGGTCATCCTCCTGGACCTCGACCTTCGCAAGGGAACTTTGACGCACAACATCGCTTCCAGGCGGCAGATTGGCTTCTCGAACTATCTCTCCGGTAAGACCAGTAATATCGAGGAAATCATTTCCCACGATATCGTTGCCCCGGGAGTGGATACCATCCTTTCCGGCAGCCTGCCCCCGAACCCTGCGGAGCTTCTGGCGAGCAAGCGTCTGGACGAGATTATGGACTACCTCAAGGAGCGCTATGATTTCATCCTCATCGACGCTGTTCCGGCCGGTATCGTGGCGGATGCGACTATTCTCAAGCGTTTCGCCGACGTTAGCATCTTCATCCTCCGCTCCAAGTTTGTTGACAAGCGTATGCTTCCTGACCTGCAGGAACTTAAGAACAACAACCAGTTCCCGAACATGATGATCATCCTGAATGGCATCGAACTCCAGAAGCATAAGGGCTACGGCGGCTATGGTTATGGCTACGGCGCCGGTTACGGCTACGGTTATGGTTACGGCTATGGTTACGGTTACGGCTATGGCTACGGCTATGGATATGCCAATGACGACGAGGACGGCAAGAAGAAAAAGCATCACAAGCATCATCACAAGGACAAGGATGAAAAGTCCGAGTCAGAGGAGAAAGAAGCATAATTTATGGCAAACTTTGCATTAATCGGGGCGGCGGGTTACATCGCCCCCCGTCATTTAAAAGCGATTAAAGATACTGGAAACGACCTGCTGGCGGCCTATGACCGTTTTGATAGCGTCGGTCGTCTGGACAGTTTCTTCCCGGAGTGTTCCTTTTTCACGGAGCACGAGCTTTTCGACCGCTTCTGTTCCAAGCAGATGCAGAGCGACCGGCCGCTGGACTGGATGAGCATCTGTACGCCCAACTATACGCACGATGCGTTCATCCGTTATGGACTGCGGCTAGGGTGCAATGTCATTTGCGAGAAGCCGGTCGTTCTGAACCCCTACAATATTGATGCTCTTCAGAAGGTGGAGGAGGAGACCGGTCACCAGGCTTATAACATCCTCCAACTTCGTTTGCACGAGGCCATTGTCGCCCTCAAGAAGAAAGTGGACGAAGGCCCTGCAGATAAGGTGTACGATGTGGATCTGACCTACATCACCTCCCGTGGCAAGTGGTACTACACTTCCTGGAAGGGGGATGTCCACAAGAGTGGCGGTATCGCCACCAACATCGGCGTGCATTTCTATGACATGCTCCAGTGGATCTTCGGCCCGGTACAGGAGAACATCGTTCATGTGATGAGTTTCGACCGGGTGGCGGGTTACCTTGGCCTCAAGAAGGCACGTGTCCGTTATTTCCTGAGCATCAATGCGGACTGCTTGCCGGAGAATGCCGTACAAGGGGAGAAGCGCACCTATCGGACGCTGTCCATTGACGGAAGCGAGTTCGAGTTCTCCCAGGGCTTCACGGAGCTTCATACCGAGAGTTATCGTCAGATTCTGGCGGGTAACGGTTTCCGTATCGGAGAGGCGCGTCCTTGCATTGAAATTGTGAGCCAGATACGCAATGCTACTCCTATCGGCCTGGTAGGGGATTATCATCCGCTCGCTAAACTACCGTTGTCCCACCATCCTTTCGGCTGGGATGACCGCAGATAATCATTCATGCATCCTTTCCGGAGTTTGCTTCTGATCTCGCTGGGGCGGGAAACTTCTTTTGAGAAGAATCCAACCCCGAGTGGTTGGAAGCAATTGTTTTATTGGACAAAGCGGCAGACGCTGATCGGCTCTTTGAATGAGGGCGTCTATCGCCTCCCTGCTGACCAGATGCCTCCGGTGGAGATTCTGAAGGAATGGGATGAGAACACGGCGAAGATTGCCCGGATTTACCATACTCATGAGGCGCATGTTTCTGAACTGGAGTCACTTTTAGAGCGTTTGGGGCTTCATGGCTGCATCCTGAAAGGGACGGGGCTCTCTCATCTTCATCCCGTACCGGAGCGGCGGATGTGCGGTGACATCGATCTCTGGGTTGCAGGGAACCGGGATGATATCATCAAGGCTTTTGAGGATGCGGGTATCCCCATCTATGATATCATCTATCAGGAGTGTAAAGCGGGTGTTTTCTTAGACACGGAGGTGGAGATCCATTTCCATCCCAGCAAGATGTACAATCCCTTCTCCAATGCCCGCCTGCAGCGGTTTTTCGAAAAGAATTCCCCTATCCGTGAGGA
>JAEEGK010017746.1_pt1 | contig 15479 bp, 11 predicted proteins | sample 8958771 | NCBI WGS metagenome assembly JAEEGK01 (sample SAMN16246547, study PRJNA631951) | gut metagenome | biome: gut microbiome; feature: rumen; material: SC-attached | host: Bos | place: Iran: Karaj | collected 2018-10 | reverse complement strand
TTTATAAGGGTAAAGGGAATTCGTTGGTTTACAAATATAGAGCATGGTAGAAGACATCAACCACTTTCGTTAATGACAGAATCAGATAATATAAAACACTCAAAGCATAAAGAAATAAAGGGAATAGGTTATACAAAGTTTGATTTTATTGATGCTATAAACATTCCTTTTACAGATTCAATTCCGTCTGACTTTGAAGGTGTAATGGGAGTCCCAATTACATTTTTGGATAAGTATTGTCCGGAACAATTTGAAATTATTGACGGTTTAAACCGGTATACAATTCTTGACGTTTATAAAAAAAATGATTGGGCTATTAGTAATCATAAGCATCTTACAAGTATAAATGGTCAGCCTCAATACTTTAGAATCTTAATTCGCAGAAAGGATAAATAAAATGAAAACAGAACTTCGTACAGATTTTACAGTTGAGCAGATATGCAAAGGTTTTATGTATAATGAACTTGAAGGAAAAGGGCTTTACGGTCTTTCAGGTGATTTAATAATTCAGCCAGAGTATCAAAGAAATTATCTTTATGCAGATGGCAAAAAAGATGTTGCCGTTATAGATTCAATCCTCAAAAAATATCCGCTCGGTATAATTTATTTCAATAAACGCCCGGATGGAAAATATGAGATTCTCGATGGTCAGCAGCGCATTACTTCAATTGGTCGGTATGTAACTGGAAAGTTTGCTGTAAAAGATTCGAATGGAATGGAGCAGTATTTTTCGGGTTTAAATGATGAACTTAAACAAGTGATAAATGAAACTCATTTACTGATTTATATCTGTGAAGGTGAAGAAAAAGAAATTAAAGAATGGTTTAAAACTATCAATATTGCTGGAATTCCTTTGAATGAACAGGAACTTTTAAACGCAATTTATTCAGGTACCTTTGTAACAAAGGCAAAAGAGGAATTTTCTAATTCTAACAATGCACAGATTCAAAAGTGGTCTTCTTATGTTTCTGGAACGGCAAACAGACAAGATTTTCTTCATACTGCTTTGGAATGGGTTGCTTCACATAATTCAATGTCTATTGAGCAATATATGAGTATGCATAGAAACGATAACGATATCAATGAACTTAAAACATATTTTAATACAGTGATAAATTGGATTGACGGTGTTTTTAAAGATATTGTTTCTGGGATGAAAGGTCTTGAATGGAATCGTATTTACGAAACCTACCATAATAACGGTTATAATCCAGATAAAGTATGGGAAAGAGTAACAGAACTTCTTGCTGATGATTTTATTACAAATGGAAAAGGCATTTTTGAATATGTACTTGGTGGGGAAAAAGATAAATCTCTTTTGAATATCCGTATATTTGATGACAGAACGAAAAAAGCAGTTTATCAAAAACAGACAAATGAAGCAGAAAAAAACGGTACGTCAAATTGTCCAACTTGTGCTTTGTGCGATGATGTAAACAAAACAAAAATATGGAAGCTTTCAGAAATGGACGCAGACCATGTAACTGCATGGAGTAAAGGTGGTGCAACGGATGTTTCTAACTGCCAGATGCTTTGTAAAACACATAATAGGGCAAAAGGAAATAGGTAAAAACTAAAACGACATATTTTTATCTTCAAAGAAAAAATTATACGGAATTTTCTTTTATTCCCAGTCTTCGAAGTTTGAGTTGATGTTGAGCGATTCCCGCTCTGTTCGTGATGGGTGAGGGTGGCGCGATATTCTGTTCGGGTGATTCGGCTGCGTGTTCCGCGCGGCGTTTTTGGACGCACCTAAATCAGAATTGGTGATAAGACTCATCGATTTTTCGCTTTTTAGGCGGCGCTGCCGGGAATCGCCTTCAAGGAGCCGGGGCGTTTCCGTCTTTTCTACAATAAGGTCGTTCGCGCTATTCAGCATAAAAGAGAAATGTGTGTTTTCTGTCTCTTCAAGGAAAGACGCGGCTTTTTCCAAATCCAAGAGCGCGATTCCCGCTTTTTTCTTGCCTTCAATTTTGCACTGCTCGCGGATTTTCTTTGCGAGAATTGCTTCTGAAAAGCGGGTGCGCTCGCCTATGCTTTTTAGGACAGCTTGGATTTGGTTTTGTAGCGTTGTAAGTGACATGGAAACGCCCGACTAAAATCTTCCGTTATAATCTACCGTGCCAACCAGTTCGAAAGCTCTTCTTTTACGGTCCCGTTCAGCGTCTTATTCACTTTGCGCATCTTCACGGCGAGCTTTTCAATCTCATCCGTCCAGATAAAGTTTTCAAGCACGTATTTTTCGCCTTTTTCAAAGCTGCCAGAAATCTGAACCTCGATGATTTTTTTGAGCATCTCGGCGGCGGCAGGAACGACTTTGTCAAAGTCTATGGTAATTACGCCGCTCTTTATGGCGAACGCGCCTTTCTTCAAAAAGTGGTTAAGCTGCATGACGGTCCGAACTCTGTGCGCCTGGCTCATGTTCGGTTTTGCCTTGAGCACGCAGTCAACTGCGAACGTCGTGATTATCTGCTTTTTCTGGAGCTCTGTGTACATTCCAAGCTCAACGAGCTTGTCGATCATCGCCATTGAAATCATGTCGGCTTTGTTTTCTTCGATAATGCTCTTGTACTTTCCAAGAACTTCTGTACCAGAGTTCGGACCGAGCGAATGTCCGTTCTCGTGCCCGATTGTAAACCAGTGGTCAGCTTCGCTTTCGTAGAACTGATGCAGGCTCTTGTCGAGCGTGGCATCAAGAATTCTTTGAAGCTTTTTTTTGTCGGAAACGGCGCGTATCTGCCTGTGGTAAACGTTACGCCTGCCGCCGCCGATCGTGATAGAAAGCTTGTCGTCGTTCGGAAGATTTTCCGCGAGCGTTATTCCCGCTCTGTATGCGCCGACATCGCCTTTTACGGCAACAATGTCAACATCAACCATTGTCTGCTTTACGTCGCCCGCATCAGATGACGCTGCACCCGCAACCGGGATATTCTGCGCATATTTGTCGGCATAGGGCATGTTTTTTGCAAGTTCCGGCAAGTATTTCTTTATTTCAAGAAGCTTTTCTGTGCCTTCTTTGTTCACAATGCCTACGCGGAAGCCGAGCATATCTTTTGAGACCGGTTCAATCCCGTTCTTTTTGAGAAGCGCGGAAAGCTCTTCGTTTTCGTAGACTGTTTCGGTCATTTCGTCTTCGTAGTTTTCGCGCGTTATCGTGAACTCAAGCGGTGTGTCCTGAAGAGAAGCCCACTTTTTGTCGGCGTAAGCGTCCGCCATCGGGTCACAGACTGTGAGAGCTTTTGCCTGAAGCTGCAAAAATTCGTTGAAGTCTTTGTTTGTGGAAGTTTCGGCGGCTTGCAAAAGATGACGCGCGGCAAGACGGAATTCTTTTTTGAACGCTTCCGTGTAGTCAAGCGCTTTAAGAGCCTTGCCTTCACGCACGATGACAGAACGCTGATTCAGTATTTTCGCGACTTCTTCCTTTTTGCCTTCAGCGAGCATTGTTTTAAGAATCGTGTGGAACTCTTCTTTTGTAAGGTCAGCGGGATACAAGCCTTTTCCGGGCAGTTCTTTCGCGCCCTTCAAAAGAGAGAATTTCTCCGCGTTCATATCTACGGCGTTAATACCTTTCTGTGCCTTGAAAAGCTTCATCGCAAGCTTTGCGTCGGCGTTGCCTTTTTTTATTTCGGCTTTAAGGTAATCACGGAACGGAATGTTCCGCGCATCGTCCATTTTTAAGTAAACGTCGTCAAGAATAACCGCTGCTTTTACAAGATGTTTGAGCGCGGCTTTATCGCCGTCAGCAAGGTTTGTGTATTCCGGCGCGTCCTTTTTGAGCATTATTTTTGTTGAAAGGTAGTCTTTGCTCGTGCGTTTTTTTAATTCTGAAGATGATAATCCGATTTTCATGTTTTTAACTCCATCAATATATTAGTGTATGAGATGTTGCGCAACCCGACCCTTGGGGGAGGGATTATAGGGGCGGCGAAGCCGTTCTCGCTTGCGAGAACGAAGCGCGGCTAGCGCGTAGCCCCGGCAAGCCCGACGGCAGCTTGCTGCCGGGCCCCCCTGGTTAAATTATTTCAATGTGAACGTCAGTTTTACAGGGTTGTGGTCTGCGTTCTCGAAGTTCAAGTCGATGACTTTGACCGCATTTTTCTGGATGTTCGGAGAAAGCAGGAATCCGTCGATTACGTAATACTGCCACTCGTGTTTTGCGGCTCTTTCGTCGTTGTACGGGAACTCGACGCTGCGGCAAGTAGGTGCGGAATCGTCAACTGCAATCGTCCATCCGGCAGGAACAGCAGAGCCGTCAAGAATACCAGGCTGCCATCCGTCCGGCCAGATTGCCGGGTATTTATTTGCACCTGTTTCCGGGAATGTCTGGTTCCAGTCACCACCGGCGATTACGTAGTTGCCTTTGTCGTATTCGGCTTTAACGTAGTTCATAAGAATTTTTGTCTGCTCGATTTTGCCTTCGCCTTCATCGAACGCCTCAAGGTGGAAGTCTACGAGTACAAGCTCTTTGTCAGAATTTGCGAGCGGAATGCGTGATACAAGCATACAGCGCTTTAGGTTCGCAGTTCTTGACGGCCATGAGAACGGAACTGGAAGAGGCTCTCGTACGGCAGCGTTCTGCTCGTTGCCCGTGTAAATGGCGACACCGCTTGCAACTGGTCCCATTGGTGGGAACGGAATCGGCACGAAAATGCATTTGTAGTTGTATGCGAACGAGTAGTTCATTTTGAGCGCGTCGGAAAGCGCAGCAAGCTGGTTTATCTTGTAGGAACGCTGTGATTTTTCATCTATTTCCTGAATGAAGTAGATGTCCGCAGGAAGTTTTTTAAGAGAATCTGTTATTCCGGCAAGATATTTCTCTGTTATCTCTTTTGAGTCCGGCTCAATCTTCTTTCCGCCGTCCATAAAGAAATCCTCGTCTTTTCCAAGACCTGCATATCCTATGTTCCAAGTGATGATAGAGTATTCTCCGCCTTGTTTGAACTGAACCGCAGATGTTGAGCCTGACTCCGGTTTTCCTGTGATAGCGGGTTCTGTCGTCTTTGGATAGTATTCCGTTATTGTAAGGAATCCGAAGAAAAGCAGCACGAGAGCAGCAAGCCCTACGATTACTGATGCGATGATGATAAGAATCTTTTTCAGTTTCATTTGTAACCTCATGTTTAAAATCATGAAAACAATCTTTCAAAAGCCATCTTAATTTGATAGGAACGACTTTGCGGACTCTCGCTTCATTGTATCTGCCGGACAGAGGGTGCGGAGAACAAGGTTTTTGACTCGCACCGGCGTACGCCGGTAGTGCTCGCACTCCGCAACACTGTCCGCAGCTCCAATTTCGCTGCGTCCGCAAATTCTCATCTACCTAAAAAGGTGGTACGTGGAAATTGATTTCCGTGATTTAAAAATTTGCTTACTTTAATATTACCACTCATTTCTGATAAAATAAAGACATGAAACTTTTTGTTATTTCTGACATACACGGAAGTCTTTCTTCTTTTCAAGCAGCGATGGACGCTTTTCACCGCGAGAACGCCGATCATCTTTTGATATGCGGCGACTATCTGAACCATGGTCCAAGGAACGATATTCCGGCGGGATACGATACGAAAGGGCTTGCTAAAGCCTTGAACGATATGAAGCATTTGATTACGGGGGTGCGCGGCAACTGCGACAGCGAAGTTGACCAGATGATGTTGGAGTTTCCGGTGCTTGCGCCGTATACGACGATTCTTGTGCCGGGTTCGGCAGTAGGTTCGTGCGAGGTTCGTCGCATTTTCGTGCATCACGGGCATCTTATGACGGCAGAAGAGGCGGCGCGTCTTAATCCGGCGGGAACGATAATCGTTTCAGGGCATACGCATGTGCCTGTTTTGGAACGGTACGAAACTGATGCGGGCTTTGCGCTGAATGTGGAGTGCGCATCGTCTGAAGGCTGTACTGTGCAAACTGATGCGGCGTCTTGTGGTTGTAAAGAGCGCGCCGCCGGGTACATTCTGCTGAATCCAGGCTCTGTGTCTATTCCGAAAGGCAGCTCCGAACCCGGCTACGCTGTTATTGAAGTTGCAGCGCACGGCATGGAAATCAGACTTTGTACGCTGGGTGGAAAAGTTCTGAAAACGCTGAGTTGCTAAGCCTGGAAAAGGTGGGGTCGTAGGGGAGGGAAAACCTGCCGAGGTTTGCCCTCTCCCTACCTATATTAAAAATATTTGAATGTTGCTGATACGGCTAATTCTACGCTCTGTTGGAAATTATCTTGTGTATGACCGCTGTTGAAAACGAACGTGTAAACAAACTGTGCGTCAAATGAGCAGTATTTGTTCAGCGTGTACGAGCCGTTCAGAACGATGTCGTTCCTGTATTCAAGCGTGCCTGAAAGCCAGTGATTACGAGCTTCGGCTATGCATTCTTCAGTTGTGGCAAGGTTTCGCGCGCTTTTTACGACCGGATAGTACGCGTAGTATGTTACGCCGTCTACTACATAAGCCCAGCGTGAATCCGTGAATGTTCCGAATCCGTTTTCTCCGTGTATCGTAAGCAGATAACTTAATCCGGCTGACCAAACTCCTGTCTGGCTGCAAGTAACGCCGGTTTGAAATGCAAGGCAGTCTGGGCCGAAAGGTGTTCCTATCCATGAGTTTATCGCACCGCCCGGAACGTGGTTGTCTCTTCTGGCGCGGTACAATGAGCTTTGTGCGCTGTGTTTCATGTAAAGGAACGGCAGCGTGTACACGGATTCGAGGTTGATTTTCCAAAGCCGGCTGTCACCGCCGGAAAAGAAAGTTTCTGCGCCTACTTGGAGACCGATACTGTCTGGGAAAAGTTGTCCGTATGTGGAGTCAAGCTCGCCGAAAGCTTGCATCTCGTTTTGCGCCCAGAGCGCGTATAAGCGAAGGTTCCGGCACGGAACGTAATCGAGCATAACCCCTAGATACGCGCAGTATTTGTGGTCGCCGCCGTCTGTGTCGGGGGCTTCCGTCTCGCTGTAATCCTGAGCGGGATACCAGCTGTGGACGATCATAAGCGGGTTCAGGTATTTCATCTCCATAGGGCCGTTGACAAGCCCGCCTTCTACGAGCGCAATCTTTAGCTGTTTGAACGGACGTATTTCAAGATGATGCAAGTACATAAAACGGTTGTAGTCAACTTGTGAGACATCGAGCGCATACGAGCCCCAGTTTGAATACAAGTTCAGCTCCGCGTAGGCGGCGGTTTCGAACGTCCTGTTATAGATGACGCTTCCTGTAAGTGTTTTGCCGATTGTAAGCCCTTCGTTTGCGATGTGGAAGCTCGCGCCCCAGTTTTCGTGGAAAATGCCTGTGCTGCCGTATGCAAAGCGCGGATAAAGGTAGTCGAAGCGTCCGTTGAGCGGAAGATTCGTCCAGTTTTTGGCAAGGCGTGCCTCGGCGCGGTTTTTTCCATAGAAGATATCGGTTTCTATCGTTACGAAGTTTCCGAAGCCAAGGCGGATTGGCAGCGTTGCGAAGTTGTCTTTAAGATATGGGTCTTGGCGGGCGAAAAACCAGCTTACGTCATCGTTTGACTTTACGTATGCTTCTGGTGTGAGTCTGGGCGTGACGCTGAAAACAAAGCTGTCGGAGTCAGGCGCGAAGCTGTCGGAGCTATGCGCGTCACTCGCGGAATCTTCGCTGAAAAAACGGTGGATAAAGTCTTCGTCGTCGTACAAAAACGAATACACTTCGTTGTAAAGGCGGTTTGAGACGGTATCGAATGAGGCCGCGTCAATTTGCTTCAAAAGGAATTTCAGCTCGCCGACGGTAATTGGGAACGAGTTGGCGGGACAGGTTTGCCCGGAGCGGGTAAAGAGCGTATAAACCGCATCGTAAACCCAGTGGTCGCTTTTTATAATTTGGGTATCGTTAAGCGCGGCGGGGTAGATGGGGATGCTGTGGAAAGCGGGCAAAAACACGAGCAGCGCGAGAACGGCGAATAACATGCGGAACTTGTGTGGGGCGCGCGCACTACACAAGTTTCGCGAACGGCGCGCACTTTGGACGCACCCCGCGCGTGAACGGCTGCAAACTGAAAATCTCATATCGCGCCTCCTTAGAAAATCGCGTATGACGCGGAAAGCGCAAACTCAATGCCGTGCTGGAAGTTGCCGCTTCTGTGATTACTGTTCAGAACGAACACGTACGACGTTTTTCCCGCAAGCTTTATTCCGTTCCCGAACATATACGAGCCCGTGAGCGATATTCTGTGCGTTGTCTCTATTATACCTGTCAGCCAGTGCGACCGCGCGAGCCTTTCGTTTTCTTCAAGCGTTCCTGTAGCAGTGTAATAATGCCTGACCGACGGATAGTAGTTGCAGAAAGTCTTGTTTGCATGTTCTCCCTGACCTTGAACTTGCGGGGCTTCAAGAACAGAAAAATCCATCTCGCCTTTCATCTTCATAAGATACTCAAAGCCGCAATCCCATTTATCGCCCATTTCGTAAACAAGGCGGATGTCGGTTGCAATGCAGTCAGGACCGAACGGCGTTCCAATCCAGCTGTCCACCGTTTTGTTGCCGGTGCGGACAGACCATATCCTGTCGTATCGCTGGCGAATCATCGACCACCGCGGATCCTGCTTTATGTACATGAACGGCGTTGTGTATATGCCTTCCGCGTTAAGTTTCCATTTTCCGCCGCCCGGTGCGTCAAAAAATGCATCACCTCCCGCCTGAATACCGAACGAATCCGGCAAAAGCCTTCCGTACTGGCTGTCAAGTTCGCTCGGAAGCTGCATTTCGTTCATTGCGAACAAAAAGTAGAGCCTTACGTTTTTTACGGGCACGTAATCAGCCATAAGTCCCAGATACGCGCAGTAATTCACGTCGTAAAAGCTATCCATATCATCAAGATAGTGAATCAGATCGTCCGATGGATAAAAGTTGTGAAGAATCATCAGCGGATTGAAAAACCGCAGTTCCGGGTCGCCGTAAATCAGCTGACCTTCAAGTATGCCAAGCTTAAGGTTCGGCAGAATATTCATCTGCAAGTGATGCATATTGATGTAACGCTTAAAATCAACTTGCGCGAATGTGAAAGTTCCCTTGAATTTTTCTGACCACAATGTAGCCGTCAAATAAGCGTTAGTCTCGAACGTCGTATTATAGATAAGACTTCCGGTAAGCGTCTTTCCGATTGTCAGGTCGGATCTTCCCATCTGGATATTAAAGCCCCACGACTCAAAAGACGCGCCGCCGCTTACGTTCGCATAGTTCGGAAAAAGGAAATCGATGTCCGCAAGACTGCACGGAACATTCGTGAAGCTTGTCGGCAAAGCGGCTTGCTTTATGTGCTTGCCAAAGAAAAGGTCGCCTTCCATGCAAAGATAGTCAGAAAAGCCCAAGTATACAGGAAGCTTTAAGGGGTAATCCTGAAGATACTTGAAAAAGCTCCAGTCCGTATCGTCGTTCGATTTCCAGTACAACTCCGGATTCACCGTAAGGTCGGCATTAAAGCGGAGTCCGTCCGGAGCGCTCTCGTCATCGTATGGATAAAGAAAATCGTAAACCAGAGAGTAAAGTTCAAGCCCTGTTTCTGAAAGCTCGTCCGTATCGACGGCTTTAAGGTAGAATTTAAGCTCGGCAACAGAAATAGGCGCAACATCGGCAAGCGTCGCAATGCCCGATTCGGTACAAAGCTCGTAAAAATCATTGTAAATCCAGTGTCCCGCCGGAATAAGCTGCGAGTCGTTTATAACTTGTGTTTTCTGCGCTGTTTGCGCGGATGCCAACACAAGAACAGAAGCGAAAAATAAAACTGATAACGATTTTTTTATGTCCATGCGTCCATTATACTGGAATGTTGAGCATATCAACAAGTCCGGCGCGTGGCGGCTTGTAAGAAATGATTGAACTATTCAGAATTTGCGATATACTTGTCGTTATGAAAACAAACAACCGATTTTCGCAAGGTCGGTTTCGCCCGTCCGCGCTTTTAATATCTGCCATGCTTTCTGTCGCGTTTTTTGCTGGGTGCAACAAAACTTCCGAAGAGAAAACTACGCTTGTTGTGTACAGCCCGCACCCTGTCGAGTTTATAACGGAGCTTGTCCGCAACTTTGAGAACGACACCGGCATTCATGTTGAGGCTATCCAGAAAGGCACCGGCGAGATACTCAGCAAACTCGCGCTTGACCAGGATTCGCCGCCGTGCGACGTGATGTGGGGAGGCTCGCTTTCTTCCGTCGCATCGGCTGAAAAACTGTTCGAGCCGTACACGTCGCCGAACGAAGAGTTTTTTCAAGAAGCGTACAAAAACACTGAAGGCGTTTTCACGCGCTTTTCCGATGTGCCTAGCGTCTTTATGGTGAACAGGAATCTTGCGGGAAACATGGAGATTTCCGGCTACTACGATTTGCTTCGTCCGGAGTTTAAAGGCCGCATTGCGTTCGCCGACCCGAACTTGTCTTCTTCGTCTTGGGAGCATCTTCTTAACATGGTGTACGCGACGGGCGGCGGTGACGAAAATAAAGGCTGGGATTACGTCAAAAAGCTTTGCGAAAACCTTGACGGTACGCTGCTTTCCGGCTCGAAAAAAGTGTACGAAGGCGTTTCTGACGGCACGTTCGTAGTCGGGCTTACTTTCGAGGAAGGCGGCGCGAATTATGCCGAAACAGACGACAACATATCGCTTGTGTATATGAGCGAAGGCGTTGTGTTTACGCCGGACGGAGTTTATATCGTTAAGGGAACGCCTCATTTGGAGCAGGCGAAGCAGTTCGTTGACTACATGACGGGAAAAAACGCGCAGACGTATATCGCCAAAGTTTTGAACCGCCGTTCCGTCAGAAATGATGTCGGAATAAAACCGTATCTTGTTTCAAAGGATAAAATTAAAGAAATTCACGTTGATTACAGAACGGCGGGTGACCTTAAAGAAGAATGGCTTTCTAAATTCACGGAGATATGGAATTCGCTGCAATGAAAAAGCCTCTTAAACCGCATCTGACGCAGGTCCCGCAGCCTTCAGACCGGTCGCGAAAATCAAAAAAGCCGCTTCACTTCCGTGACGAAATCCGCACTGCATTTATATCGTACGCATTTATCCCTGTGGCGGCGCTTTTTGTGCTTATAACACTGTGCGCCGGAATTATCTGGTCGGTAGGTATAAACCGCAAGGCAGAAGGCGATTGTGCGACAATCTGCGCTGTTTTGGAAGAAGCTGTCGAAAACTATATGCAAAAAGCCGCGGAACTTTCGGGACTGTCCGGCGCGGGCTCGGTGGGCGCGAATCAGCCCGGTGCGGGCTCGGTCTTGGAGAACGCAGTCCAGCCTGGCGCCGTCCTACAGAGCTCCGGTGCACAAACAGCCAGTCTTGACATAAACCGCATGAAAACTGATAAAAACCTTGTTTCCGAGGCTTATTCGTCGCTCAAAGAGTTTGTCCGAAAGCAGAGCATCGCCGCGAATTTTGCCGTCGTAGACAACGATTTTGCAGTACTTTTACAGGGCGACTCATCGCAGACATTCCGTATCCCGGCGTATCAAAAAGAAATAGAGTGGGGACCGCTACAGCGCATGGCGCAGAATCCCGGAAACGCCGTTCTGGAAATATCGCATGAGTATTCAGCCAGCGCGCTCGACGAGATAATTATCGGAAACGCAGTCGTCGGTGACGCGGAAACTGTAGTTGGCGGCGCGGACGCAAATGGCGCGGAAACTCTGGGCGCCACAAGCACTGGCGACGGCACAAGCACTGGAGTTTCTACGAGCGCTGCTGAAACTGTTGGCGGCACGTACCCCGCAATAAACTCCGGATATCTTATCTTCGCAATGACCGGTAAAAACGTACAGGATGCTCTGCGCTCAATCAGCTCGCCTTACGTCATAACCGACTCTTTCCGGAACGTTTTCGTTACGACAAACCGCTATTACCTTGACGACATGAACAGGCTTTCAGCCGCCTACAGAACAGATAACGGCGCTATCTCTATAACAGGCAACGATGCCGTATACAGAAGCGACATCTGTGGCGGCTCGCTTTCTGTATACACGATAATAGATATCTCGCAGATGAAAAAAGCTATAACGACGCTCGTCCTACTTGCCGTTATCCTGCTTGTGTTCCTTTCCGCCGCGATGTTCCTGAGCGGTGAAAAAATCGCCGCCGACAAAACGCGTACTATAGACGAGCTTGTTGCGGCGTTCCACGACGTAGAGGACGGCATTTTGGAAAACCGCGTTGATATCCGTGGAAACGTTGAGTTTCAGACGATTGGCGAGGCATACAACAAAATGCTCGACGATATAAAACGTCTTATCGCCGAAAACGAAAAAGAAACTAAGGCAAAGTATATTTCAGAGCTTAAGCAGCTTGAAATGCAGTTCAATCCGCACTTTTTGTACAACACGCTTGCGACGGTCCGCTATCTTGTAAAGCTTGATCCGGACGGAGCTGTTCGCACTATTGTGAGCCTTTCGGAGCTTCTTCGCTACAGTCTGAACTCCGAAAACTCTTACGTCGAGCTTGCAGAAGACCTTAAATATATAGAAAATTACCTAGCGATTCTTGAAACTCGCTTCGGAAGCAAGTTCAGCTTTGATATAATCGTGTCCGATGACTGTATGGATGCCGTAATCCCTAAGCTGATAGTTCAGCCTGTTATAGAGAATGCCGTGAAATACGGATTTGAAGGCGTTCCGTCCATGCGGATATCGGTACGCGCGGAAAAAGCAGCGACAAACTGGGCCAGACTTCCAAATGCGGGCGGGCGTTTTGACGGCGCGGAGCATTCCGGGGCAAGCTCCGGCGGAGGCAACTGTGAAAACCTGCTTTTGTTGACGATTTCCGACACAGGAAGCGGCATGGACGCAGAAACACTGAAACAAGTGCAGTCGCTGCTTTCCACACCGGAAAACGCTACGAACCATATCGGGCTTTTTAACGTGCAGAGGCGCATAAAGCTGCTTTACGGCGAAAAATACGGGCTTACGGTAGAAAGCGGTCAGGGTGAGGGAACAGTCGTTCGCATACGGTTGCCATACCGCACCACATCAAAGGGGGGAAGACGTGACGAAAGTAATAATCGTTGAAGATGAAGATATAATCCGCAAAGGACTTCTTTGTACAGTGGACTGGCTTTCTATGGATGCTGTCGTTGTTGCCGCCTGCGCTAACGGGCAGGAAGGCTTGGAAGCGATAAAACAGCACAAGCCCGATCTTGTTATAACCGACATAAAAATGCCTGTCATGGACGGTCTTACGATGATAGAAATTGCACAGAACGAAGGCTTGGAATTCCTGCCCGTCGTTCTTACGAGCTATTCCGACTTTGATTATGCCCGCCGCTCCATATCGCTTAAGGTGTTCGACTATTTGCTCAAGCCTGTGAGCGATGAAAAACTTGCCGAGCTTATGGAAAAGGCGGCGGTTCGCATAGAAGAGCAGAAGCGGAGCAAGCAGGCGGCGGAACTTGTGTCTGCGGGCGCGGACGGCGAATCGGTGACGCTAAAAAACATGCAGGTTGACAATCCGCACGTAAAATACGCCCTGCAGCGCATAGAAACGGACTGGAAAGACCATCTGAGCATAGAAAGCATCGCGTCCGAGCTTAATATAAGCAGCAGTTACCTGAGCCGCGTGTTCAAGACGGAATGCGGAAAAACGTTCCTTGACTTTCTTAACGGATATCGCGTTCAAAAAGCCGTGGAGCTTCTTTCCACAAAAGAATACCGCGTTTACGAAGTCGCCGATATGACCGGTTTTTCAGACTACAAACAGTTTCATCGGGTTTTCAAGGAATACACGTCCGTTTCGCCCACAGAGTTTATACGTGGAGCAGGTGCTGTTTTGAAAAGATAGAACAAGTATCTGCGCACAGGACGTCTGGCGCGTGGCTTGGTATCAGTTTTCCGGCGTTCCGCACTTCGGTAACCCTCACCGTCCTCGCCTGCCACATCGGCAGGCTGCGGTCGGCTCACGACGGTTGTTGAAACAACCGTCGTTCGGTGCTCCATGCCGGCGCATGGATTATTTTACAAACGTGACAAAAGCCGCTTTCATCAAAGCATTTCTCATTTAAGCCTCCAAAATATCAGATGGAATGAGTATGCCAAAGACGTTTTTTTTAAGAATAGTGGGTTCGCGCGAGCGAACAATAAAATAAATTTCCTTGCACTACCGGCCACGGAGTGGACGGATAGTGTTTTAAGCAATTTTTTGGAAAAAACTGCGCACATGGACGTGCGCAAAAACTGTGAGTTTGCAAGCAACGAAGTTGCGGCAAACTCGGTAAGTTCGGACACACGATGTGTCCGAACGTCTGCGTAAGGGGGTGTAGCGCCTTTAGTTCCGGCGGTGGCGAAGCTGCCGCCGGAATGGAGCGCGGTTAGCGCGGAAGCGCGAAACACCCGACCGCGACGGCGATACAGCCGGAGCGGGTACGCCCGATTTTTCATAAAATGTTGCCCTACGAGCACAGCTACTCAGGTTCAGAATTTGGGATATTTTGCCTGAAATCGTGCATTGCGGTCTGAAAATTCCGGCCTTATACTTCTAATATAACCCGAAGAACGGGTGGGAAACGAAATTGTGTTTCCGAAAAATTAGGAGGACAAAATGAAGAAACTTTTAAGTGTTCTGCTCTGCCTGCTTTTGGTATGCGCTGTTTTCGCAGGTGGTAGAAAAGAAGCAAAGAAAGATGCCGGAGAACTCGTTGTTTACGGTTCTTGCGAGGAAGAATATCTTTCTGCTGTTTGCGCTCAGTTCGAGAAGCAGACAGGTATCAAGACGACATATCAGCGTCTTTCAACAGGTGAGGTTCTTACAAAAATTGAAGAAGAGAACGGAAAACCTTCAGCTGACGTATGGTTCGGCGGTACAACAGACCCATACAACGAAGCAGCTGGAAAAGGCCTTCTCCTTCCATATGAGGCAAAGAATGCTTCTCACCTTGTAGGACCTCAGTTCAAAGATGCAGACAACAACTGGTACGGTATCTACCGCGGTATCCTCGGCTTCTTCTGGAACAAAGAAGAGCTTGCTCGCCTTGGACTCCAGCCACCGAAGGACTGGGACGACCTTGCAAAACCTGAGTACAAAGGTCTTGTATCTTTCTCTAACCCGAACACAGCTGGAACAGGAAAGCTCATCGTTAACACAATGGTTCAGATGAAGGGCGAAGCTGCTGCTATGGAGTACTTCAAGGCAGTTGATAAGAACATCTGTCAGTACACAAAATCTGGTTCAGGTCCTTCAAAGCTTGTTCCAACAGGTGAAATCGTTATCGGTGTAGGCTTCCTTCACGACGTAGTTTATCAGATTGTAGACAACGGTTACGACAACCTTGGTATGTGTGCTCCTGCTTCCGGAACATCATACGAGATTGGTGCAACAGCTATTTTCAAGGGATGCAAGAACCTTGAAAACGCAAAGAAGTTCATTGAGTTCGCTCTTTCACCAGACTGCGTAAACATGGCTCAGGACAACGGTTCTTACCAGTTCCTCGTAATCGACAATGCAAAGCCTGTTGAGGCTGCTGTTAAGGCTGGTCTTGATAAGATTGAGACAATC
>JAEEGK010017745.1_pt1 | contig 15480 bp, 6 predicted proteins | sample 8958771 | NCBI WGS metagenome assembly JAEEGK01 (sample SAMN16246547, study PRJNA631951) | gut metagenome | biome: gut microbiome; feature: rumen; material: SC-attached | host: Bos | place: Iran: Karaj | collected 2018-10 | reverse complement strand
TGGGGCTTCAACACCCGTGAGAACCAAGTGGAATCGGGGGTGTTCTGCATGCCGCACTCTGTCATTGCCAGCAGCTTGCCGTTATCCTTGGCAAACTTTGTCAGGAAGGTGAGGTCGGCATTCAACTGCTTCACAAAGTCCTCTTCCGTACCCCACTGATAGGCATCCTCACCGATCAGTGTCACCCGATCGTTACCGGGATAGCGGGCCATGAAGCGCTCTGTGGTCCAGTTGCCGTCAAGGTTTGGCGAATAGCTCCAGAGCAGATTGTCGAGACCACGACCTACCAAATAATCCTGCAGCAGATTCCACAGGCTCTTGAACTCCTCGTCGGAACAGAGCTTCTGTCCCCACCAGAACCATGAGCCATTGTTCTCGTGCCAGGGGCGGAAGATGACAGGTACTAACTTGCCGTTCTCATCTTTCAGTGACTCGAGGAAATCACCCACGCGCTGCATCCATGTCTGGAAGAGCTCGGCTTTCTGTCCACCAGGCAGAATGTTTTTCACGATAGTGGTGTCGTTGACGTCCCAGGCAGAGCCGGCAGGGAACTTCTGTTCTCCCCTGCCACCGTCGGGGGCTGTTGTCACTGGATTACGCGGATGCCAGCTGATGGTGACGATACCACCACGCTTCACATGCGCCAGCAGCTCGTCGTGGATACGGGTAAAGGGTACACTGTCGAGGTTCTTGTCATCCCCCATCTCGATACCACCCAGATCGAATCCCATCACAGCAGGATAGTCACCTACGGTCAGCTTCACGTCGCTCTTACCGTCTTCGTAAGCCCAACCGATGCCATAGAACGGATCATCCTGATGTCCCGCCATATAACCTTTCTTCCGGAGAGAGTCCATACGCTCCTCCAACTGCTGAGCCAGCGTCTTCTCCGGCTCAGATTTCTGCTGTGTTTTACAGCTCATTATCGCAACTGCGGCGATTAGTAATAATATTAGTTTTCTCATTTCGCGTGCAAAAGTAAGAAAAGTTGCCGAATTATGCAAATTTTTATTTCCTTAATTCAAAAACACGGCTCGCATAATCCCAATTTAGGGGGATTTCAAGCCCCACATCCATGAGGAATCTGCCAGTAAAGGTGCGCCCATTGAGTTCACAAGGCTTCTGCCAGGCTTTCACATCCTTCTCGGATACGGTATAGGTGGCATCGGCATCAAGACCTTTCAGACGGATACGCGGAATAGGCATGCTGTAGTAGTTATCCACCTTATAGGCGAAGACCACTGCCTGACTCTTATCCCCGTTGACATACATCAGCGAGGCTATACCTTTTCTATTATAGGGGTTCTGCAAGCGATAAAGATCACCCGTCTGCACCGTCTGGCGCAGTTCCTTATAGTCGGCAAAGCAGGTGGTACACTGCAGGCGCTCCTCGTCGTTCATGTGTTTGGGCTGGAGTTCGATGCCGAGACGTCCACTCATCGCCACATCGCAACGGAACTTGATGGGGGTGATGCGCCCACCTGTGTTCCAATAAGGCACGCCACCGATATGCTGTGCCATCGCATTGGCAGGGAAGAAGAGGCTCGTACCCCACTGGATATAGACGCGCTGCAAGGCATCGGTATTGTCGCTCACCCAGAACTCGTCGAAATAGGGCAGCAGACCATAGTTCGCACGTCCGCCACCAGAGGCACAATCCTGAATCACCACATCGGGATACTTCTGGCGGATGCGTTCCAGCACCTTCAACAGTCCCAGGTGATAGTCGATATAGAGATTATTCTGCCTGTCTTTCGGCAGATAGAGCGAGCCATAGTTCTGGATCGAGGCATTGGCATCCCACTTGAGATAGCTGATCTCGGGATACTGGGTGAGCAGGTCATCGACAATCTTAAAGGCAAAGTCCTGCACCTTGGGGTTAGTCATATCGAGTACCAGCTGCGTACCGCCACGCCCCAGTTTCAACTCACGTCCCTTGGTCTGGAGTGCCCACTCCGGATGCTGCTCGAAGAGTTCACTCTTGGTATTCACAGCCTCCGGCTCAATCCAGATGCCAAACTTGATCTTACGCTGACGGGCTGCATCGGTAAGAGCCTTGATGCCACCAGGCAGCTTCTTGAGGTCAGTCACCCAGTCGCCGAGTGTCGAGGAGTCGTCGTTGCGCTGATATTTCGAGCCAAACCAGCCATCATCCATCACAAACAGCTCACCTCCAAAGTTGGCGATGTCATCCATCATGTCGATGATCTTCTGTTCCGTGATATCGAAGTAGATACCCTCCCAAGAGTTCAGCAGGATGTCACCCGCCTTCATGCCTCTGTGAAGCATCCCCTCCGTGCGTGCCCAACGGTGGAAGTTACGACTCACCTCACCCATACCCTTATCAGAATAAGTGAGTGCCAGATGAGGTGTTGCGAAGGGTTTCCCACTCTCAAGCACATATTCAGAAGCCTGCGGATCGATACCCGCATAAACCTGATGCGTCTTGCTATTGTTCGTATTCACGCGGATCTCATAGTTACCGCTCCAACAGAGGGCAGCGCCAATGGTTCGTCCTTCATCCTCACGAGGTTCCCCGTCGAGTGAGAGCATGATTTCCGGTGCATCGCAATGGGCATTACGGGCCCCGTCGGTATTACGGATCACCTTCAGTCCACGTTCCAAAGGCTCCTGTGTGAGCTGAGCCTCAGCACACCAGTCGCCATGCAGATGGGTGATCCACACGTCACCACGTCGCAATGTGAGACTACCCGAATCGAAGCGTTTCAGGATGATGTTACCCTTCTCACGATGGGAGATCTCCGTCCATGTCTCAATGATATCAACTTTCTTATAAGCCTTATAGAACACCTTGACAGTGACAGGCATCAGCTTGTCCTGCATCGTAAAGATGTGGATGTCGGCATTAGCCTCGTTTCTTAACTCATAACCGCTAACAGTCAATTCCAAGTTCAGGTCACCATCACTGTGCTGTACCTGCAGGGCAGGCAGATGAATCATGTCAACAGTACCGAAAGTGGGCAGGGCTGCGAAATTAAAATCGCTGCCTGCCTCTTTCAACTGAATAACGTTAGTGATGGGACCACCATAGTAGTCTTGTCTCAAATCCTCACCCTCGTTGGCATGTAATACCAGAGAGGTGTTGGGGGTAGAGATGACGACTTGACCTTCCCAGGCACTTACCTGCGATGTCCCGAGGAGCAACGCCGCTCCTACAACTAAGAAAACCTTTTTCATGCAATTACCAACATTAAAATATGAATCGAAAATACTTAATAAATCACAACCTTCTTTCCACCATGTATGTAGATGCCACTAGTCTTCGGCTCTGCGATGCGCATGCCTCGCAGGTTATACCATCCGTCGGTGTCGTAGCGTCCGTCATGGATCACACCCTCTGCCTCAAAGGCTTCGATGGCGGTGCTCAGTTTCATTTTGTCCTGATAGGTGACAGAAGCCTCCGTGAGCTTCACACTGCCAGGATTCTCGTAGATGATATACACACGATTGAGTTTAGAGATACCCTTCGGGATCTCAAGCAACAGCTCCGTGCGACCTGCGGGCACACCAACGGAAGTGGCCTGAGCCGTCTGTATACCAGTGGTGTATTCCATCTTCAGTGTCACAGGGAAGTCAACAGGCTCGAACTTCACCGTGATGAGGTTCTTGTCATTGTAGCGTTTGTCGCCAATCTCCCAGCCACGAGCTGCCCAGCGAGCCGTTGTCGTAATGGTGTGCGTACCCTTATCGTAGCTGGAGTTGTAGCCGTAGTTCAGATCTGCCAGATGGATGTCGCCCTCCTTCGGGGCCTCAGGACGATACACCTGAAGCTTCGTTACCGTCACGCCATCGCCACAGATGCTAAAGCCTTCCTGCAACTGCTGAGCCATCTCGCCAGTGAGCACAATGCGAACAGTATAGGGGAATGAGCCGATATCATTCAGCAGCACCTCATTGCCTGCCTGTTCTGAGCTGGCATCACGGATGAACACCTTAGGCCAGTCGCAACCTTCTGTCACACCACTGATGGTAATCAGCAACTCATCATACTCCTGAAGCATCTCGCCGACAGAAGCATCCTGGTTGGCTACCTCATTCCAAGAGAGAGTCTCACCAGCAGCACTCTCCCAGAGGGTGATGGTCTTTCCTGGCTTCAACGTGCCGTCGTCGCTCTCCTCGCTGTTAACAGCAATCTTAGTGAAGGTGACAATCGAGGCCTCTGTGGGCTGGATTGAGATCTCCTGAATGTTCTTCGTGTTGTCGAGGGCGAGACGAACTGCCTTGGCAGCTTTCTCCATAATCGTGCTTGGGCCTTCCACATCCGTGCGGTACTTCACAGCCACCTTCACCTTGCTGGCATCTGCAAACTCAATCAGCAGTTCCTTGCCGCTGACATTCTCGCCAGCAACAGGACTGATAGTAGCACCTGTCCATCCCTTTGTGGTAGCGAGGGTGTGGGCAGCAGTGTCGTAGGTGGCATTGCTCTGCGGCTTCAGCATCGAGAGGTTAGCCTCACCATTGGTAAACACATTGATGGTAGTCACCTGCATCTTCTTGATGGTGATGGTGCCAGCCACATTATTCTTCACCTCGATGTTCTGCACCTCCTTACCTGTCTCCAGAGGCACCTCAACGGTAGTGCCAGAATCAGAATCGCCCCTTGTAGCAGCACGAGCCGAAGCAACAGCACGGGTCATAGCACGGGCATTCGCCACCATCGTGTTCGCACTCATCTGCGACTCAGTGCCATCAGTATATTTCACTGTTACCGTCACGTTCACATTCGATTCAGCCAGCTCCACCTTCAGCACATTACCAGCCACAGGCTCAGGATCGCTGAACCATATTTGTGCAGCGCAGTAAGGCTCAGTGGTAGTCATCGTGATAGAGCCATCCTCATTCTCCGTAAGCGTCGTCTTCGTATCATCCTGCGGAGCCAACACTGTCAGATCAGCCTCACCTGTCTTCTCGTCGATGATCTTTTCCTCATCATCTTTCTCTTCATCGTCCTTCTTCTCTTCATCAGAGATTTCAGAGCCTAATTCTTTCTCCGTGTATAGAACAGCTTTCTTAAAGGTAAAGCTCTCACCACGGATAAGCAGACCTTTCTCCTTGATAGTAGTAAGCAATGCGTCTGTCAGTACCAACTCAAATGGTGAAGTAGTGAACTCTGCCCAGTTGGCCCCATCCAGTGCACCGCTGTAGTCAGACGGTTCAAGTGCTATCTTGGCTCCCTCGCCAGGTGTACCGTAGATACGGATAATGTCACCGGCTACAGCATTGGTGAAGAGTCCGCGGTTAATCTTGATATCGCCCTCGGAGATAGCAACGCTCTCTTCCTTCAGGACACGCTCGGACTTGTTAGAGAAGGAAGCAGTCACCGTTACGTCAGCTTCCATCGTAAAGGTCAGCGTACTCTCTGTACCAGCATTAGTATCATCCTTCGTCCAATAGTCCAGATGATAACCTTCGGCAGGTGAAGCTGTCAGCGTTACGGATTCGCCAGCCGCAATGTCCTGACTGGCTGCGGCAGCAGTCTCGCCTAACTTGATTGTACCACCAGCTGTTGGTTGAGTAACTTTCAGAGCATAGACGGTGCTGCCAATGGCGCTTGCGGAATAAAGCACCGCTTTGGTGAAGGTGTATTTCTCACCACGGATGAGCAGGTCTTTTGTTTGAACGGTTGTAAGCAATGCTTCCGTCAGTACCAACTCAAATGGTGAAGTAGTAAACTCTACCCAGTTAGCCCCATCCAGTGCACCGCTGTAGTCAGACGGTTCAAGTGCTATCTTGGCTCCGCTCTCTGGTGTACCGTAGATACGAATAATGTCACCTGCTACTGCATTGGCGAAGAGTCCTCGGTTAATCTTGATGTCGCCCTCGGAGATAGCAACGCTCTCTTCCTTCAGGACACGCTCGGACTTGTTAGAGAAGGATGCAGTCACAGTTACGTCACTTGTCATGTTGAAAATGTATGGATTGTCTGTAGGTGTCGCATCGCCTATAGTCCAACCACCAAAAGCATAGCCACTTTCAGGAGTAGCAGTTAACGTTAATGTAGTACCATAAAATACAGAGGCTCCCGTTACAAGATTACTTGTACCATCATTTACTGTGAAGGTTCCATTGGATGGTGCTGTGATTGTCAGTGTGTAAGTAGGGATAATCTGAACAGAAGTCAAAGTAAAATCCTGACCAGATATTATCAAGTTATTAGCTTGAAGTTGATTCAACATTGTCTGTGTAACAATACATTCATAACTGCTCCCACTAATAGACTTGGCACTTTCACCATCAAGATTTGGCCACCCATCAGCATCACAATTTAATGATAATTGGGGGTTAGAACCTAAGTTTGTGTAATTAATTCGCAATTTGTCACCAACTTTAGCATTATCGAATACGCCTTTACCTATCTTTTGACTAAGAGAACCCCATGAACTGCCTATGGATAGACTACCAACCCATAACATATTGGTGTATCCTTCAGAAGAGCCAGTAATTACATCTATCTTTTTTAGTGTACAGCCATCTCCTGTTACAACTAGTCCATTAGTAATCTTATTAACAATCGGTTGTGTGGCATTGATAGTCATTGTACCATCTCCTTCAGGAATGCTTGCAATGACTAATGGATTCCAGTCACTACCATTAAAATAGATTGATGCATTAGCAGAAGCTCCTGTATATGTTAATACAATTTGCTCACCTACATTGATAGTTCCCAATGTATTTGCATCCACTTGCTTATAATTGTTATCTCCAGACCATGCGAGTATTATACCCGTATCATCGCTCCAGATAGTCCTAGTATCCGCCCAGCCTTGCGAGGCGACCGCCAGCAGCAATATCAGTATCGTTAATAACTTCTTCATATCGTTTCTAATATTTAGTTATTTCTTTACATTTTTGATCTTTCTCATTGGGGTTTGGAAACTGCCTAAAATGGGGCTTGAATTTTCTATTAATTCTAAAACATTTTTGATTTAATTCTAGAAATATCTAGATTTAATTCCCGCAAATTCTCCAATTAACAGCATTTTCCGCACCGCTGAAAGACATATTCTTATTATTTTACAAACATCATTTCTTCTGGATTCTGAAGTTACCTAAACGGAAATCAGCCTTGTAGGTCTCCGAGGGCTGGAAGCCGAAGGAGAGTGTCATCTGATTGTCTGCAGAGCTGATGCCGTTGGGGGCAAACGCTGCGAGGGGGATGCGGACTGTCTGCCACTTACCATTGGTAGTGAAGCCGTTGCCGGGATTCCATTTACAGGCATGATCCCAATCGCTGTTCCATGCGAACTCGTAGCCTGAGCCGAGCAGTTTGTTGTCCTCTGCATTGAGGACCTCGAAGACGAGGCAGTAGTCTGCCACATCGCTGATGCTCAGATTTGGCAAAGTTTGAGAGATAGCCAGCTCCAGCCACGACCAGGCTCTCAGCGTACCAGAGATATGGAGGTGGTTTGTGCCGAGCTTGCTGTTACAAGAGGTGACCTGACTGTCGTCTTCGATGCTGACAGCACGATCTGTCTTGACAAGCATCTTCTTTGTCAGTTCCTTAAAGAGGCGACCCGCGGTGGAGCGCAGGGGAAGGCTGACGCTCTGCTTCTCACCTGCTGCATCTGTCCATTTCACAGTCACGGTACTGTTGTCCTTGATACCAGCAGGCACCTTCACGCCAACACCTTCTGCTGAGACATATTCCACTTTGACTGTCTGTCCGTTGATACTCACTGTGGAACCTGTGCCTTCCTCGTCGAAGCCGTAGTAATCGAAGTTCTCTCCCACCACCTTCACGACATCGCCTGGTGCGGCAAACTCATTGTCGAGATGGCTCACCACTAGCTCAGGGAACTTCACCACAAAGGGATAGGTTGCCGTTCCCTTATCGGTGGTGTATTCTATCTGGTTCTGATGCTCTAAGGCAAAAGCCGTAGGAATGCTAACGTAAGCCTTCGTAGCTACCGTATAGGTCTTGCTGAGGTCAGCCTCAACGGTGTTGAACTTCAACGCCTTCAGGTTGTTGAGGTTCTTACCCACAATGATGATATTATCGCCAGGCTTACCCTCGCTGATGGGGGTTGCCAGCTGGATGTCGGTGCCTGCATAGACGGCTGTGATTTCCGGCTCGCCTGTGTTGGGCAGGAAGTCAGCAGGCTGGTAGTTGTCGTCGTAACCTTTGTCGCTGCTACAGCCTATCAGACAGAACGACAGGCTGATCAAGCAGGTAGATAATAGATAGTTTATTTTGTTCATATTCATCGGTATTTATCAATTATTAGTTCCAACCTGGGTTATTACTGGTGATGGCCTTGTTGGTGTTCAGCTCCTGAGCAGGAATGGGGAAAAGCAGATTGCGTGAAACACGGCTTTTCAGCACACCAGAATCATCGGTACCACCAATGGCATTCATCGCATCGAGATAGATGCCCCATCGGATGAGGTCCCAACGGCGATCTGCCTCGCAGGCAAACTCCTTGGCACGCTCCTCAAGGATAGCAGAGCGGCGAGCCTCGATGGTGGATAATCCATCGACAGTGGCTCCAACCGCATTGCTTCTCTCACGTACCTTATTTAGATAGGTAACGGCATCGCTGGCGTTACCCAACTCATTCTGAGCCTCAGCATAGATAAGCAGCACATCGGCAAAGCGCAGGAAGGGCCAGTTGGCATCGGCATTCTCGATGGCATCGTTAGTCACATCCATATACTTTGTGGTAAAGGCAAGGCACTGCGAGTCCATCGAATAGTAGTAGCTCACACCATCGGCATAGATGCCAGAGGGATCTGCCACCCATGTGCCAGAGAGGTCGAAGCCTGTAGCCATGATGCTATACTCATCGGTATAGGGATAGAAGAAACCTGTGTTGGTGGCTTCCTGGGTATAGGCACGCCAACGGTGCTTCACACCCTTGGTGATACGGTAATCGTCGTGATCGAAAAGATCGTACCAGTGACGCGAACAGCCTACCCATCCACCACTCTGGATGAAATCAGAGCCCTGACTTGTCTTGTAGCCCTCATATTGGGAGTGAACCGCATTCTTGTAAACAGCATCACCGCTGACGCTACCCACAGAGAACATAAATTCTGAGGCAGTGGCACTCTCCTTAGCCCAGAGTTTATCGTAAGGCAGCAGTTCATAAGTGCCATACTCACCATCTATCAGCTTCTTGCCCCATTCGGCAGACTTGCCATAGAGCGTGGCAGCATTAAAGTCTGTATAGCCCACAACAGCTGTCTTCTTGAGGACAATGTTTTGCAGGGGGGCATACTTACGACTGCTACTGGTACCTGTATAGGCAGGACCCGTGCGGACTGTGATCTCTGTACCCTCTGGCATTGCGGCAGAAGCCATCGTGGCATAGACCTTTGCCAGCAGACCTGCGGCACTGCCTGCATTGGCATGTCCCTTCTGATAGCTTGCATCAGTATTCTTATACATCTGTGCAGCAGCCTCCTCAAGGTTCTTGATGATATAGTCATAAACGGCGGCAACGGACTGGCGAGGCTGGTTATAGTCAGTAGTCTCCTCCTCCGGCTGGATAGGACAATCGCCGTATGCCCTCACGATGAGGAAATAGGCAAAAGCCTTCATAAACTTCAGTTCGCCGATGGCATTGTTTTTCGTGGCAGCACTGATCTTCTCCATCGCCTGAATATGGCGCTGGGCATTGTTACAACGGCCTATCATGCCGTAGCAGCCTTTCCAAAGGGCATCAGTCACATCACTCTCACCCTGGAAGTTACCTGCTCCGAAAGTGCCGAAGAGCCAATCAGGTCCACTGATGTAGTCGGCATCAAACTCCAGCACACGTGGGAAGTAACCCCAGCGGAACATATCGTCGATCCACTTCGAGTAGGTACCTGTGAGCCATTCGGCAGCAGCCTCATTGGAGTCACCCACTCGCTCATCGGTAATCTCGCTCTCAGGATCTTCCTCTATCCAGCTGTTACAGGCTGTCAGACAGAATAATGATGAAAGACAGAGTAACAAAATAACATATTTCTTATTCATAATGATTCACTATTAAAATACGAAGTTCATACCGAAAGTAAAGCTACGTGCAGAGGGGTAAGAGTAGCTATCGACACCAGGACAAGAGGCATTGGAGCCACCAGCATTCACATCAGGATCGAACCAGCTGTACTTCGTGATGGTAAACACATTGTTTGCCGTCAGCGAGAAGCGTATCTTCTCAATCCAGGGGATGGGTCGGCGCCAATCATAAGCGAGGGTTACATACTTCATCTTCAGATAACTGCCGTTCTCCACATAGCGATTGCTGATAAGCCAGGTACGGGTGTAACCCGCTGTGGCTTTAGGCCAGGAGGCAGTCGTCATCGTCTCAGGTGTCCATCTGCCAGCGTATGCATCACGGGTGACATTTCCGATATTCGACATCGTGATATCCGTCAGGTTGTAGTTCAGGATATCATTTCCCTGAGAGCCTTGCACCATAAAGCTGAGGCTGAGATCCTTCCAAGAGAGATTGTTCATCAGACCATAGGTGAACTTGGGGTTTGTATCGCCAATGATAGTGCGATCATCCTCAGAGATCTGACCATCACCATTCAGGTCGCGATATTTTATCTCACCCACGTAGCGCAGTGCCTCCTGATCGCTCAGGCCTGCGTAGGCAGCATTAGAACGCACCTCGGCGATGTTGTCATAGAAGCCATCCTCTACGTAGCCGTAGAGTGTGCCGATGGGATAGCCGTTTCGCTGCAGGAACACCTGATCGGCCTTAGACCAGAGTGAGGTGGCATACTGATCTCCATCGAGACCACCGATCTTGTTGCGGTTCAAAGCGAAGTTGGCATTGAGGCTCCAAGAGAAACCTTTTTGTCGGATGATGTCTGCCGACAGTGAAACCTCCAAACCCTGGTTCACTACATTTCCGCTGTTTACCAGTTGCTGGCTGAAACCAGAAGACGAGGGAATCGTAACGTTCTGCAAGAGGTCACGCGTCTTCTTATAATAGTAATCAATCGTTATCTGCAAACGATTCTCGAAGAAACCCATATCGATACCTGCATCAAACTGGCCTGTAGTCTCCCACTTCAGTTCCTTGTTAGTAGGTCCGCGCCAGTCGATCATGGATACACCACTTGAAAGAGTGCCCGCATAAGGATAATTTGCAGCCTGAAGTACTGTCAGGGTACGATAAGCACCAATACCCTGATTACCCGTCTCACCATAAGACACACGGAACTTCAGGTTAGAGAAGATATGGAGATTCTGGATAAACGGCTCATCAATGGCTCGCCAAGCAAGGGCTCCAGAGAGGAAGGTGGCCCATTTGTGATCCTTGGCAAAGCTCGAGCTGCCATCCGTACGGATACTTGCCGTGAGAAGATATTTGTCGAAGAATGTGTAGTTAAGACGAGCCAGGAACGACTCCAGCGTGGATTTCGTGGAACCGCTATTGATAGTGGCACGATCAAGTGCCAGACTCATATTAGCATCTTTCGTCAGATCGCTGGCAAAGTTGGTAGCTGTCATCGACTCACTCTCACCAACACCCTTCTCAAAGGTGATACCTGCTACGGCATTGAACTTATGGACACCATAGGTATAATCGGCAGTAAGCAGCGACTCAGAGGTAAGACTCTTCCAGATACTGCTGGCCTTACCAGCCTTACCATTGTTGGGTGACTTTCCCTCTTGGGTATGCCTATCATAATAGGTGCCGCGATGACTGTCGTTATAGCCAAGACCCAGGTTCTGGCGGAACTTCAGCCAAGGACGGATCTTTGCCTCCACGTATGAGCTGCTGAACCAGGAGATCTGTTTCAACTGATCCTTGGCGCCATTGACATAGTTTGTAGGGTTGGCAGCCAACCAGTTCAGATCATCCAGTTGCTCTGTGGCAGTATGAGGCCCATACGTCGGCGGGAAGATCAATGCAGAACGGATGATACCCGTATTCTCAGAGTTTGTGCGCTGGAAGTCGGTCACTGCATTGGTGAAATACTGACTCGTTCCTATTTCCAGCCAGTTGGTGATATGGCGGTTGATGTTTACTCCAAGGTTATAACGTTGGAAACCAGTATTCTTAATGATACCCTTCTGATCAGTGAAGCCGCCAGAGAAAGCATAATAGCCCTGTTCAGAACCACCGCTGACACTGGCACTATACTCCTGCAGGAAACCAGTCTGGTAGATTTCATCCTGCCAGTCGGCACTGGCCACCTCATCCACATTTCCATACTCATCAGTACGGACACCAGGCGTCAGGAAGTCCTCAGGCGAGGGGTTATAGGAACCTTGAGAATAGACAGGCTCACCACCCACGTACGGATAGCTCCACTCACCACGATAGGGATTCTGCTGTGTGCCCTGCTCGTAGAAACGGCTGTTGGAAGCAGCCTCGTTCTGATAGCGGGCATAGGTATAGGCATCAAGCATCTTCACCCGACGACCTATGCGCTGGATACTCCAAGAGGTATTCACCTCAATCTTCGGCTTACCAACCTGCCCCTTTCGGGTGGTAATGATAACGACACCATTGGCACCACGCGAACCGTAGATGGCAGTAGCAGAAGCATCCTTCAGCACCTCAATCTTCTCGATATCATTCGGATTGATCATCGAAAGAGGCGAAGTCTGCTGATTATTACCACTGGTAGCCTCACTGCCAGGAGTGCTGTTGGGATCAGTACCATAAGGTACACCATCAACGATATACAGGGGTTGCGAACTGGTGGTAAATGAGTTGGCGCCACGTACTGTGATGCTGACACCAGCACCAGGCGAGCCGTCGCTCTGCTTCACATCGACACCGGCAATCTTTCCCTGCATGCCGTGAGCCACATCTGGCGCACCACCTGCCATGAGATCCTCGCTCTTGATTTGGGAGACAGAGCCGCTGAGGTCGCGTTTCTTCATCGTACCATAGCCTACCACGACAACCTCTTCCATCATAGCAGCATCCTCCATAAGGGTAACCTTGATCTCTGTCTTACCCTTCACATTAACCACTTGGGTCTTATAACCAATCATCGACACTTGAATAAGGAACTTTCCTTCAGGCATCGTGAAAGAGAAGTTTCCCTCCAAGTCGGCAACAGTTCCGATGGTCGTACCAGGCACCTGGATGCTGGCACCTATCAACGGCTCGTTCAGTGTGCCGTCGAACACCTGACCCTTAATCTGCTGTTGGGCTCCTGCATGTAATGCACTCATCAGAAGCAACAGCCAGAGTAGAAATCTTTTTTGCATATTCAGTAGTTTTAAGTTTATAATTCTTTATTGCGCTGAAATCAACTCGATACGTGTCAGTACGAAACCAAGACCTGTGACGACAAGCCCTGAGGTCTTCAACCTGTCGAGACTCTCCTCGTCGAAAGTGAGTACCACATCCGTACCATTGAGATCCATCCATACAGGCTCTTTTGCGCCTGTGATATCGAGCCACTTGCCTTTGTTCTCACGGAAAGAGATCTTCGGATCAACACCTGCCTCCTTCAAGCCAGGTAACAAGGTATAGCTGACGACAAGCACATCGTTCTCCGTACAACTCTGGAAAGGCTCTGCCGTCAGACGCAGGTTTCCACTCCAGTCGTTAGGGAACTCCTTCTCTCCACGATACAACTCCCCAGGTTGCAGCTTATACTCTTTGGGAGCACGCTGGGCTGTACTGAGATCCTCATCAGGTTCTGCCGTACAGCTCACAAGGGCAATCTTATCGAAACGGTAGCCCTTGCCACCCACACGCATACAGATGCCATCCGGACCTGCCAACTGGAGTTTGATGAGCTGAGACTGTTCATTTATATAATAGGTATAGGAGTCGCCACCCACAGCAGCACCATCGACAGCAGGATCCATGGCGTTCCAACGGAAGTCCATCAGCTTGATGGCAGCTCCTGGCTGCACCTTACTCATCAGGAACTTGATGCCGTCGCCCACCTTCACATTCTTAAATACACCCTTAGCAATGGGAATGCTGGCACTCCAGTCGTCCTTCATCTGCATGCCAGGTCCACGATAGATCAACTGTTCCACCATCTCTGCGGCAGGAATAAGTGTTACCTGAACGATCTTATAGTCATGTCCACCAAGTATCAAACCGCGTTCCTTAATCTTTGCAAGAATCTCATCAGTCATTTTCATACGGATAGGACCTTGCACAGACATCGCTCCATACTCTGGAGAGACGGCCTGCCAGTCTTTGGGATCCTGAAAGGCAATCTGAGCCGTACGTTTGGCTTCTGTGGTATAGACTGTCATGATATCGCCAGGGCCTGCATCCTTGAACTGTTCCGGCTTGATGACAATGTTGTCTTTCCAACCGGCACCAATCGTCTTGGGGCCTATCAGAATCGTACGCTCCGATGCTGACAGAGTGCCCCAAGACAAACCTATTCCTAATATAACTAACAAAAACCGTTTCATACCCATATTACTTCAATAGTTCCTTTATCTGCTCGCGTGAGATTACGTAAGGCTGGGCAAAGGCATCCTGCCACCAAGCCTCATTGGCAAACTTATGCTCCTCGCTATTGCCTGCGTTATAATCATAGTCGTACCAGGTCATGAACCAGCTCCAACGGCTTCCCTGCTCCCAGATACGGCTCAAAAGCGACATCTTCACCTCGTCGCCGCTGCCACATTCTGCCAGCGTGATCATCTTGGTGGGATAGGTCTTCTGGAGCTGCTTGAATTCCTTCATCAACGGATATTGCAGGGCAGAATAGTTGTCGCGTCCCACAATATCAACTACATCGTCGCCAGGATACCAGTCGCCGTCGCCCATCTGCGAGTTCCACACCCAGATGAGGTTGTTCAGTTTATGATAATTGACCATGCGGTCGTACATGAAACGCCATAGTGTTTTGTACGCTTCGGATCCTTTGGCTCCCCACCAGAACCAGGCGCCGCCTCCGGCGAACTCCGTTGTGTTACCGGATGCTTCGTGCAGCGGTCGCCAGATAACCGGAATACCGCGTTTCTGCATCTTCTTCAGATACCCTGCCACCTGGTCGATGTCTTTGACCATACGCTTGTACTCATCGGAAGAGGGATCATTCACTTTCGACGGGTCAAAACTTGTCTGCCCGGGTTCGGAACCCGGCGAACAGGTATAGTTCGTGCCGTTATTAGCAGGCACTTGCCAATGCCACATACATCCGACAACACCTCCGGCATTGAACCAATCGGTAACGGGAGTGAGGTCGCTGTAGTCCAGCCAGCCTTTTTTGTTTATATCCTTGGAGGCATGGATATTGATGAAGTCGAATACGTTCAGCGCAGGGTACTTGCCCGTCCATTGATAGACGTTCTCCGTCTCACGGGTGTTCCAGTCCACATTAGCCACCACACCGCTCACGGCACGCTTACCGTATTCGGAACACAAAACGCTCCAAAGTTGCTGCGCCTCGGCAGTGGCATTGGAGTTACACAAGGTATAGGATACAGTGGGTTGCAGTTGTTCAGGCACGTTCTGAGCCTTGCAACCGACGCAACTTAACAGAAGCGAAAAGAGGATAATTTTGTTTCTCATAGCAGTA
>JAEEGK010017744.1_pt1 | contig 15480 bp, 8 predicted proteins | sample 8958771 | NCBI WGS metagenome assembly JAEEGK01 (sample SAMN16246547, study PRJNA631951) | gut metagenome | biome: gut microbiome; feature: rumen; material: SC-attached | host: Bos | place: Iran: Karaj | collected 2018-10 | reverse complement strand
TACTGAAAAACAGCAGATTGTTGTCTTCAACAAGATTGATGCCTACACTTGGACGCCTCAGGATGAAGATGACCTGACTGAGCCCACAAAGGAAAACATCTCGCTCGACGAGCTGCAACGCACGTGGATGGCCCGCATGGAAGGCGACTGCCTGTTCATCTCGGCTCGTGAGAAAAAGAACATCGATGAACTGCGCTCCACATTGTATAAGAAGGTGCGTGAGCTGCACGTGCAGAAGTATCCCTACAACGACTTCCTGTACGACATGGAGGATTGAACCTTACACAACACATAACATTTAAAATTATGAGAGAATACAGACAACTGACACGTGAAGAGATCCAGGTGCTGGAGCAAAACGTTTGCTGGGCAGAGGATTGGAATAGGGTGCGAGTAGACCGTGATTTCCGGCCATACAACTTCCACCGAGTAATGTTCTATGGCGACATCGAGCTAGGTCGCTTCGAGAAGAAAATCGAGGTGGCCAAGGGGTTCTTCAAGCATTCGGGTATTAATGATGCTACGCTTCGCAACGTCTCGGTGGGCAATGACTGCCTCATCGAAAAGGTGGGCAACTTCATCAACAACTATACCATCGGAGATGATTGTTATATCACCAATATCTCGACCCTCGAGACCCTCGAGGGAGCCAGCTATGGCGCCGGCAGCACCATCTCGGTGCTCAATGAGATGGGCGACGGCAACGTGATTCTCTTCCGTGAGTTGAACTCACAGTTGGCCGCCTTCATGGTGAAGCATCACAACGACAAGGCGCTGATGAACCGCCTGAAACAGCTCATCGACGATGAGGTGCGGGTGAGTACCCCTGAGCGGGGCATCATCGGTAATCGCGTGAAAATCATCAATACCAAGGACATCACCAACACCGTCATCAAGGGTGACTGTGAGATTAGCGGAGCTGCACGACTGTCGGAGTGCACCATCCTTAGCTCGGAGGATGCCTCTGTGTACATCGGCACGGGCGTTATCTGCGAGAATAGCATCATCTGCGATGGTTGTTCGATCAACAACAGCGTGAAGATGCAAGACTGCTTTGTGGGCGAGGCGTGCCAGATTACCAACGGCTTCACCGCCGAGGCCAGCTTGTTCTTCGCCAACTCATTCATGGCTAATGGTGAGGCCTGCGCAGCCTTCTGCGGTCCGTTCTCGGCTTCACACCACAAGTCGAGCCTGCTCATCGGCGGACAGTTCTCCTTCTATAATGCCGGCTCGAACACCAACTTCTCAAATCATGCCTACAAGATGGGGCCCTTGCACTACGGTACTTTGGAGCGAGGAACGAAGACGGCATCCGGATCCTATGTGCTCATGCCTGCCACCATCGGAGCCTTCAGCGTCTGCTTCGGCAAGCTGATGCACCATCCTGACACACGCAACCTGCCCTTCTCCTACCTCATGGCCTATGGTGAGACAATGTACATTGTGCCCGGACGTAACATCACCACAGTAGGACTCTACCGCGATATCAAGAAATGGCCCAAGCGTGACAAACGCTCGAAACAGTCGAAAAAGTCAATCATCAATTTCGACTGGTTGTCGCCCTACACCGTAGGTGAGATTATCGAGGGCATGAAGGTGTTGCAGGCTCTGCGCGACGCCTCTGGTGACAATGTCTCGTCGTATAACTTCCATGAGTATGTCATCAATGCCTCCTCGCTGCGCAAGGGACAGAAATACTACGATATTGCTCTGCGCATCTACATGGGTGCCGTGTTGAAGCGCGCCCAGAAGGAAGGATTCTTCGGGATGCCCAAGTCGGACGTCGGCAAGGGTGAGTGGGCCGACTTGTCGGGGTTGCTGCTTCCGCTGACTGAAGAGCAGCGTCTCATCGACGATATCAAGGACGGAACTATCGAAAGCATCGGTATGGTGCTCGACCGTTTTGAAGAGATTAACAACAACTATAGCGACTACCGCTGGGCATGGAGTTATGAGCTGTTGCTGAAATACTACCACCTGACTGAACTCGACGAACAGGCTTGCGAGCGCATCCGTGAGGACTATGTGCGTGCCCGCCGTGCTTGGATAGCCGAGATTCGCAAGGATGCCGACAAAGAGTTTGCTATGGGTGATGTGGAGCAGGAGGTCTACGATGACTTCATTGAGAAGCTCGACCATGAGATTGACTACGAGAACTAGTCAAAGACTTGCCAACGGATCATTTTTTAATAAATATCGATATGAAAAAACTACTGCTATTGCTGGTGCCGCTGCTCATGCTCGGTGCATGCACCAAGAAAAAGTATGAAGAGGTGAAGGGCGATATGTCGAAGACGCGCATCTACACCCTGAAGAATGGGCTGAAGGTCTACCTTAGCGTTAACAAGGAAGAGCCTCGTATACAGACATATATTGCTGTGCGTACGGGTTCGAAGAACGACCCGGCCGAGACCACTGGTCTGGCACACTACCTGGAGCACCTGATGTTCAAGGGCACCGACAAGTTTGGTGTCACTGACCCACAGGCTGAGGCTCCCCTGCTTGCCGACATTGAGCAACGCTACGAGCAATACCGTCAAATGACCGACCCCGAGGAGCGTCGTCAGGCCTACCATGAGATCGACTCTGTGAGTCAGCTCGCTGCTCAGTATTTCATTCCCAATGAATACGACAAGCTGATGGCCGCTATCGGAGCCGAGGGCACCAATGCCTACACCTCCAATGATGTGACATGTTATGTGGAGGACATTCCTTCGAACGAGATTGACAACTGGGCAAAGATTCAGGCCGACCGTTTCCAGAATATGGTCATCCGTGGATTCCATACTGAATTGGAGGCCGTTTATGAGGAGTACAACATCCACCTTTCCAGCGACGTAGACAAAGTCTACAACGCCCTGCTGGCCAAGCTCTTCCCCACTCATCCCTATGGCACCCAGACCACAATCGGTACGCAGGAGCACCTGAAGAATCCCTCCATCAGCAACATCAAGGCTTACTTCAAAAAGTGGTATGTGCCCAACAATGTAGCTATCTGTATGGCTGGCGACTTCGACCCCGACAAGGTCATTGCTACCATCGAGAAGTACTTCGGCCAGTGGCAGCCGGGTGATGATGTGACACAACCCACTTTCCCCGAACAGGCCGCACTCACAGCCCCTGCCGACACCAGCGTCGTCGGACTGGAGCAGGAGATGCTATGGTTGGGCTGGCGCTTCGATAAAGCCTCGTCGCTTCAGGCTGATACGCTTGAGGTCGTAGAGTCGATGCTGAGCAATGGTACTGCCGGCCTTATCGACCTCGACATCAATCAGCAGATGGCTATGCTCCAGGGTGAGGGCTTCTCTATGACTATGCAAGATTACTCATTGTTCGTCCTCATGGGTGTGCCTCGTGAAGGACAGACCCTTGACGAGGTGCGACAGCTGCTGCTCGGCGAGGTAGAGAAGCTGAAGGCTGGTGACTTCAGCGACGATCTGCTGCCTTCTGTCATCAACAACCTCAAGTTGCAGTATTACAATTCTCTGGAGAGCAATCGTGCCCGTGCCAGCATGTTCGTAGACGCTTTCATCAGCGGCACACCCTGGCAGCAGCAGGTACAGGCGCTCGACCGTATCTCCGGCATCACCAAGGACCAGATCGTCAACTTCGCCCGTGAGCACTTCACCGATGGCTATGCCTGTGTGAGCAAGCTGAAGGGCGTAGATGAGACCCAGAAGAAGATTGACAAGCCAGCTATCACGCCCATCCCCAGCAACCGTGACCTCGTGAGCGACTTTGTCAAAGAGATCCAGGAAACGAAGGTAGAGCCCATCCAGCCTGTCTTTGTCGACTTCAAGAAGGATCTCACCTTTGGCGACGTTAACTCTAAGCTTCCCTATGTCTACGTGCAGAATAAGGAGAACGGACGCTTTGCTCTGGAGATGCGCTACGAGTTTGGTACAGAGAGTGACATCCGCTATGACTATGCTGCCGAGTACCTCGATTACCTTGGTACCGACAGTCTCACTCCCGAGCAGCTCAAGCAGCAGTTCTACAAGCTTGCCTGCCGATATAACATCAGCGTGGCCCCACGTTCTATTACCGTCAGCCTCAATGGCCTTAGCGAGAGCATGCCTCAGGCACTCACGTTGCTTGAAGACCTGCTGCAGAATGCACGCGTTGACAGCACAGCCTACCTGCAGTATGTCGGCATCCTCGATAAAGCCCTTGCAGAGGCAAAGAGCAACCAGCAGCAGAACTTCCAGTGTCTCGTAAGCTATGGTGTATACGGACCTTACAACCCCCGTCGCAACATGCTTACCACGCAGCAGTTGCTCGACACCAACCCACAGGATCTGCTCGACTTGCTGAAGAACCTCAACCAGTATGAGCACACCGTGCTCTATTATGGTCCCCTCTCTGAGCAGGAGTTCAGCAAGATCATCGCCGACAACCATCGCACGCAGAGCGAGCTGCTTCCTGTGCCTGAGGGTCGTCACTATGTCATGCAGCCTACGCCTGAGAACGAGATTCTCCTTGCACCCTATGATGCCAAGAACATCTACATGCGTATGATCCACAACGAGCAGCGGCCTGCCAACGACCAGGAAGCAGCCGTGCAGGCATTGTTCAACGAGTACTACGGTGGAGGCATGAATACCGTTGTCTTCCAGGAGTTGCGCGAGACCCGTGGATTGGCCTACAATGCCTTTGCTATGTATGTGCAGCCCAGTTACAAGGATGATCCGGAGTATTTCTTCACGCACATCATCACCCAGAACGACAAGATGATGGACTGCGTGCGGCAGTTCCACCAGATCCTCGACACCATCCCGCAGAGCGAGGCAGCATTCGGCATTGCCAAAGAGGCTCTCACCAAGCGTCTGGCCAGTCAGCGCACCACCAAGTTCGGACTTATTAATGCCTGGATCGTTGCACGTCAGCGTGGCATTGACTACGATGAGAACGAGCGCATCTATCAGGCACTGCCCAATGTCACCCTGGCTGACATCGTGCGCTTCGAGCAGGAGAACATGGCTCATAAGCCTTATCGCTACATCATCCTTGGCAACGAGCGCGACCTCGACATCGCGGCATTGCAGCAGATAGGTCCCATCCGTAGGCTTACCACCAACGAGATCTTCGGATTCTAGGACCTGGCCGAGAGCAGAAAGACGTCGCCTATGGAAGAAATCTATCAGGGATATATCCATCTTACGGCAGAGCAGCTCAAGCTGCTCTGCTTTTTGGCCTACACGGGTAAGTCAACCACCAAGCAGGTCCTTGATTCCTATGCTAAGGGCGAGAATATCACCCAGGCAAATATGAGTAAGTTGGTGAGCGACATCAAACCCTACCTGATGTCCAACTACTTCTTCTATGACGACGACCATCAGCTCATGCCCCGGCACCTGGGACCGCTACTGGTCTATCTCCTCTGCGAACATCCCGACTGGCTGCGTAACTTCGAACGTAAATACAGCAACCTGCAGCCTGCCTTCCTCGCACAGCTCATCCAACAGTTGCGCCTGTGCATCATGGGACGCTACGAGCCACAAGCGCTGATGATGAACGACACGGCAGCCAGCCGCACCCTCGTCGCCCTGGCCCATCATAGGGCTTTCATGCCCCTCCTGAAGAGGATGACCCCTTCGTTGATGGCTGACTTCGTCAAGATGGTGGTGGAATATCAAATGGAGCACGACATCACCGACCCCGATGGACTGCTTGTCGAGTTGGTCGCATACTATTCAGGTCTGATGCTGCCTCTTACGTACCATGAGACCTACACCCTCGCGGCCCTCTTTGACTACTACCAACGAGGAGTCTACGATGCCAATGCCGCTGCCCTCGACACCTGCAGCGCACATATACTCTATGGTCTGCGTGCCCTCTACACCTCTCGCTATGATGTGGCGTTCAAGCAGTTGTCACTGGCCCTGCGTGAGATGAACCGCGAGAAGGATGCACGAAAACTGGGGTGTTTCACAGATGTACTTAGCTGCTATGTCCTCGTCTTGTCCTATCACCTCCATGAGAGCGACCACCATAAAAAGCTCGAGGCACTGCTCCGTAAAGAAGTGTTCTTTAAGTCGGCTAGGTTTTTTGCACCCTTCAGTTTCGCCACTTATCTTCTTGATGGTTTGCTGCCTACCGATAGCCTCATGAAGAGTGCGAGACGAGACACCGCCTTCCAACTGCCCCTCTATCAGCATCTCTATATGCTCGTTACACGTTTCTTTGGCTTGACAGAAGAGCAGTTGGCTAGCCTTCCTGCCAGTCCGCGCATGCATTTCCTGCGCCATGAGCTGTCGCCGTGGCTGCAGCTCAGCGACGACGAGCGTCGCCTCCTCTGTGAGGAATATGGTGGACAGCCTCTATCAGCCCGTATCCACTTCAAGCAGCAGTGGGAGCTTGTCCTCGAAGAGCTTACACCTAAGGATGCCGTTGATGGCGCTCACGATGACAACCAGCGGCAGACGCGCATCGGCTACCTTATCAACAACGACCGCGTGGAGATACGCGAGCAGAGTCGTCTGAAGTCGGGCGAGTGGGGGGCAGGCAAGCGCATCTCTGTCGACGCCTTCCGCAGGGGCTCTGATATCATGGACGATGCCGACATGAAGATTGCGGCTTCCATCCGCAACTGGTATTCCTACGATCTCGATGTCAGCCTTGTACTGCCGCATCTCATCGACACTGATCGCGCCTTTACTGGTGGCAGAGGACAGTACGAGCCGGTCTCCATCACAAGGGAGAAACCCTATCTCATCATACAGCGCACCAAGACTGCCTTTGCCGTCAAGTCGAACATCGGCAGCGCCAATCTCGACAAGGCCGTCGTCTATCGCAAGGAGAGCTACAATCACTATATTGTCATCGACATCAACGCACAGCAGCGCCTCTATTATAAGCGCCTGCTTCAGGTGGGTGCCTTCCCGCTGGAGGCAGAGGCACAGCTGAGGCAGTTCTTGCCTAAGGTGAGCGGCGTCGTCGAGGTGCACAGCGACCTCGCCGAGGGGGGCACCACCCTTCAGCAGCGCGATGGTTCACCGCAGCTGCGCCTGCAGGTGACACCCACCAATGGCGCACGCAACTACTTCACCGTCTTCTGCATGGCACGTCCCTTGCCTGACGGCATTACCCTCTTCGACCCTGGTACGGGCCTCAACCCCTGTGTGGCCGAGGAGGACGGTACACGTTATCAGGTCACACGTGACATGCGTGGCGAAAGGGAGAATCTCCAGCTGCTGCGCACATTCATCGACGACAATGGACTCCTCGACGCCAACACCATCGTCGACGAGCCTTTCGCCGACCGGCATCCTGTCATCCTCTCGGCTGAATGCCTTCTCCAGCTGATGGTCTTCGTGCAGGAGCAGTCAGAGCACTACGCCATCGAATGGCCTGAGGGCGGACAGCTGCACCTGAAGAATGCCAATCCTGCCTCCTGGAACATTGGCCTGAAGTCCAACAATGGCTGGTTTGAGGTCGAGGGCGACATTCCCATCGACGAAGATACCGTCCTCACCGCTGCCCAGCTTCTCCAGCTCGTCGGGCAGAGCACCTCAAAGGGGTTCATCAAGCTGGGCGAAGGAGAGTTCCTTGCGCTCACCAATAGGCTTCGCAAGCAGCTGTCGCGCCTCGAGAGCCTCACCACTAGCCACCGCGGCCATCTGCAGATCTGTGAGCTTCATGCCACCCTCCTGGGGTCGGCCCTCGACGGCGATGTGACTATCCGTCACGACGATAGCATCAATCTGTTACAGGAAAAGATTAGCCGCAGCATGGAGCTCACACCGGCAATACCTCGTACGCTGAAAGCCCAGCTGCGCGACTACCAGCTCGACGGCTTCACCTGGCTCACCCGCATGACCAGCTGGGGCGCCGGTGTCTGTCTTGCCGACGATATGGGACTGGGTAAGACCATCCAGACCATCACCTTCCTTCTCAGCACACAGGAAGGAGGACCGGCACTCGTTGCAGCACCCGCATCGGTCGTGCTCAACTGGCGACGTGAGCTGGAGCGTTTTGCTCCCTCCCTGCGTGTCATCGTCCTCAACAGCGCCTCCGACCGTCACCAGGCTATTGCCGAAGCTCGTCAGGGCGACGTCGTCCTCACCACCTATGGTCTTTTTGTCACCGAGTCCGAGCATCTCATCGACAAGCAGTGGCATACCATATGTCTCGATGAGGCGCACGTCATCAAGAACCGTGAGACGAAAACCTCGCAGGCCGTCATGCAGCTCAAGGCTGCCAACCGTATTATCCTGACTGGTACGCCTGTGCAGAATCACCTCGGTGAGCTCTGGAACCTCTGCCAGTTCATCAATCCGGGCCTACTGGGCAGCTACGACAACTTCTCTGAGAAATACATCATCCCCATCGAGCAGCAGGACAATAAGGAACGCTCCAAGCAGCTGCGGCGCATCATTCAGCCCTTCATCCTCCGCCGTACCAAGCAGGAGGTCATTGAGGAGCTGCCTGAGAAGACCGAAATCACGATGCCCGTCGAACTCTCCGTCGACGAGATGGCCACCTACGAGGTCATACGCCGTCGGGCGAAGATGCTGCTCGAGGAGGAGGCTGGCAGCAGCGGCCCCAGCGTCAATACCCTGTCGGAGATTACTCACCTGCGTATGGCAGCCTGCTCAGCGCAGCTCGTCGAGAAGTCGTGGAGTGGCGAGTGCTCGAAGATCAGTGTGCTCACGCAGCTTGTCACTGAGATCGTAGGCGGAGGCAACAGCGTCCTCGTCTTCAGCCAGTTCACCTCGTTCCTTGCCCTTGTGCGCAAGGCGCTCGACAAGCTGGGCATCGCCTATGCCTACCTCGACGGCTCCGTGCCCATCAAGCAGCGCGAGCAGCTAGTCCTTGATTTTCAGGCAGGTCGCCAGCAAGTGTTCATCATTAGCTTGAAGGCCGGTGGGCTGGGTCTTAACCTTACAGGCGCCAACTACGTCATCCATCTCGACCCTTGGTGGAATCCGGCCATCGAGCAGCAGGCCACCGACCGTGCCTACCGCATCGGACAGCGTCAGAATGTCACCGTCTATCACCTCATCGCCCAGCACACCATCGAGGAGAAGATCCTGCGCCTGCACGAATCCAAGCGCAATCTCGCCGATGCCATGCTCGAGGGCACCAGCCAGAGTCATAAGCTCACCAGCCGCGACTTGCTCGAGATGATCAGCGTCTGACGGCCCTTCCCCTGACGTTCTTTCTCCATGAAATGAAAATAAATCATAATTTATTTTGCATTTTGCCCACTTATTCGTACCTTTGCCAACGGAAACTTTAAAAACATAAAGAAAATATGGCTACAACACCCGCATTCAAGTACGCCCCCATGTTCCAGTTGGGCGAAGACAACACTGAGTACAGATTACTGAGCAAGGAAGGTATCAGCCTTGCCTCGTTCGAGGGGCACGACATCATCAAGGTGTCGCCCGAGGCCCTCACGCTCCTGGCACAGCAGGCTTTCCACGATGTAGAGTTCATGCTGCGTCGCGAGCACAACCTCCAGGTGGCAAAGATTCTCACCGATCCCGATGCCTCTGAGAACGACAAGTACGTCGCACTGACCTTCCTCCGCAATGCCGAGGTCGCCGCTCGCGGCATACTGCCCTTCTGTCAGGACACAGGCACCGCCATCATCCACGGCGAGAAGGGACAGCAGGTGTGGACGGGCTTTGAGGACGAGGAAGCCCTTTCGCTCGGCGTTTACAACACCTACACCCAGGACAACCTGCGCTACTCGCAGAATGCACCTCTGACGATGTACGACGAGGTGAACACTCGCTGCAACCTCCCCGCCCAGATCGACATCGAGGCCACCGAGGGCGATGAGTATCGCTTCGTGTTCGTCGCTAAGGGCGGCGGTTCGGCCAACAAGACCTACTTCTATCCCATGACGAAGGCCACCATCCAGAACGAGGGCACGCTCATCCCCTTCCTCGTCGAGAAGATGAAGAGCCTGGGCACCGCAGCCTGTCCGCCTTATCACATTGCCTTCGTCATCGGTGGCACCTCTGCCGAGAAGAACCTCCTCACCGTGAAGCTCGCCTCCATCAAGTACTACGACTCGCTGCCTACGACGGGCGACGAGACCGGACGTGCCTTCCGCGATGTCGACCTCGAGCAGAAGCTGCTCCTCGAGGCACAGAAGATCGGACTGGGAGCACAGTTCGGAGGTAAGTACCTGGCCCACGACATCCGTGTCGTCCGCCTGCCTCGCCACGGAGCTTCCTGCCCCATCGGCATGGGCGTCAGCTGCTCTGCCGACCGCAACATCAAGGCCAAGATCAACCGCGACGGCATCTGGCTGGAGAAGATGGACTCCAACCCCGCCGAGCTCATACCCGCCGAGTTTGCCAAGGCTGGTGAGGGTGCCAACACCATCGAGATCGACCTCAACCAGGGTATCGACAATGTGCGCCGTGAGCTCAGCAAGTATCCTGTCTCCACACGTGTCAACCTCAAGGGCACCATCATCGTTGCCCGCGACATCGCTCATGCCAAGCTGAAGGCACGCATCGATGCCGGCGAGCCTATGCCCGAGTACTTCAAGAAATATCCCGTCCTTTATGCCGGACCCGCCAAGACGCCCGAGGGCTATCCCTGCGGCTCGATGGGCCCGACGACGGCCAACCGCATGGACCCCTACGTCGACGAGTTCCAGTCGCTGGGTGCCTCGCTTGTGATGATTGCCAAGGGCAACCGCTCGCAGCAGGTCACTGATGCCTGCCAGCGCCACGGTGGCTTCTACCTGGGCAGCATCGGCGGCGCAGCAGCCGTGCTCTCGCAGTCGAGTATCAAGAGCATCGAGTGCGTCGAGTATCCTGAGCTGGGCATGGAGGCCATCTGGAAGATCGACGTCGAAGACTTCCCCGCCTTCATCCTTGTCGACGACAAGGGCAATGACTTCTTCAAGACCCTCAAACCGTGGGCCCCATGCGCAAAATAGCATTGCTTCTCACTCTATTCACATTCACAGCCGCTGCCGTCATCGCACAGCAGCGGCAATTCCTGCATTACGACTGCATGGCCGCCGCCGCTACTGACGACGGCCATCGCAGTCCATCGCTGCGCCATCTGCCCACGCCGCCTACGAAGTGGGATTCCACGCGCACCTATCCCGTAGCTGTCGTCCTTGTCGCCTTTGCCGATAAGAGCTTCTCGTCCGAAGATCCTGCCGACCGCTATCATCGCATGTTCAATGAGGAGGGATACAACGAGGGACGCGGCCCTAGCTGTGTCGCCGATTATTTCCGCGACCAGTCGTCAGGTCTCTTCCGGCCTTCGTTCGACATCTACGGCCCCGTCACCCTGAGCACCGACTGCACTGGTGGCGGACGCATGGGTGGGGATGCCTTCAAGAATGCGGTCACCCTTCTCGACGACTCTCTGCATGTGGATTTCGAGCCCTACGACTGGAACGGTGACAAGAGCGCCGAGTCCGTCATCTTTATTTTTGCAGGCTATGGTGGCAACGAGTCGTCCACTCAGAACAAAGGGTATATATGGCCCAACACAGGCTCTTTCTCCGCTGTTACTACTGCTGGAGGCATACGCGTGTCGGGTTATTCGGCCAGCGCCGAACTGTGGAGCAATAACCGCAGCTGCGGCATAGGCACCATCTGCCACGAATATTCCCACACGCTGGGATTGCCCGACATCTATCCCACCAACAGCGGCTCGGACGAGTATTCCGTCTGCGACGAGTGGGACCTCATGGATGGAGGCAACTTCGTCAACAGCGGCTGGTGTCCGCCTGCCTATACGGCTCATGAGAAGATGCAGCTCGGATGGCTGACGCCCTTGGAGCTCAGCGAGCCCACTTTCGTCACCGACATGCGCACGGCACAGGAGGGAGGCCCCGCCTATATCATCCGCACAGCCGACGCCAGCGAGTTCTTCCTCCTCGAGAATCGCCAGTGGAGCCGCTGGGATCTGCGTACGCCCGGCCACGGACTGCTCGTCTCGCATGTCCACTACGATTCATCTGCCTGGCGGAACAACAGAGTCAATAATATCCCTGACCATCACCGCTTCGACTTCGTGCATGCCGATGGTCTCAGCTACTCGGACTGGGCCGACATCATAGGCGACAATAATCCCTACGTCGGAGGACACAGCCAGCTGCTCAGCGGCACGCCCTATCCGCTGGCCACCGACTCTACTCGCAACGACATGCTCACCGACGACAGCCAGCCTGCCGCCACCATCTTCACAGGTGCAGGCCTCCTTTCGAAGCCCATCACCGAGATCACTGAGCACGACGACGGCACCATCAGCTTCCATTTCATGAAGCCCGTCGACGAGGCCATTGCCTCGCCCTCTGACCGTCAGCAGCCGTCCGTCGTCACCTACGATCTGCAAGGTCGTCGCCTGCAGGGACAACCCCGTCGCGGCATCTATATCGACAGCCGTCGCCGCCTTGTGACGGTGCCCTGACTTCTTGTCTCCTCAAGGGTAAATGACTATTAATTAACTTATTATAAACCAGTACAAACAAACACAATTATGAGAGTAATTATTGAACCCAACTACGACTTGATGTCCCAGTGGGCAGCTCGTCACGTCATCGAGAGAATCAACGCCGCCAAGCCCACCGCTGATAAGCCCTTTGTCCTCGGTCTGCCCACCGGCTCGTCGCCCATCGGCATGTATCGCGCCCTCGTCAAAGCCTGTCAGCAGGGTGAGGTGTCGTTCAAGAATGTCGTCACCTTCAACATGGACGAATATGTAGGCCTGCCCGAGGATCATCCCGAGAGCTACCACTCCTTCATGTTCAGCAACCTCTTCAATCATATCGACTGTCCGCGCCAGAACATACATATCCTCAACGGCAACGCCCCCGACCTCGCCGCCGAGTGTGAGGCCTACGAGCGTGAGATCGAGAAGTTCGGAGGCATCGACCTCTTCCTCGGAGGCATCGGCCCCGACGGACACATCGCCTTCAACGAGCCGGGCTCCTCACTCAGCAGCCGCACCCGTCAGAAGACCCTCACCACCGACACCATCATCGCCAACAGCCGTTTCTTCGAGGGCGACATCAACAAGGTTCCCAAGACTGCTCTCACCGTCGGCGTGGGCACCGTGATGGATGCCCGCGAGGTGATGATCCTCGTCAATGGCCATGCCAAGTGCCGTGCCCTGCAGGCAGCCATCGAAGGCAGCGTCAACCACATGTGGACCATCTCTGCCCTCCAGACCCATCGCCACGGAATCATCGTCTGCGACGAGGCAGCCTGCGACGAGCTCAAGGTAGGCACCTACCGCTACTTCAAGGACATCGAGCGCGACAACCTGCTCTAGTCCTCCCGCTATGAGACACTGGCTGACCATCATCCTGCTCGCTGCAAGCATCCCGCTTGCAGCGCAGCATCATCGCAGCGACGCCCTCGACGATGTGCTGCAGCATGCACCGATGGCAGCCGTGTTCACGCTGAAAGCCTGCGACTTCGACAACAGCACGCCCTGGGCGGAGCTCGCGCTGACGGCTGTGGCCTCCTATACCGCAGGCGCCGTGACGGCCTATTCGCTCAAGCAGCTCGTGGCCGAGAAGCGTCCTGACGGCAGCGACCGCCGCTCCTTTCCCTCTGGGCACGCCATGTTCGCCTTTGCCGGAGCCACCATGCTCTGCCATGAGTTCGGACAGCTGTCGCCCTGGGTGCCCATAGGCGGCTTCGGAGTGGCTACGCTCACTGCCGTCGACCGGCTGGTGCGCGACCGCCACTATCTGCACGACATCTGTGCGGGTGCCGCCATCGGTTTTGCCGCCACCGAGCTGACCTACTGGCTGAAGCAGCGGCTCATCAAGTCCAAGAACGTCGACCTCAGCTTCACAGGCCGCACCCTCGACCTGGCTGTCAGATGGTAGAATAAAAACATAAGAACATATACTATGAAGAGAATGCAAATGCTGATGCCAGCGCTGATCGTGAGTGCCACGATGCTGGCTGCCGATGTGAAGACCAATGGCAACATAGTGACCATCCGTCCTGACGGCGGACAGGCCAAGGTGATTCAGTTGGAAGTGATCAACGACAACATCATCCGGGTCAGGGCAACGTCGAAGGACGAGCTGCCCGTGAAGCAGCAGAGCCTGATGATAGTGCCGCAGACCACATACAAAGGCGAGGTGAAAGTGACTGAGGTGCCGGCCAAGGAGAGCGGCGACCTCGTGACCCCTGCTCATGTCAGTGTGAAGGCCAAGAACGTGCATGCAACAGTATACACGGAGAGCGGCTTCATACGTTTCTTCGATGGCAATAGCCGTCCGCTCTTGCAGGAGACCCACATGGGGCCGGGCAAGCAGTTTTGGGACTTCACCGTGCCCGAGCGCGAGCTGGGCGAGAAAGGCGGCAAGGCTGTGACCGACGAGATGAAGCACGGCCTGCAGTGGCAGATGACGTTCGACAGCCCGTCCGACGAAGCCTTCTACGGCCTGGGTCAGCACCAGAGCGAGGAGTTCAACATGAAAGGCAAGAACGAGGACCTCTTCCAGTATAACACAAAGGTGAGCGTACCCTTCGTGCTCTCCAACAAGGGCTACGGCCTGCTGTGGGATGCCTATTCCTACTGCCGTTTCGGCAATCCCGACGACTATCTCCAGCTCAACCGTGCCTTCCGTCTCTACGACAAGCAGGGTAGGGAAGGCCACCTCACCGGCACCTATGTCGACCGCAACGGCCGTCGCCTGGTGCGCGATGAGGACAGCATCTACTACGAGTATGCCTATCCCGCCAAGTCGGCGATCGCCAACCGCACCGACAACGGCGGCCTGAAGAATCTGCCCAAGGGCTTCAACCTGCAAGGGGCCACCGTGACTTATGAGGGGTATATTGAAGCCCCCTCCAACCTCCCCCAACTGGGGGAGGCTTCTCTCTACCAGTTTATCCTTTATTATGCAGGATATATCAAGGTGTATATCGATGGGCGCGAGGTGGTGCCTGAGCGTTGGCGCACAGCTTGGAACCCCAATGCCTATAAGTTTGAGGTCGCGCTCGAGCAGAATCGACGTGTGCAGCTGCGCATCGAGTGGCAGCCCGACGGCGGCGAGTCCTACTGCGGACTGCGAGTGGCCAAGCCGCGCAGCCGGCAGGAGCGCGAGCAGCTCAGCATCTGGTGCGAGATGGCCCGCGACATGGACTATTACTTCATCGCCGGAGAGAACCTCGACGAGGTCATCTCGGGCTATCGTACGCTCACCGGCCGTGCCTCGCTCTATCCCAAGTGGGCCCTGGGCTTCTGGCAGAGTCGCGAGCGCTATAAGTCGAGTGCCGAGATCGAGGAGACCCTCGGCGAGTTCCGCCGCCGCCATATCCCCATCGACAATATCGTGCAGGACTGGAACTACTGGAAGCTCGACTCCTGGGGCGACCACACCTTCGAGGCCTCACGCTTCCCCAACCCCCAGGCTATGATCGACAGCGTCCATCAGATGCACGGCCGCTTCATGATCTCTGTATGGCCTAAGTTCTACGATACCGCCGACAACTACAAGGAGCTCGACAACATGAGCGCCATGTACCG
>JAEEGK010017738.1_pt1 | contig 15483 bp, 11 predicted proteins | sample 8958771 | NCBI WGS metagenome assembly JAEEGK01 (sample SAMN16246547, study PRJNA631951) | gut metagenome | biome: gut microbiome; feature: rumen; material: SC-attached | host: Bos | place: Iran: Karaj | collected 2018-10 | reverse complement strand
AACCAACTTCACTACAAGCGTAACGGCCTGAGCTTCCCTGTGCTTCGCCTGACTTACCCAAGCGTATTGAATCAGACACAACACGAACTTTTAAGCCGTCCGCGCTTCCCACTTCCTTCACAGGCTTTTCCGTGCCGCGCGGAACAGTTTCCACGGACGACGCGAACACAAACGAAAGCGAAGCCCTGTCTTTCGGAATTCCTGCCGAAGCAGAAAGTTTTAACAGTTTTTCTGGTGCATCTGCTTCGTCCGTGAGCAGCGTAAAGTGGCACCATTTTCCGCCTTTCCTACCGTCCATAGGACACACACCTGCGTGCGGACATGGAGAAAGAGGCATAAAACCTTTACGCATAAGGCTGTCACGCAGCAAAGAAACAAACCGCGCGGCACGGGGAACACCTGGTTCTGCCACAAAAACAGAAGCTTTTTCTTTTAAGTACGGAAGCAACTCTCCGGCGTATTTCTTAGAAACCTGTTCAAGAGGCTGCGACGTATCCCAAAAAAGTTCGTTAAACATATTCGCACAGAACACTACGTCCGCCTTTCGCTTTATCGCAGTTCCCATTGCGCCTTTTACACGAACAATCTGCCACAACTTCTGGTCAGGAGTAGCATCAATAGTTTTCGCCGCCACGGAAAGAAGTATTTCCTCGCCTAAAGCAAGCGCAGTCTGTGAATAATCAAGACAATAAAAAGTCAGCTTTTTCGATCTAAGTTCCGGGGCGGCGAGCCACAGCGCAACAGGAACTGTCAGCGGCCCCGACCCTATGTCAAGCAGCACCGAATCGTCCGTAAGCCCCGAAAAAACTGCTTTTGTGTCTTCATTTTTGCAAAAGCCGCTGAACACTGGCGAAAGGCGGACTAAGTTCCACCACATAAAATACCGCGTATACGCCGCAAGAAAAACGGTTGCGTTCATATATCCTATACGCCTGGAACCTCTTTCGTCCGTAAGCAAATGCGACAACTCGCGCACATTTTCTGGCAGCTGCGCAAGCTGCTTGCTGTTCAACGGTTTTATATCCTGTAAAAGTGAATCGAATCTTTCCAGTATCTTTAAAGATTCTTCTGGAATCGTTTCAAAAAGATGAGTTTTCATTGTATGTATTTACCTTTCGTGTTTGTTTCCCGCTATTTCTTTGTGTTTTGCACAGCTTTGAACATATAAAGCAATTCGGAGCGTATCTCGTTTATCTGTTGAAGAATATTTACAACACTTTCCGGTTTATCAGTTTCAGCGATTATCTGGTTTCTTGCGCCTTCAATAGAGAATTTTTTCTTCTGGATAAGGTATTTAAGCCGCATAATTATCTGAACTTCACGAATAGAGTAAGTCCGTCTGCCGCCAATATCTTTTTGAGGAGTTATTGATGGCACAACTTCTTCCCAATATCTTAGGATATGAGCCTTTACACCTGTTATTTTCTCGACTTCACCAATGCTGAATAATGCCATTTCTTTCTCTACTGCCTTTCGCGCTGCTCCCACTTTTTCCGGCTTGCTTTCATCTCAACTATAACCGGTATTTTATCAAAGCCTAAATCGCTTCTGACTTTGTTTTTTATGTAAGAAAGATAACTTTGCTGAACAACTTCCGGTCTTGTCGCAAAAATCAGGAATGAAACCGGATTCGTACTTGTCTGCACGATATAACGCATCTTAAAGTTTGCGCTGCGACTTGCTGGCGGCGGATATGCGGCAATCCAGCTTTTAAGCGCATTGTTCAGCGCACCTGTATCAATCTTCCGTGTAAGCTGATTGTAAAGCTCCATAGCTGTATTCATCAGCACTGCAATTCCAGTGTTTTCTTTCGCGGAAATTGCCACAACAGGCGCGTATTCCATGTGACCAAACATTATCTTTATATCATTTTCGGCTTTTCGGAACGTTTTCTTTTCCTGATTCTGCGTATCCCACTTGTTCAGAATAAAAATAATGCCACGCCCTCTTTCATGGGCAAGCCCTATAAGCTTTTTATCCTGCTCAGTAAGACCTTCATTCGCGTCTATCATGTAAAAGACGATATCTGTGCGATCAAGCGTCTTTATTGCGCGCGTTACCGAATAATACTCAACATCTTCTTTGACTTTCGCCTTACGCCTTATGCCGGCAGTGTCCAAAACCTGAAAATGCCTGTTCTTATACGTAAAACTTCCCTCAACGACATCGCGCGTTGTTCCGGCATAATCGCTTACAATCGAAGATTCTGTATGCGTCAAAAGGTTCGAAAGCGTTGATTTTCCAGTATTCGGCTTGCCCATTATAGCGATTTTTATCTGCTGGATTTCCTCGCCTTCCTCAACTCTGGAAAAATCAAGGCGGCCTGTAATTTCGTCCATCAATTCCGGAAGATGATCGCCATGCTCCGCAGAAATCATAATAAGCTTCTCAAAGCCGAACTGAAGATAATTCCAAGCATCCTCTTCTTTTCTGCCACCTTCCGTCTTGTTTATTACAGCTACGAGCTTATTCCAGTGCGGCCGCAAAAGCGCGACAAGCTCCTCATCTTCACCAGTGATTTTCTCAGCATCGAACAAAAGCAAAATAAGGTCTGCTTTTTTGAAAGTGTCTATCGTTTTCTGCACGACAAGCTCATCGAGCTCTGCTTCTATTGAGCCAGTTTCGCGCTCCAACTTGAAACCGCCTGTGTCCATAAGCATAACAGGCATTCCGTTTATAAAAGCCTGTTCTTTAATTGGGTCGCGCGTAACACCAGGTGTCGGGTCTGTTATAGCCCGGCGTTTATGCAGAAAACGATTAAAAAGCGTTGATTTACCAACGTTCGGTCGTCCTGCAATTACTACAAGCGGAAGATTTTTATACTTTTTTGACGGATCAAAGCCTGTTGATTCTTCAGCTGAAGCTTCAATATCTTCTGATTCGTTTATTATTTCTTCAATTTCTGGTTCTATCTTTTTTTTGCCCATTTACAACCGTGCCTTTAATGCATTAGCTATATATTCTTCTGTTTTTGCCGCATTCCTAAGAGCAACCGCCTTTGCAGCAACCTCATTTATCTCATCTTCTGTGAACAATGAGAACATCTCTTTTAAGCCATTAAGCACAGAAACAGAAGCGCTGAACTTTCTTACACCCAATCCGTATAAAAGGAACGCACCTTCTTGCTTTCCAGCAAGCTCGCCGCATACAGAAACTGGAATACCAGCTTTTTTTGCAGCCGCGACCGTGCTTTTTATCAGCGAAATTACAGCCGGATGAAACTCGTTGTACAACGCTGATACTTTCGCATTTTCCCTGTCCACGCAGATTGTATATTGCGTCAAATCGTTCGTTCCAATAGAGAAAAAGCTGCTTTTCTGCGCCAAATCATCTGCCGTCAACGCAGCTGCCGGTGTTTCAACCATTATACCGATTGGTACATCATCTGCAAAAACTTTGTTTTCTGCTGAAAGCTCGTTTTTTGCTTCCTCAATAAGCGAAAATGTTTTTTCAAGCTCATCCGCACCGGAAATCATAGGAATCATAATGCGTAAACTGTTTTTTCCCGCAGTTGAACTGCTACTGCTTGTCGCACCAGCTCGCAGCAACGCCTTAAGCTGAGTTTTGAAAACCGCTGTATTATCAAGGCAGAAACGGACGGCTCGCCAGCCCAAAAGCGGGTTTTTCTCCACACCTATTTCTGTTTCCATAGCAGAAAAATCTTCGCCTTTAAGAACTTTATCGCCACCAGCATCAAGTGTCCTGATTACAACAGGCTTTCCTTTCATATCTGCAATAACTTTTGTATATGCCTCGTACTGCTCCTGTTCCAACAGCTTCTTTTTGTTCATGAAAAAGAATTCCGTGCGGAAAAGTCCTATTCCATCCGCACCGGATTTATACGCATGTCCAGCTTCTTCCGGGTCGCTTATATTAGCGAAAAGCTCAATACGCTTTCCGTCTTTTGTTTCCGCCTGTCTGTTCTCAAGCTTTTTCAGCCGTTCTTTTTTCTCAGTATCTTTTTCCAGTTTTTCCCGATACTCACTTTCTGTCTTTGAATCTGGCTCAAAAACAACAGTTCCCGCATTTCCGTCCACAATCGCCAAAGAATCGTTCTTAAAAAATGTGTCTATATCCTCAATTCCAGAAACGTAGGGAATTCCATAAGCGCGGGCAAGAATTGCCAAATGACTTGTCGTACCACCTTCATGTGTGAAAATGCCGGAAATACCTTTTTTCGAAAGCGTAAGCGCATCCGAAGGTTTCAGCGATTTTGCGGCGATAATTGCACCATCAGGGATTTTGTCCAGTTTGTGCGGGGGCAACCCTTGCATTATACGGAAAACCCTGTCATATGCATCGATTATGTCATCGGCACGTTCAATAAGGTAATCGTTACCAGAAGATTTAAGCCTATCCGCAAACTCTTTTACTTTTTTATCTAGTATATATTCAATGTTGTATTCACCAACATCGTAAACGCCTTTTACTTCTTTTACAAATTCAGGATCAGAAAGCATCATAAGATGTGTCTGGAAGATTTCTGACTGCTCTTTATCAGATGAAATCATTTGTTCGGAAAGAGAATTTACCGATTCATTACGTGCATTTTCAAATTTTTCCCAGCCCTGCTGTTTTTCTGATGCAGAGATTTTACGACAAGGAACAGAAACTTCTTTATTCTCAATGATGCAGATAGAACCTATTCCAATTCCTGACGAAACTGGAATTCCTGAAAAAGTTTTCACAAGTGAACTATAACAGGGCAAACACATGCTGTCAAATGGTCTGTACAAAGATATTTTCTTGTTTTATACTTCTTTCCATGTCTGATAAAAATAAAAAAAAGAAATATCCTGGAATTTCTGCAATCTTCTGGATTGTCTTCGCTTTAATACTTCTTATTCTTTTTCTTGTAAATAAAAACAACATTTTCTCCGTGCTACAGTCAACAGGCTTTTTTACAAAAGTTTTCGGAACCGAGCCAGAATTCATAGCAAACCATGCTTCTGATGATTCAAATAAACCTGTTGCCGAGCTTGAAAGCTTACAAAGCAGCTCAACAACAGTTGAAATAGAAACAGAACAGTCTCCAATTGTCCTGACAGCAATTTCTGGCAACAACAAAACTTCTGACGAAAGCTCTGCGCAAACAGCGAATTCCACAAATTCGGGCGGAAAAACTTCTGGGACGCAGGGGCAGCCGGCAGTTTCCACGGAAACTGCTTCTGCAGCGGCGAAAAAAGAACAGGCATCACAGACTCAGGGCAACACAAGTGGCGTGCCCGCTAACAGCACTTCTGCAAATAGCGCAGCTTCTGCTTCTACGGCATCGAACGCGGGCACAACGGCAAAACCCGCCGCTACAGCTGTGCCGGAAAGTCCGGCACCGGCTGCCACTTCAGTAATGAAGCAGTACCTTTTCTTTATCCAAATAGATGGCGACGGTTCTATCCTTCGTAAAGAATCTGTCCGTACAATACCAAAAACAAATACACCACTTACTGCCGCTATTACAGCTCTACTTGATGGTCCAAATCTCGATGAGATAGAAAAAGGCTATATATCGCTTATTCCGCATGGAACAAAATTGCTTGGCGCATCTGTTAAAAACGGAACTGCAACAATCAATTTCAGCGATCCATTCCGCTATAATCAGTATGGTGTCGAAGGCTACTACGGTCAGCTTATGCAGATTGTCTATACGGCGGCTGCTTTTAGCAACATAGACAACGTGCAGTTCCTTATCGAAGGCGAAAAAATGGATTATTTAGGTTTGGAAGGTGTTTATATCGGTGCGCCGCTTTCTATAGCATCGTTCCATTAAACTAGTCTTCTGCTATTAAAGAGAACAAATAATCTTCGTACTCATTGAAAAAAACAGGTTCGGCTATAATTTCTGAAAGAACAAAATAGGTATAGTCTTCTTCTGCTTCCTCTTCCGTCAGTTCTAACAAAGAAGAATCTATTTTTGAAAAGCGCTTTATTGTCTTAAGGCTAGAATCAGATTCCAAATCATAGGTTTCGTAAACAAATAGCAAAGACTCTTCATCAATTAAGATATCAGCATCGTCTAACAAAACACACCAATAATCATTTGAAGAAAGAAAACTGCAAGCATACTCTTGCAATAATGTATACCCATTGTCTGCAAGGAACTCCGCTTCATTACACGCCATATAAAGCTTTGTGAAAATTGCGTTATCTCCCAAAAGCCATAAATTGTCGTCTATTTGTTCCCACTCTTCTGCTGGTACGTCACCAGAATCAGTAATATTCGCCGAGATATCAGCATGTTTTATACCTTTGAAGCCAGAAAAGACTTTATCGCTACTTGAAGTCAGCTTTCCCATACAAACAGCTTCAAAAAGTGTTTTTCCATCTTCTGCCTGAATTCTCGCTACATTAAAAATCGGGATATAAAAATCGTACTCAATTTTTACTGAGCCACCGAATTGTGGATAATCATCACGAACAATTACAGGGTTTGAAAAATCTCTGTCGTTCAGCTTTTTTCTTCTGCCAGCGAACTCGTAAATAAAATCATGCAGATAATTGAGGATATCAACATCTTCTGTGCCGAGTGCTGCTCCGACAATTTTTTCACCAGTCAAATCGATATGATCAGCTGATGCGTTCATCGAAACGTAGATTGTGATGTCTTTAAGAGGTTTGTCGTTTTTACATGAATAAAACCGGGCGGCATAAGTTCCTTCATCGTAATGAAGAATGCCTAAATATGTTTCATCCTGGAACGAATAATCCCGATAGTACACATACTGCCCGGAAACATCTGGAACAAGCGGTTTTATGCCAGGAACGGCGAAAAGCCCTACACAAAGATTTGCTAAAATCAGCATCAATACACATGTTTTTTTCAGCATAGAACCTCCGTCGTTCCAAAGATGCGCCCAAAACGCAAGTCGCCACAGGCCGTGGTTTCCACTATATAGCAAAAACCACGATACTTTCCCACAAGTTACTTAGAAAGTTCTTTAAGCTCTTTTCTAACGATTTCTGCAACCTTTTCAGCAACTTCGCTTGCTGGTACAAGTGTCGGCTCAGCTTCGTTACGCAGTTTAAGCTCTACGTTCGGCAGGTTCTTTTCGCCAACAACAACTCTTACCGGGAATCCGATAAGATCAGCATCCTTGAACTTAACACCAGGACGCTCGTTTCTGTCGTCAAGAAGAACTTCTATGCCTTTTGCAGTAAGCTCTTCGTAAATCTTGTCGGCATTCTCTTTCATCACGCCTTCGTACTTAACAGGAACAACCGCAACCTGATACGGAGCCGTGCTCATTGTCCAGCAAATACCGTCTTTGTCGTGGTGCTCCTCAATAATCGAGGCGAGCGTCCTGTCCACACCAATGCCGTAGCAACCCATAATCGGTGTCTGGAGCTTGCCGTTCTCATCAAGATACGTCACGTTCATCGACTTTGTGTATTTGTCGCCAAGCTTGAAGATATGTCCAAGCTCGTTTCCTTTCTTAGAGTAGAACTCTGCGCCACAATCCGGGCATTTGTCGCCAGGAACAACCGTACGCACATCAGTAACCATAAACGGAGTAAAGTCTCTGCCCGGCTCAACATGAATAAAGTGAACGTCTTTCTTAAGGCCGCCTGTTACAGTATCGTGCATTGTCATAACGGATTTGTCCGCAATAACAGGAGCTTTTACCATTTTTACAGGACCCGCAAAACCAACAGGCGCATCCGTAATGCGAACAACATCCTCGTCTGCGGCAAGCTCAACACCGCTCGCCTTAAGTGTAGCCGCAAGCTTTGCTTCGTTAACATCCAAATCGCCACGGATACAAACAGCGACAAATGCTTCTGGATAATAGAAGCTGCCAGACTCTGTTTTTTCTTTTTTAAGGTTTTTGCAGCACTCAACAGACGACAAATCAAGGGCACAGTTTTCAACTTTGTAGATAAGCGTCTTTATGAAAGCTTGCGGCGTTGTGTTAAGGAACTTTGCAAGATCATCAATCGTCTTTACGTCTGGAGTCGGAATTTCTTCAACAGAAAGCGTTGTCGCTTTCTGCGGATTCCCATCTTTATCAAGGGCTACATCGTCTTTGCAAGAAGCTTTTTCAACGTTCGCTGCATAACCGCATTTCGGGCAAAGAATCAAAGTATCGTCACCGACTTCGCTTTCAACCATAAACTCTTCGGAACCGGAACCACCCATCGCGCCCGTATCCGCTTTTACAGAGATTGTCGAAAGTCCCATCCGCTTAAAAATGCGTCTGTAAGCTTCCGCGCACTTTTCGTACGATGCATCAAGAGAAGCCTGGTCTGCATCGAACGAATATGCGTCCATCATCGTGAACTCACGGCCGCGCATAACGCCGTAACGTGGACGAATCTCATCGCGGTATTTTGTATTTATCTGATATGCGATTATAGGAAGCTGCTTGTAGCTTGTAAGACCGTCGCGGATAAGAGCTGTGAAAGCCTCCTCTGCTGTCGGGCTTACGACCATATCCTGCCCGCCCCTTGTAACAGGCTTAAGCATTTCCTCGCCCATCGTGTTCCAACGGCCGCTTTCTTTCCAAATATCACCCGGCACAATGACCGTCGGCTTCATTTCAAGAAGACCCGCTTTATCAAGCTCTTCCCTAATTATATTCTCGACTTTTCTGAATGCTCTAAGTCCCAACGGCATGTATGAATATAAGCCGTTTCCAAGTTTGCGGATAAGACCCGCGCGCATCATAAGCTGATGGCTTGCAATAACTGCATCCGAAGGAGAATCTCTCAACGTAGATATTAATGTTTGTGACGCTTTCATAGGCTGGAATTGTAATAAAAAGGGCTTGTTTTATCAATATAGTTTAAAGATATAAGAGGGGGAACTTCGCGCGTTGCGCTCGTTGCGTCTCCCCCTACGCCCGCACATGGTCGCGGGCTACCCCTTCGCCTAAGGGGGTAAAGCTCAATCCAGTTTTACCCCCTTAAAAACCCCCGATTTTCTACTTATACTGATTCACTGGCTCTACACTGATTTTATCTTTGAAATACTCTTTTGCCAGTTCCTCAAATATGCTCTCATAGATACGCTCAATAAAAGCCGCATCTTCAACAATCTTGTTTACTGCTTCCAATAAAAACTTGTCGCTTGTTTTAACGGCGAAGCACATTTCCAAACTTTTTTCGTTAGTTTTCTTAAAATCTTTGTCTTTATTATCCAGCACAATCTTTATGGGAAGTTGTGCCAATAAATCGCCCGGCTCGTTGCCCGCAAAATACGGATAAATCAGACAAACTTCTTTATCTTCACCATCGATGTTCTGAGTAATCAGAATATCCCGAATGAACTCTTCTTGCAGATAATTCTTTCCAGTTTCAGACGGATGTATTTTGACAATCGTATATTCAGAATTAAGCTGTTTTTCAAGACGAGCTTCAACTTCATAGACAAAATCCAGCTCTATATTTTCCACGTTGTTCGGGCTTCTTGCAAAAATCGCCGACATTGCCACTAAACAAATTACCAAACTCAATACAACTTTTTTCATAAGTACTCCTTGAAGATTTTTTATAACTATACTTCTCTATGTTTTCTTTGTCCATTGCGCACTTGTTGTTCTCTTTTGCTTTTGTATAATGTTTATATGGAATTCATTCAACAAGTTATCAGTCACCCGGCTTTTTATCCTGTCCTGTGCGTGCTGCTCGTCATTCTTTTGGTGGTTCAGACCGCACGCGTTCACAAAGACCGCCGTCGCCTGCGCAGTGACGCAATAAACCGCTCACGCGCGGTGATTGGCGGGCAAGTTGTTGAACAAGTCGCGCCTTTTTTGCCGGGCTTTCCGTGTAATCCTGCAGATGCGCGTTTCATAGGCAAGCCTGTAGATTTTGTCGCATTTCCGGGACTTTCCGAAAGCGACTCAGTTGATGAAGTCCTGCTTATAGAAGTAAAAACCGGAAACTCTGCGCTGAACGCGCGTGAAAAAGAAATACGCCGCGCCGTAAAAGAAGGCCGGGTGCGATACGTGGAATATCGCTTTAACGACAAATAACAATCACATAATAGTGTCATACAATTCGTATGTTGTCATTGTACCGTGATTTTTTATCTGTTCTGTCATTGGAGATGAAATCTGGAAGCCTTTTCCAAGCAATTCAGTACGGAAATTATCAGAGATTCTGATTGTACCCGCTTTAGCACAAGACTGCATTCTACTAGCAACATTTACTGTGTCGCCCCAAACATCATATATGAGTTTTGTTGTTCCAATTACCCCGGCTATAACAGGACCACAATTAATTCCAATTCTCATTTGGAATTTTATATCTGCATGCTCATTGTAATTATTCAAGTCCTCTTGGATTCCAAAAGCAAATTCAGCAAGTTTAGAAGCATTCTCTTTTGAAATTTCTGGTAAACCACACGCTACCATATAAGCATCGCCAATTGTTTTTATTTTTTCAATTCCACTGTTTTTTGCCCGAATATCAAACCTACTACACAGATTATTTAAAGCATCAACAAGTTCTTTTGCTTCGTAACGCTGCGATAATTCTGTAAAACCAACGATATCCGCAAAAAGAATGCCTACATCCTCATAACTTTCAGCAATTACTTCATCGCTAAAAGAGTTTCTGTCTTTTAAGTTTTCAGCAATTTTGTCAGGAAATATGGAGTGAAGTAGATTTTCACTTTTCTGCATTTCTGTTTTTAGCCGATTTTCAAATTCATTTTTCTTTAATTGCAACTTATGTCTTTCAAATAAGAGAAGCAGAGTGCAAGAAAAATCTGCGAAATAAATTACAGGAAAGCGCGAAATAAAACTCTGTGTGTAAAAATCTGTAAAATTAACTCTTAAAGGTGTCCAGAATAGAATTATAAGCAAAAGCTGAAAATACGAGCTTAGCAAAAAACCCCATGCCATATCCAAAAAGCCCATAAACATGGCTGGAATTATCATAATCCAAAGAATTGCAAAGCCTTCGTTCGCTCCATTCAATGCAAAGAATGTAAGGATGAACGCAAATAAAAAGGTCAATATCAGTGTAATTGTCCTGATGTTTACTTTTTTCTGATTTAGCACAATACAGACAAAAAGCATCAGAATAATAATCGAAGTTAAAATTCCTGTAAGGATATAACCTTTAATAAAGTTTAATACGGTTACTGCTATAACAGCGATAATAAGAAATACAAATGCACGAGTCAGTATTTTTCGAGTTTGCTGTATGTATTCAATATCTGAATTAGGCGTAAATATTATTTTTATAAAATCTTTTAAATTACTAATTTCCATTTTTCTCTCTCACTTTTCAGAAAGATTTTCTTACTGATTCCTAACTGAATTGTATATTTCAAGTTGCTTTATCAAATCGGACAAAACACTGAGTTTAGAACTGTTCCACAAAATCTGTGTCTTTTGTTTAATCCACGATTAAAAATACCAGTAATTACTGTTATGCGCAATAAAAAAACATCCTCTGTCACCGTCTGTACCACACAAAAAACAACCCTGATTGAAAATTTCGCCGAAATTCTCTAAACTCGTACTCCAGTTGGTTAAAATCGTTTGAAAATCGGCAAGTAAAAACACAAAACCGCTGAATTACCTTTGCGCCTGCGTTGACGCTTCGCATTGGTGAAAAGCATACGCCGATACAGGAGTTTATTTATATGGAATTAACCCAAGAGATGATTGATGCTCTCGTTGTGAACGAAGTTGAAATCATGAAAAAAATCGCAACAGAATTAAATATCAGGATGCAGCAAGTTTCAGCTGTTATTTCGCTTATCAACGAAGGCTGTACGATTCCGTTTATCTCGCGCTATAGAAAGGAACAGCACGGTTCGCTCGACGAAGTTCAGGTACGCGACTGTGACCATCTTTTTAAGACATACACAAACCTTGAGACACGCCGGCTTGAGATTATCCGGGGTATTTTTTCGCAGGGCAAGCTGACAGAGTTTTTGTACAACGCTGTTATGGACGCGAAAACGCTCACCGAGCTTGAGGATTTGTGGGCTCCGTTCAAAAAGAAAAAGAAGACGCGCGGCATGATTGCGCAGGAGAAAGGGCTTGAACCGCTTGCAGAAGCTATGCTTGAGCTTGATGATGCCGCCATCGAGAAAAAAGCCGAAGAGTTTGTGAAAGAGAACGCGGAAAATCCGGAGCTTTCTGTACCGACAGCGAAAGATGCGCTCGCCGGGGCAGAGGATATTTTGGCTGAACGCATCGCACAGGAAAGCGACAACCGCTCCAAAGTGCGTGATTTCTACATGTCCACCGGCTTAATAAAAGTGAAGGGCGTGGGCGATGAAACGGTTGCCAAGACTTCTGTTTACCAGATGTACTGGGATTACGAAGAGGCTCTTAACCAGATAAAGCCGCACCGCATTCTTGCAATTAACCGCGGCGAGCGCGAAGAGCAGCTTGAAGTAACAATTGACGTTGATGTTGATGGCGCAATTGACCTTTTGAAACGTCGCTACAAAATCAACAACAAATACCACCGCGACGCGATTGAGGACGGCCTTGTTCGCCTTCTTTCACCGGCTGTCGTGCGCGAAATCCGCAGCGACGAGTCTGATGAAGCGGATGAGCACGGCATCGGTATTTTCAGCGAGAACCTGAAAAACCTGCTTATGACGCAGCCGATTAAGGGAAGCCGTGTTCTTGGCGTTGACCCAGGTATCCGTACAGGAACAAAATGCGCCGCGCTCGACGAAACAGGAAAGTATCTTGGCTATTTCCTGATTAAACAGGTTGCTGAACCGGACGAATCATACAACTTAGTTAAAGCAGCTATAAAGAAATATAACATTCAGGTCGTCGCTGTTGGAAACGGAACAGGAAGCCAGGAAGTTCAGGATATTGTGTCCAAAGTTATAAGCGAGAATTATCCTGATGTGCGCTACACCGTTGTTGATGAAAGCGGCGCATCCGTCTATTCGGCGAGCGACATTGCCCGCGAAGAGTTCCCAGAGCTTGACCTTACAATCCGTGGTGCAATAAGCATGGGCCGCCGTCTTCAGGATCCGCTCGCGGAGCTTGTAAAGATTGACCCGAAAGCGATTGGCGTTGGTCTTTATCAGCACGACGTAAACCAGAAAAAGCTCTCTGAAAAACTTGATGAAGTTGTTGGTTCTGTTGTTAACAACGTCGGCGTAAACTTGAACACGGCATCAGCCTCTCTCCTCAAATACGTTTCCGGCATTAACGGAACGCTCGCAAAAAAGATTGTGGCTTACCGCGACGAAAACGGAAAAATTACGAACCGCGAGGAGCTTAAGAAGATAAGCGGACTTGGACCAAAGGCGTTCGAGCAGTGCGCGGGCTTTTTGAAAATTGCAGAAAGCGACAATCCGCTCGACAACACTTGGGTTCACCCCGAAAACTATCCAGTTGCAAGGGAAATCCTGCCGTATGTGCAGAAAAGCGAGAAGATTTCTGCCGATTTACGCAAGAAGCTTGAAGAAAAGTACAGCGTTGGCGAAACAACGATAAACGACATTATCGATGAGCTTTCAAAACCGAACCGTGACCCACGCGACGGGTATCCTGCGCCGATTATGCAGAAAGGCGTTGTTAAATTCGAGGATCTTCGCGAAGGCATGAAAGTTACCGGAAAAATTAAGAACGTCGTTGATTTTGGTGCGTTCGTCGATATCGGACTTCACGAAACCGGCCTTATCCACATCAGCGAGCTTAGCGACTCTTACGTTTCTGACCCGATGGATGTTATAAAGGTCGGCGACATAAAAGAGTTCACAATTATCGGGCTTGACGCGGACAGACGCAGAATAAGCCTTTCGCTTAAGAGTGACGCGATGAGCCGGCTTGGACAAGGCGGTGGAAACGGTGGCAGATCTGCGGCTTCTGGCACGGGCGACGGCGGTGCTGTTCGGAAAGTCGTAAAAGTTGTTAAAGCGGGTTCACGTCCGGGCGACTCAAAGCAGCCTGTTCCAGCTGGTGGAGCGCGCAAGGATTATTCGCACAACAACGACAGAGGCAACAGAAACTACGGCAGTGATGACGGATTAAGCTACAATCCGTTCGCAGCACTGCTTAAGAACAGAAAATAAGCGTATCTACGGCAGGGGCGGATTAATCTGGGCGGTCCCGCTATCGCGGTCGCTACGTCCGCCCTTTGCTAACGCGCATACGGCGCAATTTCGATTGCGCCGTACTTCGGGGCTCCCATCGCTACCGCCCTATAGCCTGATTATAGAAACTCGTAAAACTATCGAACATCTCCATATCAAGTGCATTGCACCATATTTCTCTATTGAGATTTTCCTTTATGAAACTGGCTCTATCTGCCAAATATCGTTCTCGGTTCTCACTTGCTTTATAGTCGTAATCACGATTTTCAAACCATTCTTTGCAATCCGCATTTAGTTTGGTTATATAATCATCATATGCTTTTGATGCATAAACATGATTGTGGCCGTTTGTTTCCAGATGAACAAAGGTAAACCGGCTGTCATCCTTGTATTTTTCATAATAGATATTATAGCCATATTCAACCGGAACAACCGTATCATCTTCACTATGAACAATCATTACAGGCGTATTTGACGCGGCAAAGCCGTCAATCGCTGTGTTCGTGGCGTATTTTCCGTATTTTATAAACTCGTGTAGCTTTACGAATGGCAGCATCACGTAGATAAAATCCCCGGCCTGACGCTTTCCTTCAGCCTCAAACATATCAGATGATCTATTGAAGCCCGAACATTCTATTACAGCTTTTACTTCAGGATGATAAGTAAGAACGCAGCTTACGCTGTAACCGCCCCAACTATGACCAAAAAGTACGATTGGAAGATTGGCAAAATCTTTATTCCCTTCTATGAAAGATATTGCATAATTAAGGTCGATTACACCCTGTGGAAGTCCACCTACGCCCTCGCCTTCGCTTTCATCGTTTCCTGTGGCATCATACGCAAATGCGTAATAGCCATGACGCGCAAAATAGTTCGCACAGTCCATATACGAGTTCTGTCCGCCACCACCAAATCCGTGCGCAAGAATGACGATTCCGCGCTGTCCGCTTCCAAAACTGTACATAGACCCGGTAAGCATTTGCCCTTTGTTAGAAGCAAATTTATACTGGGTACGCTGCAAGCCGTCAAAATCAGAAAGATAGAACATCAGCGCTTCGTCACTTGAGAAACGCTGATTGAAATTCTCGTTATAAATTGCAACAGAAAGATACCAACTTCCGGCTACCAGAAGCACAATCACTGTGCATAAAATAATCAGAAGAATCTTTTTGATAGAGATTCGTTTCTTTTCTTTCATTTAGAGATACCCCCTAATTACATAAACAGCTTAGCTATCTTCAATTTGTCACCATAAGGCTGATATCTTAGAGGAACATCCGGCCATGCACCGCGTTTAAGCACGCTCTTTTCGTGAGTGAACGTCGTAAAGCTTTCTTTTCCGTGATAGTGTCCCATTCCACTGTTGCCAACGCCACCGAACGGCATATACGGCGTTGCAAGATGAATCAGCGTGTCGTTTATGCAGCCGCCGCCATACGGCACTGTTTTTATCATGCGTTCCT
>JAEEGK010017733.1_pt1 | contig 15485 bp, 11 predicted proteins | sample 8958771 | NCBI WGS metagenome assembly JAEEGK01 (sample SAMN16246547, study PRJNA631951) | gut metagenome | biome: gut microbiome; feature: rumen; material: SC-attached | host: Bos | place: Iran: Karaj | collected 2018-10 | reverse complement strand
CTGGCCACTGCGCTGGCAATCGTGATAACAAAGATGACAGCCACGCCCAGGCTGGCGGAAGCCTTCATCTGTTTGGAAACACCGAGGAAGGAACAGATTCCCAGGAACTGGTTCAGCACGACATTGCTGATCAGGGCGCTGCCCACCATAATCATGATCAGTCCGTTCACTTCGCCTCGCCTCCTTCCTTCGCGGCGGCCTCAATGGCCTTGGGCGCCTCCTGCAGCGCTTTCTGCTGCTCTTCCGCGCCGGCAGTTTCTTCCTTCCGGTCCGTGCACACGGTGGCACACAGTGCGCAGTTGCCGTCGCATCCGCTTTCCACCAGCTGGCGCTGGCGGGTCTTGATGCCGATCGCGTTCATCACGGCAATGATCAGCGCGAATACCAGGAACGCTCCCGGAGGCTGGATGAAGATCGTCATTCCGAATCCTTCCGGCAGGAGCTGGAAGCCGAAGATCTTTCCGGCACCCAGCAGTTCACGGATTGCGCCGGCAATTGTCAGCGCAATCGTAAAGCCGATGCCCATTCCGATACCGTCCATCACGGAGAGCATCGGTGTGTGCTTGTTGGCGTAAGCTTCCGCGCGGCCGAGGATGATGCAGTTCACCACGATCAGCGGAATGTAGATGCCCAGTGCTTCATAAATGCTGGGAATATAGGCTTTGATCAGCAGCTCCGTCACTGTCACCAGGCTGGCAACAATCACGATATACGCGGGCAGCCGGACCTGGTCCGGAATCACCTTCCGCAACAGGCTGATCACCAGGTTGCTCAGCACCAGTACGGCCAGGGTGCTCAGGCCCATGCCGATACCGTTCATCGCCTGGGTGGATACCGCCAGTGCCGGGCACATGCCCAGCATCAGGACCAGAACCGGGTTTTCCTTGACCAGGCCGTTCCAGAGGCGCTCGAAATACTTTTTCATCTCAATTGCCTCCCTTCGTTGCTTCTTCGCAGAATGCAAGTCCGGCGTTCACACCGTTCACCACAGCCGTGGAGGTAACCGTCGCACCGGTCAGTGCGCTGATCTCCTGTTCTCCGGATGCGGTGCCCTTGATCAGGCTCAGCTCACCGGCCCTGCCGGTAAACTGGTCCTTGAAGGGCGCTTTGTCCGCCTCCATGCCCAGGCCGGCTGTTTCGTTCAGTTCCGTGAAAGCAATCTTCCGGACTGCACCGTCAGGTGTCAGGCCAAGCGCCATGGTCACGTCCCCGCCGAATCCCTTGGCGGTTACGCTCGCGGCATATCCGGCCACCTGGCCGTCCGCAGTCTTGCCGACGTAGAATTCGTTGATCTTCGGGGAAGCTTTCTCATCCTGCTTTGCAATCAGTTCCTCCGCCGCGTCCACCAGTTCAAAGGTTTCCGCTTCCGGACATACTTCCTTGTATGCGGCGGTCTTCTTCTGCAGCTCCTGCAGGTCGATGGTTCCCTTGGTCATGGAATATACACCGCTCAGCGCCACGCCTGCGATTGCCGCAATCAGCGTCAGGGCGATCACCGGCTTCGGAATCCGGAACGGTTCCCGCTTTACCGGGCGGGTCTTGCCGATCTTCCGGTAAGCCAGCGGCTTCTGGACGATATAGGTATCAATCAGGGGCGTGCAGACATTGCCGATAATGATCGCGTAGCTGAAGGAGTCCGCCGTGTTTCCGTACAGCCGGAACACGCCGCCCAGCACGCCGATCAGGCAGCCGTAGATGAACTGTCCCAGCCGGCTGACCGGGCTGGTCACATAGTCGGTCGCCATGAAGAACGCGCCCATGACCACACCGCCGCCGCACAGGTGCGCCAGCAGGAATTTGATATCAAAGCCCTGTCCGCCGAACAGCGCGATAAACAGGGTGAATCCGCCCAGCACGGAGAAGCAGATCTGGCCGTGGATGATATCCATGCTCCACAGCACCAGGCCGCCGATCAGCAGTGCCAGGATGGAACTGCCGATGACGCCGTCCGCTGTTCCGAGGAACATCCGGGTGATGTCCACCGTTCCGTTCATCCTCAGCACGCCCATGGGCGTTGCGGAAGACGTCGCGTCCAGGATCGGGGAAATACTCATCGCGTTGGCGAAGGAGATCAGCAGGAAGCATCTTGCCGCCAGCGCCGGGTTGATGAAATTCTTGCCCAGTCCGCCGAAGCAGCCTTTGACAACCGCGATTGCGAACACAGAGCCGATCACCGGCAGGTACAGCGGCGTACGCGGTCCCAGTGACAGCGCCAGCAGCAGTCCGGTCACGGCCGCGCTGCCATCCCAGATCGTGTTTGGCTTATGGACGATTTTGTTAAATACCCATTCCGTCAGCACTGCGGAAACGACAGCCAGCGCGACAATCGCGAATGCCTGCCAGCCGTATGAGATGATACCGACGCAGGTGGCCGGCATCAGGCTCAGCAGCACGACCCGCATGATATACGGGGTTGTCCATCTGTCCCTTACATGGGGAGAAGAGGAAATATTCAGCACTTCGCTCATTTCTGGTTCCCCCCTTCCCGTTTCTTCGCGGCGGTAATTTCCGCCTTGGCCTGTTTGAATACCTGCATCAGCGGCCGTTTGGCCGGGCAGATGAAGGTGCAGCTGCCGCACTGGATGCATTCCAGGCCGTACAGCTTCTTTTCATACCGGGCCAGGTCCCCCGCAATTGCCGCATCGGCCATCAGCTGGGGCATCAGGCCCACCGGGCATACCGTTGTACAGCGTCCGCAGTGGAGGCAGGCGGTCATCAGTTTCTCCGCATCCTCCACCGGGTCTTCCGCCATCACGGTCAGTCCGTTGTTCTGTTTCTGGATCGGAATATCCAGGCTGCCGATCGCAACACCCATCATCGGGCCGCCGGCCAGTGCCTTGGCTGCCTGGCATCCTTCCTTGATGCCGCCGCATTCCTCCAGCAGTTCCGCGTAGCTCGTGCCGACCCGCACGAAGAAGTTGCCGGGTTCCTTCACCGCGTCGCCGCTCACCGTAAAGCACTGGCTGAACAGCGGTTCATGGTATAGCACGGCGCGCTGAATCGCATACAGCGTACCCACGTTCTGTACAATGCATCCCACGTCTGCCGGCAGCTTGCTGATCGGAAAATCAACGCCCGTCACCGCCTGGATCAGGCTGCGTTCACCGCCCTGAGGGTATTTTGTGATCATTTCCTGCACCCGGATCTTCGGCTTGCCGGAAATGGCAATCTGCATCGCATGGATCGCCTCGGGTTTGTTTTCCTCAATGCAGATGACGCCCTCCGCATTCGGGAACAGGCGGAGCACCAGCTCCAGGCCTTCCGCGATCGCTGTGGACTGTGTACGCATCAGCTGGTCATTGCAGGTCAGGTACGGCTCGCATTCCGCGCCGTTCGCGATGATATACTGGATCGCTTCCGGATCTTTGGGCTTCAGCTTGACATGCGTCGGGAATCCGGCGCCGCCCAGACCCACAATACCGGCTTCCTGCACCCGGCTGATGATGTCATCGTTGGACAGGCCGGATGCGCTCTCCTTCTGCGTATAATCCGCAAAGGGGGTAAACTGCCCGTCGTTGTCAATCACGATGCAGTCAATCATACCTCCGCCAAGTACCCGGCGCTTTTCAATAGCCTTTACCTTGCCGGAACAACTGGAGTAGATATGGGCGGAAACAAAACCGTCTGCCTCCGCGATCTTCTGCCCCGCAAGCACCTCGTCTCCCCGTTGGACCAGCGGCTTTGCGGGCTTCCCGATATGCTGCTGGAGCGGGAATACCATTTCCCCTTTCGGGTCAAACAGGCGCAGCCGGGCCTCACGGCTCAGCTCCTTCCGCTCCTCCGGGTGCACCCCGCCGCGAAACGTGTTTCTCACTGTAATACTGGCTCCTTTCCATAGCGAATATATTTATCTTCCGGCTTTCCGCTCGGTTTTGACCTCGTACATCCGGGCGTCGGCGACCTTGATACAGTCGTCCATCGTCTTTCCTTCCGAAGCCTCCGCACTGCATGTGCCGATGGAGAATCCAAGCTGGAACGGCATCCCGGAGCTCCCGTTGTACTCATCCGCGGCTGCCAGGATCCGTTTCTTCAGGTCTTTCTCGTCCCACCTTGCGATAATGACAAATTCATCGCCGCCGTACCGGATGATGACATCCTCCGGATCACAGCATTCCGACAGGATCCACGCGGACGCCTTCAGTGCCTCATCGCCCGCATTGTGACCGTACAGGTCGTTGACCAGCTTCATATCGTCCATGTCCGTGAAAAGGACCTGGGCGCCGCCGTCGCGTTCCATCAGCCAGTCAAATGTTTCCTGTCCGAAGCGTTTCAGTCCGAACCGGTTGTACAGTCCGGTCAGGCTGTCGCGCACGTACAGTTCATCCAGCGTTTCATTGAACTGCCGGAGCAGTTCCTTTTTTCGCACGTTTTCAATGGCGATCTCCAGGAAGTTGAATATACTCTCATGCAGGTTCATCTTCGCAGCGTCACTGATTCCGTCCAGCGCAATATAGCCGATGGAATAGGTATTGTAATGCAGCGGATAGAACATCATAAACCGTTCCCGCATGAGAAGGGGTTCCGGCAGGAGTTCTTCTGTCCGGAAGCGGATAAACTCGTAATTTTCGCTTCCGTTTCCGCCCGGATGCCCGTTTTTCCGGACAGCCAGGATCATTTCCTCACCGAAGGGTTTCTCTTCCTCCGGCCACTCGCTCTTGTCAAAGTGGTCAAAATAATAGTCATTAAAGCACAGGTAGATATCCTGGCACCCGAAAATCCGGCGGTTCTTGCCGACGGTTTCCACCAGGTCCTGCAGGTTGTTCGCTTCAAACAGGTCTTCCGCCATCTGCCCCTGCAGGTTGTAAAAATCCTTCAGGAAGCGTGTCTGCTGGAAATACAGTTCCCGGATTGTACCCGGCCGGGCCGTTTCAGGGCATCCGCAGGATTCGGAGCACACCACATGGAAATCCGTGATCATTTCCTTCCGGGAATCCTTCCCGTCAATCAGGCTGATCAGCAAGTCCATTGCCTGGTAATTCTGGGCCTGATTGTCTCCGCCCACCGTGGACAGCCGCGGACTGGAAAGTTCGGAACTGGTCAGGTTGTCAAACCCGGTCACAATCACATCCTGTGGAATCCGGACGCCGCGGTTCTTCAGGGCGTTCATCAGGCCGATGGCCATTTCATCATTTGCGCAGATAAACGCGTCCGGCATCTCCCGTTTTTCCCGGATCCATGTGTCCGCAAGATCCGCGCCGTCGCTCGTTCGCCAGGTGGCGGGTATAATCTGCACGTCCTGCTTCGGGATATTGTTTTCCCGGCATGCGTCCGTGAAACCGTCCATCCGTTCCCGGGCTTCCGGGCTGCCGTTTTCTGTATTGCCGGTCAGGTAAACCAGCTTTGCCGCATGGTGGTCGCGGATCACATGGTTTACGATCGCCCGCTGTGCCTCACGGTTGTCAAAGCGTATCAAAGAACAACCTTCCATCGGTGCTCCGATAGTGACAGCCGGGACACCGGCTTCCACAACCCGGCGTTCGATTGCGTCCCGCACCCGTTTCAGCACAATCTGATTACCCTGCACGAGCACCCCGTCAAACTTGCGGAGATCCGGCAGGTCAAAGATGATGTATTCGCTTTTGTCCTTTGCGTTGTCCAGATCCTTGCCCAGACAGTCAAAAATATAGATATATACGTTTTCATGGTCATCCACATACCGTTTCAGGCCATGCAGTGTGCTTTCAACCAGTTCATAATTCCAGTCAACCGTAAAAAAGGCGATCCGGTACTGTTGCTTGCCTGGACCCATGCTTCAGTCTCCTTTTTGATCTCCTGTTTTAGGACCCCTGTTTCCGGTTGATACGGGGATGTCCGGGACATATTTTACGGTCTATTTATTGTAAGATGATTCGTCCCCAATGTCAATATTTTATTAGGCTTCCGGCCTGTTTCGCAGGGCGAAAATCCATTTGACGGAACCGGTGAAAACCGATATCATTATGATGCGTAATAGTGAGGTGAAGGCCATGCGGAAACTTGCGGCATTGCTGCTGGCATGTATGCTGTGCCTTTTTTCTGTGTGCCCTTCTGCCTCTGCTGTCTCACCGGACAGGGAAACCCTCGTCAGCGGGGATTATGAATACATACTCCTGGACAACGGAACCGCCATGATCACGCGTTTCACGGGAAACGCGGATGTGGTGGTTGTGCCTGACCGTCTCGGCGGTGTTCCGGTTTCCTCCCTGGGCGAAAAATCCTTTTCATGGTGTCCCTCCCTGCTGGATGTCACAATTCCGGAAGGCATCACCTCCATCGGTGATTACGCCTTTCTCTACTGCACCGGCCTTGCGGCTGTTTTCATCCCGGACAGCCTGAACGATATCGGCCGGAATCCGTTTACTGCCTGCAGCATGCTGGCTGATATCATTGTTTCTGATGATCATCCGGCGCTTGAGTTCGCGGACGGTGTGCTTTTCAGCCGCCGGGATTGCCGGCTGGTCACATTTACTGCGGTCCGTCCCCGCGGACCGTATTCTGTTCCGGACGGGGTGAAGACCATCGGCGCATCCGCGTTTTATGGGTGCGATAACCTCACAGGGCTTACGCTTCCTGTTTCAGTCACCACCATCGGTCAGAAGGCATTCGGCCTTTGCACTGCCCTGCAGTCTGCCCGTCTGCCGGACAGCATTGATTTCATCGGTACCTCCGCTTTTTACGGCTGCCGTTCCCTGCGCGGTCTGTCCATTCCGGATTCGGTTACCGCGATCGCGGAGAAAACCTTTCAGGACTGTACCGCTCTCCGGGAACTGTACCTTCCGGGGTCCATCACATCCATCGGAGAAGCGGCTTTTTTCAACTGTTCCGCACTGGAAGCCATTGAACTTCCTCCCCGTATAAAGGCAATCAGCCGGAGTGCCTTTGCAGGCTGCCGGAGTCTGGTCCGCGTTACGCTGCCGGCCCGGGTGTCCAGGATTGAAGACGGTGCATTCCTGAACTGTGTCAGCCTGGAAGACATAGACATTCCTCCCGGCATCCGTTCCGTTGGTGCTGACGCCTTCTCCTGCTGTTACAGTCTCCGGGAAATCATCCTGCCGCCCGAGTGTGGTGTGATCGGTTCCGGAGCGTTCCGGAGCTGCTTTGCACTCACTTCTTTCCGCATTCCGGATGCTGTCGTGGAAGTCCCGGATGAGCTTTTTGCCGGATGTACCGGTCTTGCCGAAGTATTCCTTCCCTCCGGTATCCGTTCCATTGGTGTCCGGTCTTTCCTGGCCTGCGGGCAGCTTGTGGAAATTATCATTCCGGACAGCGTGCGCGCTGTCGGGTCACAGGCTTTCTCCGGATGCCGGAATCTGCTCCGCGTCACACTGCCGGATCTGTCCGCGGAAATAGCCCCCGATGCGTTTGAACAGTGCGGCAGCCTGTCCGGAACCATTCCGGGTTCCATTCCGTAAAACGCTTCCCGTCTTTAAACAGGCGCCTGCCGTTTCATTCCGGCAGGCGCCTGTTTTTATATCTCTTTAATCCACGCGGCAATGTCATTCATCACTTCATCCCGGTTGAGTTCATTCAGGACTTCATGCCGGCATTCCGGATAGATCTTGGTAGTCACGCGTGTATGTCCGCTCTCTTTCAGCATCTCCGCAACCTTCTGCACTCCGTTCCCGTAATCGCCTACCGGATCCAGCCCGCCGCTGATCAGCAGTACAGGAAGTTCCGTCGGAATACCCCTGGCCCATGCAGCCGTATTGGATGCGGCATTGACCCGGACCAGGTCGCTCATGCCCTGTACAGTAAACAGGAATCCGCAGTACGGGTCTGCCACATACCGGTCCACAATTTCCCGGTCGCGGGTCAGCCAGTCAAACGGGGTTCTTCCCTCAAACTTTTTCCCGTACGTACCGAATGCCATGGTATTCATCAGGTTGCTCTTGTGTTTCTTTCCCCGTACCGCGCCGATCATGGCGGCAACAGCTTTCCCTGCGCCTGCCGCCGGGTTGGGGCCGCCGGTCCCCATGAAGATTGCGCCAGCAACTCCATCCTGCGGGTAGCGGGATACATACATCCGTACGATGAATGAACCCATGGAATGACCCATCACGATCAGCCGGCAGGACGGATGCTCCTGCTTTGCGCGCATCACCATCTCCCGGTAGTCTTCAATCAGGGCATTCCATCCTCCGCGCCTGCCAAACCAGCCTTTCAGTTCCGGATCCTGGTTGGATTCACCGTGATTTGCCATATCATGCATATATACGGCAATCCCGTGATCACACAGGAAGCGGATATACTCTTCATATCTTTTCTGGTGTTCCGCCATGCCATGGTGAATCACCATCACGGTCTCGAAAAAGCCGTCGTCCGGTGTATAAATATGAGCACTGATTTCACATACACCTGTTTTGGACGGAAAACGGAAAGGTATATTTTTCATGTGTCGTCCCTCCCGAAGGTTTATAGTTTTTGTCTCTTGACTCATTTGTATCATATTTTCCCTGAACACGCAACCGTTTCTGTACCTTTCCACTGCGCCGGTACAGGCTGGTTTTATCCAAAAAACGGATGCCCTGCTTTTGCTTCGGGCATCCGTCTCATCAGCGCCGTTTCCGCGCCGCTGCTGATATTCATTCCAGGGATTCGTTTTCCGTTCCGCCGGCAGTTTCCGGGTCTGCATTCCCTGACTGCGTCTCCGGGTCTGCCAACTCTGCCAGGCGTTCTTCCGCCTGTTTTCTTTTTTTCTCCCGCCGGATCAGCCGCTTATCATTCAGCACAGTCCCCACACCTACAATCAGGAACATGTAATAGGTGAAGAACCGCCATATCAGCAGGCCGACACCGATTGTACCGTCCGTAAAGATCCCGGCGAAATAGGCCATGAAACCGCCCTCCTGGGCACCGCTCGCGCCGGGAAGGGGTGTATAGCTGGCTGACACAAACAGCAGGCAGCTCATCGTCAGGATCTGGTACCACGGTGTTCCGCTCAGTCCGAATGCATAGTAGGTAAACACAATGGAGCCGGTCATTCCCAGCATGCTCAGTGCGCTGAACAGAATCTGCATCAGGATCTGTCCGGGGGAATGGATCAGGGCGATCATCGCCGCGTGATAGGAGTCCAGGATTTCTGAAATCTTTGTGATGGTGGCTTCCCTGTCCCGTACCAGGTGCATTTTGGCCAGCAGGGAAATCAGCCATTCAATCACAGCCTGGATCAGGTTCCGTTTGAACGCGGCAAGCAGCACCAGCGGAATCGCAATGAAATTGATTGCCCAGCCGATACGCGCGGCCCAGATGAACCCTCCCAGCTGGTTATATGCAAATGTCCGGTTGGCAATCAGGAGACCAAGGGTCATCATACAGATAGTCAGCTGGTTGGAAACAAAGCGGATCGTCACTGCAGTGGTTCCGTATGCCACCGGGATTCCCGCTTTCCGCAGGCTGTTTACCTGCATCGGCTGTCCGCCAGCGGCACTCGGGGTAATGTTGCTGTAGTAGAAACCAATCAGCGCCACGCCGATTACCCGGCCAAGATTGATCTTGTATCCCTTGGACCGCAGGTAGCTCCATGTGCCGCATCCTTCAAATCCGGCATATGCCGCCCAGCACAGGAACAGACCGAGCACCCACTTGAGGTCCATTGAAGCAAGCGCCTTCCAGGCGTTCTTCATTTCCGGGTTGCTGAAAGCGATAATAATCACTGCAGTGATGGAAATAATGATCACCAGTGCACTGAGTATCCGCTTGAACGTGCGATTCATGTCTGACTCCTTGCTGTTGTGATAATGCCGGCCTTCGGTATGGCATATATACCGCTTTCCGACTTTATTCCCTGTTCGATATAACTGCCGCGGAATACGGCGGGATATCAAACGCCAGGTACCCGTCCGCCACAGTACCCAGCGGAACGCATTCGGTCTCATGTGATTCCTGTGTCGTCAGGATCCGGCGGAAGTAGGTCTCCCCTTCCTCCGCGCCCGCGTCCCGGACAAACAGGCGGAAATCCGTCCATCCGCCTGTATTGTTCACAGCGGTAATGCAGCGGCAGTTTTCGTCAAACCGTGCGTATGCGATCCGGCCGTAATCAGCCAGCAGCGGTTTCAGGCTGCCCCGTGCCAGAACAGGCAGCTGCTTCCGCAGGGCGATCAGGTCCCGGTGAAGGTCAATCAGGCTCCGGTCCTCATGCCCCCACGGATAAGTCCGCCGGTTGTCCGGGTCCGTCCATCCTACCTGGCCAGCCTCATCCGCATAGTAAACGGTCGGTGCTCCGGGCCAGGTCATCTGGATCGTAACTGCTTCCCGGAAAATACCTTTGTTGATCCCTGCGGCAGCCGCGCCGGAGCCGACCGTCGTCATCCGTCCGACCATCCGGTTGGTCCGTGTCAGGAACCGGGAATGGTCGTGGTTGCTCAGCTCATTCATAGCGGTAATCAGGCTCGGATATTTCAGGTGCGCCATTTTTTCCCGCATGATGCCGAAGAATGCGCTTCCGTTCTGGTACAGGTCGTCCCGGTAGGAATCAGAATGTTTTTCCATTCCGGTCAGGAACCAGGATACCGGTTCCATAAAAGCATCATAATTCATCACGGTATCCCATTCCCGGCCGTTCAGCCATGGAGTGGGATCTCCGTAGTGTTCTGCGATAATCAGTGCGTCCGGATTCACCGCCTTCACCCGCTTCCGGAAATCCTGCCAGAAGCTGTGATTGCATTCTGCACTGTGCCCAAGGTCCGCCGCGACATCCAGGCGCCATCCGTCAATGCTGTACGGCGGTGCCATCCATTTTTCAGCAATCTTCAGGATTTGCTCACGCAGCTCCGGCGATCCCTCATAGTTCAGCTTCGGCAGTGTGGAATAGCCCCACCAGCCCTCATAGGCGGGCGACCGTCCGTTTCCGGATTCGTTGAAGTGGAAGTAGTTCCGGTACGGGCTGTGAACACTCTGGAATGCGCCCGGCAGGAAGCCGGCTTTCCCCAGGTATATTCCCTCGTGATCCATCCATTTGTTGAAGGATCCGCAGTGGTTGAACACGCCGTCCAGGATAATCCGCATCCCGCGCCGGTGCAGTTCCTCGCACAGGCGGGCAAACAGCGCGTCGCTCTTCTCCAGGTTTTCGGTGGAGGTCACCCGCCGGATGTACCGGGGGGCATACCCGTTATGCTTTTCCCACAGCTGCATCTCATGCTCGATGTCATCGGTAATCACGCCGAAGTGGGGATCCACATGTTCGTAATCCTGTGTATCATATTTGTGGCTCGAAGGGGATACGAAGATCGGGTTCAGGTAAAGAACCTCAATTCCGATTTCCTGCAGGTAGTCCAGCTTGTCCATAATTCCCTGCAGGTCCCCGCCGTAGAATGACCGGATATCCGTATCCGTCGGCAGCGCGTCCCAGTCGCTGATGTGTTTTGCGTGTCCGATCGTGTAATAATACTCATTGTCCGTCACATCGTTGGATGGATCACCGTTGCAGAAACGGTCTGTGAATATCTGGTACTGTACAGCCCCTTTGGCCCATTCCGGCACATGGAATCCCGGGATAAACCGGAACGCATATACCGGGTTGAAGTCGAGCGCAGTGCCCTCTTCCACCCGTGCGCCGCTCTTGTCGTAGGCGATCCGGCCGTCATCATGACACTCAATCAGGAACCGGTACATCACCTCCTGGTCGTTACAGACCAGGCTGGTTTCATAAAAATCAAAAAATTCATCACTGCGGGTTTTCTCCATCTGGGTACCCACAATCATGGAATCGAAAAGGATAATCACCCGTTTTGCGCTGTTCTTTGCCACCCGGATCCGGATGGTTACGGAATCATCGGGATCCGGCTCAGCCGGAAAGCGATAATCCGGCGTTTCATCGCTGAATACAGCGGATAAAACGTTCTGACTTACAACCATGAATGCCTGCTCCTTGTAATCCAAATCTGTACAGCCGTCACTTGTCCAGTCCGACCTTGAACAGATAAAGCCACAGTTTTCTCCTGTATTTCCCGTATTCATTCCGGAAGACATACATATCCCTCATGGAATGGTACAGGCGGACTTTTGTATCGATATTCCGCAGCGGATGAGTTATGCAGCTGAATGCCTGCCGGAATGTCATGCTGCCCATGGACCGGTGGTAATCGTACAGGTATTCCTTCACAAAGGAAACCCGCTCCGCTTTTTTCAGGTATGTGACATGGAAGGCAAAGTCTTCCCCGTATGTCAGTCCATCCTCAAAAGCGAGCCCCATTTCTTCGATAATGTCCCGACGGAACAGTTTGTTCCAAAGCACACCGTAGAAGTAAGTGTTCGCCTTCCGGCAAAGCAGCGGCAGCATTTCTGTCACCGTCATTGTGTCATCCCGGTTTTCCAGGTTGAAACGGAATTCCCGGGTCCCCAGGCACTCCTTGTACCCGCCGATCACCAGGTCCGCTCCTTCTTTTTCCGCCTTGTTCACCAGGATCTCGGTGGATTCCGGTGGCAGCGTGTCATCCGCGTCCAGGAAACGGATGTACTTTCCTGTGCAGAACTGCATGCCTGCGTTTCTTGCCTGGGAAACACCCCTGTTTTCCTGGGTATGTACCTGGATCCGGTTATCCCGTTCCGCAGCCTCCTGTGCAATCCGCAGGGTGTTATCCCTGCTGCCGTCGTCTACCAGGATAATCTGGGTATTCTTCCAGGTCTGGCCCGTAACGCTGTCCAGCATGCGTTTCAGCGTTTTTTCCGCGTTATACGCCGGAATCACAATGCTGACAAGGGGCTGTCCTTCCACTTCGCGCACCTCTCTCATTGGGGATCGTGTGCAAATGCATACAGGTTATTGTACCATGATTTTGGGGGAAAAGGAAGTGCAAATAAAACAGCGGGAACCGGCTGGTTCCCGCTGTTCCTTGCAGGGATGTTTCCTCAGTCTTCCTGTCCCGCTTCAATCACTCCGAAGAAGGCGGGCTTTGGATTCATGTACTTGTCAAACAGCAGCGGATTGCCGTCCCTGCGCCAGCTCATGATGTCCGTCACGCCCCACACCTGGACCGCTTCAGTCTGGTCCTTGAATCGGAGCATCAGCTTCATCACCTGTTTGTATTTGTTCTTCTGGGATTCGAAATTTTTCTCCGTAGCTTTGCCGGCATTAATGTCCAGTTCGCTCACACGCAGCCGGAGTCCCAGCGCCGCGATCTTCTCCACCGCACGGGTAATCATATCCATGGAAGGCTCACCCAGGCTGTGGTGCATCTGGAATCCGTATCCGTCGATATTGCCCTCAGCAATCAGGCTCTTCAGCAGGTCAACGATCCCGTACAGTTTTCCGCTGTACGCAGTATTGTAATCATTGTAGTACAGCAGTACACCTTCTGCCGCGTACTTCCGGGCATATTCAAACGCGCGTGCCAGATAGTCCGGCCCGACGGTCTTGTACCAGTTGGCGCCGGTACGCAGCTTGTTTGTTCCGTCGTCAATTGCTTCATTCACCACGTCCCAGGAGACGATCACTCCCGGATAGTTTTCTTCGGTCCAGGTCAGCACCTCACGGATATAATTCTCCATCCGGCCCAGCATTACTTCCCGGCTGGCCAGCGGCCTGGAGAGATCGTATCCTTCGTGGAAAAGGGCTTCCGGAGTCTGGTTGTGCCACAGCAGGGTATGTCCGTGAACTTTCAGGCCGTTGGCCTGCGCAAACCGCAGCAGCGTCTTGCACGCGTCGAACCGGACGGCTACAGCTGTCTCGTCCTTCTCTGCCAGCTTTTTGCTTCCGTAGACATCCAGGATTGCGTCCGGTTTCATCTCATTTTCCGGCGTCAGGATATTGAACTGGGCTTTCACCAGTTTCAGCAGGTTCAGATTACTGAACGCATTCCGGGGCAGTGCTGTACCAAAATCAAATTTCCCCGCATACACATCCTTCAGGAAAGGCAATTCCCCTTCAGGAACAACCTCCGGCGCCGGTGTTGCTGTTGGCTGTACATCCGGTACTCCGTCCGGCGCCACCACCCGGAAGTTCCGGATCTCATAGCTCAGCTCCGGTGCTCCCACAGTCTCCACATACAGTACGTATTCATCAGAGGGACCCGGTGTATAACTGCCGGACAGGGTGGTCCATTCACCTTTCTTCGCTTCCCCTTTGAAAAGATTCTTCCAGTCCGGGGATCCGTCTTCCTTGGTCACCTGGACAGAAACCATCAGCATGGCAGTCTCCGCATCATTCTGGAACACTTCAACGCTCATGTCATACTTTGTTCCGGCAGCCAGTTCAAAATTCCGTCCCGGAGAATTCCAGTCGCTGGTGCGTCCTTCTGTCCGAAGGGTTGCCTCCGTTGTATGGTACACCTTCTGGGCGCCCCTTGCGTACCAGAGGTCTGTGCCGGCTCCGAAAGTGGAGGCATATACCAGCGTTTCCTGCCCGGCCTGGGCAGCTGTCATTCCTGTCATCATCAACATCATTGCAGTCAGTATGATCCCGATCCTTTTCATCGGTCGATCCTTTCTCCGGTGAATCCGGCATTTATCATACCTATATGATACACGGATTCCTCCTCCGAATCAATATTTGTTCGTACAAATTTTTTGGAAAAAAAGGATACAAAAAGGCCCCTTTCCATGCGGAAAGGGGCCTCGGGATTCTGTTAATCGAAGCAGTCACCCACGTGGTTGATAATGGTCTGTACTCCCAGCGGGGTTGCATACTCTTCGAATCTCTCCCATGTGCCGTCCGGTACGGTCGGCTTCTTCGGGAGCTCCGGTACCTTCGGAATCTGGGTGAAGCTGTTCGTGAAGATGGTGGTGTTGCCCTGCTGTTCCACCTTGCTCTGCTTGTAGGCAATCACCGTCTGCTCCGTCCATGTATAGGTGACGGGCTTGCCGTTCACCCGGGTGGGCAGGTTGTTGATCGTCGCAGTCCAGCCGTTAGCCTCGCTCAGGAGCACGGTCGTTCCGTTGCTCAGCGTCACATGGATGCTGGACGGTCTCATCTTCTCCGCGTTGTTGTTGTCATCCCATACCTTCCGGACCGTTGCGCTGGTCACTTCCGGTACATAGTTGTTCCGGATGTTGAACCCGTTGATCTCAGCCGTGTACCAGGTTACCGGATCTTCGGTAATGGTGTAGTGGATCTTTTTCTCGCCGTTGTAGCGCGGCAGACCGGTGAATACCGTTCCCCAGCCGCCGGCTGCTGTCAGTTCGGCGCTGGCGACTTCCGTTCCGTCTGCCAGCAGGCGTACCGTGATGCTCGCCGGCCGGTTGCCGTCCTTGTTCCCGTTATCATTCCAGGTCTTGATAACCGGAATATCCATCGGAGTATTATCCGGCTCATCGGGTTCGATTTCACCAAACTGGAAGCTCTTTTCGATGATCAGTCCGCCGCGTTCCAGTACGTTCCGGATCACAAATCCGGTCTTGGCATTGCCGGTTACGGTTGCCTGGTAGCCTTCCGGCACTTCCAGTTCTTCCACCGTGTAAATGATTTCCTTCGCGTGGCCTGTCTGGCAGTCCTCATTGACGAACTTATCCAGTCCAGTCCATTCTGCCTTCCAGCTGTTCGCCGCGTTCAGCGCAACCGCTTCACCGCAGGC
>JAEEGK010017732.1_pt1 | contig 15485 bp, 7 predicted proteins | sample 8958771 | NCBI WGS metagenome assembly JAEEGK01 (sample SAMN16246547, study PRJNA631951) | gut metagenome | biome: gut microbiome; feature: rumen; material: SC-attached | host: Bos | place: Iran: Karaj | collected 2018-10 | reverse complement strand
TATATAATATTAAATATTATTTGAATTATCTAAAATACAAAATATCTTAAAAATATTAAAAATATTAAATCATTTTTTAATAATATTATTTAAATTATTCACAATTCCTTTTTCATTATTATTTGATAAAACTAAAATACTTGAATTTTCATTATTATTATTTAAATTACTTTGATTTAGATTTACATTATTATTTTTATTTACTAAATTATGAAAATTTTCTATACTAAATATTTCATCCATTAAATCCGATAAATTTAAATAAACTTTAACATTATCATTTTTTTTAAAAAAGAAAAAAGGAAAAATATAAGTTTGTAGTTTTAATTTAAAAAATTTTTTATGTCTATTTTTATTATCATTATTATTATTTTTTTTAAAACTTGAATTTTTAAATATCATTTCATTATTATTTAAATTATTTACATTTATTTGATTATTATTATTGTTGTTTGTTTTAGGAAATAATAAATTAGATTGAGCAATTGAAATTTTTGATAATTTAATTTGACTGTTTTTTAGCATTTCATTTTTTTTATTAACAAAAAAAAATAACAAATTTATTTTATCTATAATAAATATTTTTTCAATTATATAACCAAAAATTCCACCAATAACAACAAAAAGTATGTCACATAAACTTTGCCATTTTGCAATAATTTCATCTATTTTAAGATAATTTCTATTTATAATTCTTATATTATTAGAATTTTCAATTGATATAGTTAAAATTGTATTATCATTTGATAAAATACTTGATTGTAAAAGCATATTATCAATATCAAAAAAATCAAATCTTCTTTTAGATTTAAAGAAAAATAATCCATCATCAGATTCAAAAACAACTTTATTTATTGGAACTTTATAATTTAAAAAATAATCATTATATAAGTAAAAGTTTTTCATTTTTATAATAGATTTTAATGGATTTTTATAATTTGAATAATCAATATCTTTTATAAAATAAGCAAAAAAAAATTCAATTGGTTTAGAAAAATGTTTTTTTTTATTTATTTTAATATCAAAATATGAATAATTATTTAAACCAAAATTTCCATAAAAATCAATTGAAATTTTAGAATTACTTAAATTTAAACAAAATAAATTACTCAAATTTTGTTTTATAAAATTTAAATTTGTATTTTCACAAATTGAACTATAAAAATATATTTCATTGTATTCTCTATTTAATTCATTTAAGTTATTAATTGAATAATAATATATAAATTCAATATCAAAATATTCACTTAAATTTAAATTATTATTATCATTATTTGTCAAACCAAAATAAAAAATACTATTATTTAAAGAAATTATTTCTTTTGGATTGGTTTCTGATGTTGTTGTTATAGTAAAATGATTTCTTGAAAAAAGTAAAATTAAATAATATATTATAGTTATAAAAAATAATAGTAAATATAATATTGAAACAAATAATCCAAATAAACTTTTATATTCTTGTTTTTTTTTAAAGGTTATAAAATTTTGTCTTCCATAAAAATCAAAATTTTCAACTAATATATTTTTAATTTCCCCCATATATGAAAATTTTTTATTTAATTTAATTAAATATTATAATGTTTTAATTTTGAAAATTATTTTTTTTAAAATTATTTATTTAAATCCAATTATTTTAATTTAAAACTTTTTTTATATAAATTAAATGTAACTTAATAATTTAAATATTTTATTATTATTTATAATAATTTTATTTATAAAAATAAAATAATAAATAATTTAAAATTTAAAAACAATAAGAATCATTAGTTTTATTTATTATATACAAATTAATATATTTTTTATTCACAATTAATTATTAAAATTCATTAACCCATTTTTCATCATAAGCATCGAAATTTATATTTGTTGTTTCAAACATTCTACTATTTTTAAAATTTTCTTTTTCAAGAACAAATTCAAATTTTTCTTGATTTTCTTTTATAATTTTCTCTTTATCATTAAAATCTATTTTTTTTATTTTCGTATCAAATATATTTTTATGACTATTATATATTGATAAATTAATATCATTTGAATTAGGAATAAAAGGAGCTTTTAATTTAAAATCAATTAATTTATCCCAATCAAAATCATTAAAAATTTCTTCTTTTTTTAACAATTCACAATCACAACATCGATCTTTAACTTTCTTTTTTAATAAAACTTCAATTAATTTATTAACTTTTGTACTTTCATTTATAAGTTCTCTTTTTAATTTTGGAAAACTAAGTTGATATGTTAAAGTTTCTTTATAAATCTCTAATATTTCTCTTGCGTCGTTTCCAAATGGGAATTTACCATAATATATTTCATATAAAGTAATACCAATTGACCAATAATCACATGATAATGAATAACCTTTTCCTTGTAAAATTTCAGGTGCAATATAATGAGGAGTTCCAATTACAGTACTTGTATAATTATTTAATATTTTACTTGTTCCAAAATCAATTATTTTTATATATCCATTGCTATCTATCATTATATTATTTGGTTTTATATCCCTATGAGCAATTAATTTATTATGTAAATATTCTATTATTAATATTAAACTTGCTGAATAAAATAAAATTTCAGAAAAATTATAAAAATTATTGTTTTGTTTATTATGCTTAAGATGTTCATCTAAACTTATTCCTTGAATATATTCAATTAAAAAAAAGCAAAAATAATTATTTTTCAATGTTTTTACTGTTTGAACTATAAAAGGATGATCTAATGAAAGCATAATTCTTCTTTCATTTATAAAATAATGTGCAAGAGATTTTTGTTTATTAACCATTAATCTTGAAATTGTTTTAATAGCATAAATATTTTTATTATTATGAACTAAATAAACATTTCCAAATTTTCCATTTCCTAAAAATTTAATATAATATAAATTAGATAAAGAAATTCCATCATCTTGTAAATTTAATTTTTTAATTAAATAATTTTTAGTATTATCATCATTTAAAATTAAAGAAAAATCTTCTTTATTTAGAACATAACAAACAATTTTTTTACCTACTGCAATGCATGTTGCAGTTCTTATGTTATCTGAAGAATTTTTTTCTGCTAATAAAGCTCTTTCACCAAAACATGAACCTGCATCTAAATGTCTTATATATTTACCATTTTTAACTATTTTTACTTTTCCTTTATAAATTAAATAAAAACTTGAACCTATTGAATTTTCAGAAACGATTATGTCATCATTTTTAAATTTTAATTTATACATTTTCATTACTATTTTTTCTAATGTTTTTTTAGATAAATTTTTGAATAAATAATTTTTTTGAATTTTACTTATTCTATTTAATAATTTTACTGGATTATTTTGTTTGTTTGTGTTTTTTGATGTTATTGATTTTTTTGTTAAAAAAGTTTTAACTGGAGTTGAATTATTCATGTTTTTTTCAAATAACAATTGTAATTCTTTAGAAAATACTTCAATGTCACATTCTAAACTTATTAAATCTGGTTTTGCTACATAATTTTCATTTAATACTTTTTCTTTATCATATATAATTTCATATCCAATAATATCATTTCTACTTGCTATTATTTTTTTTTCATCATATATATTTCCATCTATAATTATTATAATTCTTTTTTCTGAATAGTTTTTATCATTATTATAAAAAATAATTTGAGATTGTTCTCTTTTTTTTGGTACTATAATTTTTTTATCATATTCATTTTTTTCTTCATATTCATCATTTGAATTTTTTTTAACAATTAATTCATTATTTTTATATATTTTTAAATTAAATATTTTAAAAATTTCTTCACAAAAACTGTTTAAAATAATATCTTTCATTATTTCATGATTAGCAATAATATTATGAAATAAACTAAATAATATTTTATTTTTATAATTTGAGCCAAAAATATCTCTTAAATCTTCTTTACTTATTTGATAACAAACAGTGTCTTCTTTTGCAATAACATCCATTGTTCTAGCAATACCAAATAAAATCGAATTTTGACCAAAATATTCATTTTTATTCAAAATAGCAAAATCTTTTTTTTTAATTTGACATTTAACACTTCCTGATTTTATAAAATACATTAAATTTCCCATTTCATTTTTACTTATTATTTTTGTATCTTTTTCAAAATTAACTAAATTTAACTTTTCACTTAAATTAAATTTACTTATACTATCTAAATTTTTAAAATATGATAAAGAATTAATAAAATTAAATCTTTCTTTGTAATTTTCATCTGCAATTTTTTTAAGAAATTCTCTATAAATATAACCATCTAAAACTAATAAATGAACTATTTGAATTGAAGTTATTGTGTCCTCTCTTTTACAATTTGAAATTAAAGCACTTTCTCCAAAACATTTGAATGGTTTAATATTTGTTGGAATTTTCTTTTTATTAAAAACTTTTAATGCTCCTTTTATTAAAATAAAAAAAAAGTTACCAAAATCTCCTTCTGCATAAATTACAGTGTTTATAGGAAAAATATATAAATAAAAATTACTACAAATATAATTTATAAAATTTTCTGGCATAATATTAAATAAAAAATGGGATTTTAATATTGATTTTATTTGCCTTAATAAATTTTGATCATTTGTTATTTTTTTTCCTTGCATTATATTTGATAAAATATCTTCATTGTCCATGCTATTTAAATTTACTAAATTATTATTTGGAAAATTAGTTATATTAAATGTGTTTGTATTTAAAAATGTATTAAAATTTTTAATTGTTATGCTATTTACATTTTGTTTTATCATTGAATTTATATAATTTTCATTTCTATTTATAAAATTAGAATTTATTGTGTTATTTTTAAATGCATTACTTTTATTTAATTCATTTCCATATTTTAAAGAATTATTATTATTATTGTTTTCGTTGTCATTATTATAATCATTTAAAATTTGATTTGGTAAATCTTTTTCTTTTAAAATAAAAGAAATTTCAATTAATTTTTCAGCTGTTTTATTCGAAAAAAATAAATTATTATTTACATTACTTAAATCTAAAGCATCATCTTCATTTTTTTTTTTATAAAATTGGCAATTATCTATTAAAATATTAAAATTTATATAAAATTTTACTTCCGCAATTGAAATTTCCCATAAATTTATTTTAATTATTTTTTATAAACAATTTATTAGTAATAACAAAATTAAAATAAAATAATAAAAAATTATAAAAAATTATAAAAATATAATAATTTATTGTTAATTAATATTATAATTAAATAAAATATTTTATATTATTTTGATAATAAAATTATTTTTATTTGTTTTCTTCAGGAATTCTAGGCGCCAAATAAAATCTTAAAACACCTAAATTTTCTATTTTATATTCTACCATAAGTGGGAATTCAACAGATAAATAAAGACTAACTTGTTGACTTAAACTACTCGCTTTAGTAAACATATTTAAATATCTTAAAGCAAAAGCTAAATTAACATTTTCTTCTACTTCAATAGAACATTTTTCTTCTAAATTAGATGAATCATTTTTTTCTAATTTAATACTACCACCAACACTTTCTGAATTAACTGAAAATTTAATTGAATCTTTAGTAGTTTCAATATTAACTGTTTCATTAAGTGAATATAATTCCCTACAAATTCTTGTAAATTCACTTGAACTCATTGTTATCATTGCACTATATTGAGTTTCTGGAATACCTAATTGTTCACTATCAATTGTAATTAAACTTAATTTAAACTCACTTTTTTTTTTTAACTCTAAAATAAATAATAAAATTAAATAATATTTTTTTACTTATATTTTCAAATTTTATATTTAATGCAGATGGTTCATCATCTGTACTTAAAGTTATTGAATCATCATTTCCACCACATTTCATTATTTTACTTAAACTTGCTACTGAGAGACCTAAAGTTAATGAACTTTTATCACATCTATATTCTTCAAATCCATCTGAAGATAAATTTAATGTTACTAATGCAACGTGAGATGAGTCCATTGCTTGTAAACTTATTCTTGAAGATGTAATATCTAAATTAATGTCAGATACTAAATCTTTTATTGATTCTATTAATTTTTTTAAGGTAATTCCTTGTGATAATTTGGCATTAAACATTTTAATTTAAAATATTTTAAATTTTAATTTAATTTTAAATTTTTTAGCGGGATTAAAAAGGTAAAAATTTTTAATGTTAAATAATTTTTAATTATTGAAATAAAAATTATTTTTTTATTTAAAAGAAACTGTAATTTTTAATTAATATTTCATTTTAAAATTAAAAATTTTAATTTTTATTTTTTTTAAATATCTTTATAAAAAATTAAAAAAATTTTTTTAAAGAATATTTTAATAAAATTAAATTAATAATAGAAAATCTTTTAATATTTTATATTTATTCATTTATATTAATTATAATATTAATATATTAAATTTAATAAATAATGATTGAATCAAATATTTTTTCATATATTGATTTAGGAGATTCTATTCAAAAAATCGATATTTATTCCAATTCATTTTTAATCTTTGTTTTCAATTTATTTTATTGTTTATTAAAAGAAAAACCTAATAAATTAATAATATTTTTTATTTTTAAATTCGTTTATTATATTCAAATATTAATGATAACAGCAATAAATATTCCTGAAGATGAAAGTGAACAAGATACAATTAAAAAATTTTTAAAATATATAGAAAAAATAATATTTTTTCATCGAAATATTGATTCTAAAAAAACTTACATTGTTTTTATTATATTATCATATTCATATTGTGTAATTATAATAGGATTATTTATAATTTTTATATTTTTTAATAAAAATAAAGATTCAAAAATTTCAATTATTTTAAATTATTTAATTTTATTTTTTCAAAATTATTTTTTTTTACCTTTGATTAACATATTTTTATTAATTACTAAATGTTCAAAAAATGAAGAAAAAATATATATTCATGATTATTTAAATATTGAATGTTATGATGATAAAAAATTTTTTATTATTTTCATTATAAATATAATATTTCTCTTTTTTATTCTATTATTTGGATTTTCTTTAAGTATTTTTTATGTTCAAATAAATACAATAAATAATGAAAAAGGTTTTACTCAAATTAATAGTAATTTCGAATTATTAGAATATGTTTTAAATATAATTATTTATGTAATGTCTTATTATTTACAATATCAAGTAGATCCTGATAATACAAATTATAGATTAATTGGTCGTAGTGTTATAATAATTTATTGTATAATTTTATATTTTTATGGAAATACAAACATATTTTATTATGAATTTATGTTAAATTTAAATTTTATTATTGGATATTTTTTTATAGGTTGGTTTTCAGTGTCTTTATTTATTGTAAAAATTTTTAATGTATATAATTCATTTTTTTTTGTTGTAATAGGATGGGTTATTTTTGTTATTATTGATTATTTATATTTAACATATTTTTATGATAATATTCTTGTAAGTGAGATTTTTAATTTTAAAAATATTAAAAGTTTAGAAATGTTTATTGATAATTTTTTATCTATAGTAAGTGATAATTCTTATAAAAATATAGCAATATTTAGTGGATTAAATGAATCTATTAAAGAAAGCATTAAAAATAATAATATTGAGGTTTTTGTAAAATATGAATTATTTATAAATAATAAAATTTTAAAAGAAAAATTTAAAGATAATGAAAAATTATTTAATGCATATAGTTTAATTTATACTATTTATTATTTCTATTTGCAAAATAGTAAACTTAAAAATGATGTAACATTATTAAAATCTTATTTTCTAATGAAGTATTTAAATAATTTAACCTATCCAATTTATTTATTATCAAAAATGAAAAAAGTAAGTAAAAAATTTTTATATTTAAAATTTACTCTTGCTGAAAATATAAAAAATATTTTAGTTCAAAAATTGCATAAAAATAAAGATTATGATAATATAAAATATGTTGAAATTAGTAGTGTTTTAATTTATGATAAATTAACAGAAAATTTTAAATTGAAAATTTCCGATGCAATTTCAAATCAAATAGATTATTTAGATATTATTAAAAATCAAAATCCAAATACTAATTCAACAAAAAATTTAATATCAATAGGAAATAAAATAATTCATTTACGTCAAGAAATATTACAATTATGGAAAAAAATAATAAAATTAAATCCTTTTAGTGATGATATATATAATGATTATTTATTATATATTGACATAATAATTCAAGATCAACGTTTAAAAGAAGAAGAATCAAATAATTATTTATCATTAAAAAATTCAAAATTAATAGAAAAAAACAATTTATATCATTCATTATTTCAAAAAGATTATTGTGCAGTTGTATTAGTTGATGGTTATATATTATTAGGTAAAGTTTTATATACATCAAATAATTTTTCATCATTATTTGGATTTTCCCAAAAAGATTTATATAATATTAATATTAATGATTTAATGCCTAGTAATATTGCTTCTTTTCATAATGAATTAATGGATGATGCAATTAAATATAGTAATATGTCTAATATTTATTCAAAAATAAAGAATTTTATATTTAAAGGTAAAAATAATTCATTATGTAAAATTAAAGCATTTGTTAAAGCTCTTCCAAATTTAAATTTAGGATTAATATTTATTGTAAGTATATTTAAATTAAAAGATAAACAATTATTAATTGTTTTAGATGAAAATTTTAAAATAAATTCATTATCAGAGACACATAATACGAAAGAAGAATATACATTAAACAGACCAAATCATTTTGGGTTAAACAATAATTTAATTGATAAAAATGTTGCAATTATTATTCCAGAAATATTAAATAATTTAGAATTTAAAAATCAAAAATTTGAAGTTATAAAAAATGATATTGAATTAAAAGGAATTTTATATCCAATTAATGATAATATAAATTATTATGAAAATTATATAAATATAATTTTAGAAAAAATTAAAATTGATGGAAAATTAAAAGGTTTAAATAAAAAAAAAGAAGTTAAAACAATTTATCAAAAAACTGAAAATAATAAAAATGAAGAATCAAATAATAGTAAAGAATATTATGAATATTTAAGTATAGTTAATAAAAATTTTGAAAAACAAAGAAAACATATTTTTTATAGATTAGTTTATAAATCATATTTAAATGATAAATATCATTATTGTCAATTGTATATTTCAGAAAATTTTTATGAAAATAATGAAATGTTTTATGAACTATCAAATGATGAAAGTAATAGTATAAAAAAAATGATATTAAATGAAAAAAATAATAATCAAGCAATTAAAATAAAATATTTTGAAGATGATAATAATGATGAAGAAAAAAAAAGTTTAATTGCTGAAAAAGATAAAAATATTTCAAAAACAAAAAAAAAACATAATCATATAATAAAAAAAAAAGAAGACAAATTAATAACAAGCAGTACAACTACAAAATCAAGTATTAAATCAGATAGTGAAAGTTTTTATAAATTAAAAAATAATATTATAAATAAAAATCAACCAAATACTATTATTTTTTTAAAACTATTAATAATTATTTATAATTTACTTACATTAGTTTTTATTATTTGTAATAACAAATTAGCAAAATCAAAATTTAATCAAATTCATAGATATTTAGAAGAAAATATTATATTTAATAGAACAAAATTAACGTGTTCAATAATTTATATGTCAGCAGCAAATTTAAAATTTTTAAAATATAATTTTATTTATGAAGGTGATTGTGTAGTTTATAATTGCAGTATTTTATTTTCAAGTTATTTAACACAATACATAACATTATTAAAAAGTAATTTAATAAATATAAATTATTATAATAGCGATTATAAACAAATAATTGATGCTTTATATACTATAGATATATATTTATTAAATTTGACTACAACTGAATCTATAGAAATTAATATGCAAAATACGTTAAATTTTATATTAGAAAATGGATTAAAAGTTTATTTTAATTATGAAAAATATATAAAAGATAAATCTAATTCTGAAATTGATCTTTTTTTGGAAAATCTTTTAAAAATTGATTATGAATATTTAATGAATGAAAATTATTATGGATATAAACTTGAATTAAAAAAAAATAATATAAATTCAAAATTTTCATATACTAAAGTATTAATAATAGCAAATTTTATTACTTTTACAATTATTGTTGGATTAATATTTTTTTATATTTATATGATTTATTTAAGTGAAATAAAATTTTTAAAATATCTTATTAATTTTAATAATGAAAATTTTGAAAAATATTTAAAATCTTTAGAGGAAATAAAAAAAAAATTAAAAAATGAAAATAATGAAAGTAATAAAGAAGAAAATATTGAAAAAAATAATGATTCTTTTTTAAATTCTTCATTAAATAAAAAAAACAATAAAAAAAATGATTCAAAAATCGAAAATGTAAATGAAAAAACTTATATGAGTTATAAAAAAAGAAAAAAATTAAATGAACAAATGTACAAATTAAAATTAAAAAAGAAAATAAAATTAAACATAATGAAACAATATTTTTTTTTTGATAATTTATTTTTATTATTCAAAATAATGATTTTATTAATTTTAAGCATAACATATTATATAGTATTTGTATTATTTTATCCAAATCAATTAAACCGATTTTTAGATTTTGATGATATTTCAGATAAAATTAAAGGAATTTTTATAGACACAAGTACGATAATATTAAAAATAAAAAAAGAAATAATAAATTATACAAATTTTGAAATAGCAAAAGAAAAAATAATAAATAAATTTATAAATAATACAATAACAGAAATAACATTTGATGATAATTTTTATACAACAGAAAATTATACTTTATTAAATAATTTACATTATACTATTAATATTCCTGATAGAAAAGATATTGAAATTCCTTCATTTGATAATAATTTAATAAAATTTGTTGGAAATAAATCACAAAGAAAAAAACAATGTTATCAAAATTTATATGATTTATATTATGGAAACTTTTGTGATCAAATTAGTTCAGAAGGAGAAAAATTACATTTAATATGTAAATCATATTGGTCATCTATTTTATTAAAAGGTTTCGAACAAGGAATTATTCAATTAGGTATTTCATTAGGTTCATTTTTAGATGATTTACATGATTTAAATAATGGAATTATTGATTTTGCTAATTTATATAGAAATGGAACTAATCTATGGTTAATTGAAACATTTTTTTTATTTTTGTTTTTAGTTGGTAGTATTAGATCTGATAATATTTTAGAAGAAATTAGAATTGATATTGTTAATGGAATAAATTTACGATTTAATTTAATTTTAATAATTTTTATTATTGGTAATGTTTGTTTTGCTGTAATTACATTTTTATTTATTTATTTTCTAAAAAATTCATTTTTATCTTTTTTTAATTTCATTGGAATTATTCCAATTCAATATTTGTCAGAAGATAAAGAATTTTATAGAGATGTTTTAAAATTAAACGAAGATTTTTAATTAATTTTTGAATAAATTTTTGTTCATTTGAATTTACATTTATGTGTATTTATTTATATATATATTCTTAATTATAGATAATTCTATATAATTTATAATTTATATTTAAATATAAAATTTACATTTTTTCAATAAAATTAAAAAAATAAATTAAATGTTTGCAAAAATATTCATATCAATATTACTTTTAACATCTTTATCTTTTTTATTTTTCATATTATTTTCTTTAATTTTATCAATATAAAAATCCGTATCTGAAATTTTTCTTGTTTTATATATTTTTAATCTTACATCTTCTTTATAAATTTTATTATTTTCAATTTCTTTTTTTTCCGTTTCCCATTTTTTTTTATATAAATTAATTCTTTCATTCAATACTTTATTTCTAATATCTTCAATATTAATTTGTAATTTTAAATCTTCTTTATATGAATTTTCATTATATTTTTTAATTATTTTTTTTTCTAATTTGTTCCAAAAATTATCACCAATATAATTACTTCTTAATTTATGTTGTAATTTTGAAGCATAATAATAAACAAAAGGTAAATCTTGACAAATATCATAAAAATCATCAATAGTTAAATTATCACCTCTTTTTTTTTTACTATATTTTTCTAAACAAATAATATGATTAATAAAAAAAATTTCTTCATTATTTTTAATAGTTGAAAATAATTCAATAATTTGCCCTAATGAAATAGATTTATTATGATCTGAATCAATCAAACCAAAAACAAATTCAATTAATTGCATTTGAGAAGATAAACAATAAGAAATTAAAAAAGGTAAAAATTCTTCAAATGACATTTTGTTATTATATTTTTTATCTACTATATTAAAAAGATGATCTATAAAAGGAGATAAATTACTTCGTTCAGATTCATTTAAAAATTTATATAATTGATTTAATGTGATGAATCCTTCATTTTCATTTTCTTCGTCTATTTTAATAAAAAAATTTTGAAGATTAAACACATCTTTTTCATCTAAAAAAAATACATTCATAATATCTTTTATTCTTGCTGTTTGATTTTGTATTAAAATAGTATTTAAATTATTTTTATTTTTATATAAAAAATTTCCCATTTTTTATTTTTTTATTTTATATTCTTGAATTAATATTATATTATTAAATTATTTTAAATTTTAAATAAAAAAATATGATTAAAAAATTTAAATCCGATAAAAATACTGAATTCGAAATATCTTTTGATGTAAATGATAATAAATTTATAACTCAAACTAAAACAACTGAATTATATTTAATAAAAAAATATGAAAATGTTTTTGATTTTAAACATTTTTCTCAATTTCAAATGTTTGCAAATTATGAAAATATGGAAGAAATTTTTGATGAATTGAAAAATTTAATAAATAACCCAAAAACTGTATTATTAGAATATAAAGATAACTTAAAATTAATTTTACCATCACCATTAAAAAAATTTAAAGATATTCCAATTGAAATTCCTTTATTAAATCCTGATGAAGAAATAGATAAAAAAACGGTAATTAAAAAAATAATGGATTTAGATGAAGAAAACAAATCATTTAAAAAAGAAATCGAATCAATAAAAAAAGAAAATGAAACTCAAAAAAGTTCAATAATAAATTTACATATAACAATAACAAATTTAAAAAACGAAAATTCTCGTTTAACAAAACAAATAAAATCTCATCAAAAATTATTTGAAAATTTATATCTATCTAATTTTAATATAGAAAAATTTAATTTATTAAAAGAATTAAATTCAAACACAGAACAAGTTTGGAGTTTAATATTATTACATGATGGAAGATTCGCAGCGAGTTCAAAAGATAAAACAATAAATATTTATAATTCAGAAACATTCGTTAAAGAAATTGAAATAAAAGATCAACATACTGATGGTATAAGAAATATAAAACAATTATATGATTTTCATATAGTTTCATGTTCATTTGATTTTACTATAAAAATTTTTAATATATCTGGTAAGTCTTATTCACTAGTTCAAACTCTTCAAGAACATACTGATAAAGTGAGAGATATTATTGAATTAAAAAATTTAAATTTAGTTTCAGTTAGTTCTGATAAAACTATGAAAATTTGGCATAAAAAAGATAATAAATATAAAATGCAAGAATCTGTTCATTTTGAAGATTTAATTAGATTTATCTATGAAGTTAAAGAAAATGAAGTAGTTTTGTATTTAAGTGAGGTGAGCAAAATTGTTTTTTATAATTTAGATAAAAAATCTCAACAAATTTTAGATAATTTAGAATTAGCTGAATGTGAATTTTGTATGTTAAATGAAAAAATATTATATGTAAGTGGAGAAGAAATTATTTATTTAGTTGATGTTAATAGTTATAGTATATTAAATAGCATAAAATGTGGGTCAAATATGAGTAGTATTTTAAAATTATCTAATGATATTATTATTACAGGAGATCAAAATTATTTATATCAATGGAAATTTGAAGATAATAATTTAAATTTAATTTATACAAAAAAAAATTGTCATCTTACTTGGATAAGAGGAATTATTAAATTACATGATGGAAATTTAGTTACTTGTTCTGATGATAAAACAATTAAAATTTGGGATTATTAATATAAATATTTGTTAATATTTTAATGTATTTTTTTAGGTTTTTTTGATAAATATATATATCTATATTTTTTTAATATTTTTTTTAATCAATATTAAATAAAACAATTAAAATAAATTATTTAAAATTATTATAAAAATATTTTATTTTAAAATAATAATATTATTTATTTATAAATAATTAAATCAATTTCAACATCGAAAAATAAAAATATAATTTTTATATAAAAAATAAAATTACTTTTATTTATTTATATAATAAGAAATAAATAAATAAAATTAATGTCTCAAAATACTCAAAATGAAAATTATCATGTAAAAAATACAAGTTCAAGTGTTTATGGAGATGAATATTATATTTTCAATGAATCAAAACCTTTTAAAGAAAGATATAGTCATTTTTTAAATATAATTAATGATAAATTAAAACATAAACAATTTAAAAATTTATTAAAATTAATAGAAAATTTTTATACGATAAATAAACAATGTTTAAATATTGAAATTCCTGAATATTTTATATTAAATTATATTAAAATTATTTGTTATTTAAAAATTATAAATCATAAAATTATAAAATATTCAATTGATAGAAAAAATACTAATAATAATTATAGAAGAAAAACAACAACAAGAGTAACAAAAATATTTAAAAATTTTTCCCTTGTTGAAAAATTTGTTCCAAAAAAAAATTCAATGTTAGAAACATTAACTATAATTAAAAATATTGAAAATTATTTCAAATTAACAAAAAATCTTATTTTTCATTTAATATCAATAATTAATTATCATAAAAATAAAATAGAATTTTTAATAGAAGTTTATTTAAATTATTTACTTTTATATTCAAAATTTAAGAATAAATTAAATAAAATCAATGAAAAAATTATTTATTTAATTTTTGCCAAAAAATTAATTGATAAATATAAACCTTTTATTCATAGTTCAAAAACTCTTAAAATTGTTCAAGAAATTTATATAAATTTATTTAAAGATTATTTAATTAATAGAAATTATGAAGAAGCAGAAAAAATATGTAAAGAATTATTATATTTTTGTTTTAAAGAAATTATATTTCGATTAAATAAAGATAATTTTATAGATTTAAAAAAAATAAAAAAAGTTGAAAATGATAATTTAATTTTTTTAAAATTTTGTTTAGGTTTAATTTATTTAGGAATGATTAAAGAAAATTTAGGTGAAATAATTTTAGCAAAAAAATATTATTTATTTAGTTATTATGTTTCTAAAGAATTATTATTTGGAATTAATAAAAATTTTCAAAATATGTTTTTTGATATGGCAAAAAGATCGATTGAATATCAAAATATTTATGATTTATTACAATTTGAAAATAATAATATTATAAAATTAAAAAAAAAAATCGAAGAAGAAGAAATTCAAAAAAATATTATATTAAAAAATAAATATAAAAATAAAGGAATTATTAAAAAAA
>JAEEGK010017730.1_pt1 | contig 15486 bp, 18 predicted proteins | sample 8958771 | NCBI WGS metagenome assembly JAEEGK01 (sample SAMN16246547, study PRJNA631951) | gut metagenome | biome: gut microbiome; feature: rumen; material: SC-attached | host: Bos | place: Iran: Karaj | collected 2018-10 | reverse complement strand
CTTTCGGACGGCGTCAAGATCCGCAAGGGCAAAAAGACGCATATGAAGTTCTCGCTCTGAGCGCGATAAAAGGCTTCCCTCGAGGGGAAGCCTTTTTTCTTTATGACACGGTGTTTACAGCCATTCGACCGCGCCGGAGGCGATGTCGTAGATCGCGCCGCGGATCGTGACGCCTTGCATCTCCGGATGCGTCGAGAACGCGCGCTGCAGCCGTTCGACGCCGTGCAGCACGTTGCGCTTTGCCGCAAGCAGCGGATCGCGCTCGTCCCCGATCGCCTGCCGGATCTCCGTCACGAGATCGGCGATATACCCCTCCGCCTCGCCCGCAAGCGCCGCGCCGACCGCGCCGCAGCCGGTATGCCCGAGCAGTACGACGAGTTTGCAGCCGAGATGCGCCGCCGCGTACTCCACGCTGCCGAGCTGGTGCCGGTCCAGCACGTTGCCCGCAATGCGGATCACAAAGAGGTCGCCGATTCCGGCGTGGAAGATCTGTTCGGGAATCACGCGCGAGTCCGAACAGCAGATGACGATCGCGTACGGATGCTGTCCGTGCTCCGCCGTTTCGATCCGTTTCGCCGCGTCGCCGTGTGCAAGGAAATATGCGTTGCCCGCGTTCAGCCGGTCCGTTTCGTTTGTCATAGTCCTTCCCTCATCCTTTCCGGTAAAATGTGTAATGCCGCTCCTTTCGGAAGCCGAGCGCTTCATAAAACGGCATGTCCGAGATCACATACGCGCGCTTCGCGCCGATCGCACGCGCGCGGTTCATCGCCTCATACAGCAGGGCTTTCGCGACGCCCTTTCCGCGATAGGCGGGAATCGTGCAGACCGGCTCGACATAGGCGTAGTCGGTCCGGCCTTCATACCAGAGGCAGCAGCAGGCGACGTATTCGCCCGCTTCGTTGACCGCCGCCGGTCCCAGATGCGGATTGAAATGCCTGCGCGGGCGCGACGCAGGTTGCTTCTCACGGAGAAACGCCTCGCGGTCCGAGCCGTGGTCGAACCCCTGCCAGAACAGCCACTGCAGCGCCTCGTCGTCCTTGACAGGATCGGGTTCCGTAATCCCGAGCCCGTCCGGCAGCGCGGCTGCCCGCCGCGCGTCAAGGTCGATCGCCATGATCGTTTCCGTCTGCTCCGTCGGCGCAAAGCCGAGCCGCTTCGCCGCTTCGATCTCGCATGCGCAGTCGTCCGGAATCGCGACCGCAAGCCCCGCGTCGTCCCGCATCGCGCCGTACGCATAGGTCAGAATCTCCGGATACAGCGACGCGTATGCGGGCAGCGCGGCGCAGAACGCCTCGCCGAAATACATGTCGTAGATCGCCGCGCCGACGACGGCGCCTCCGTCGATCCACAGCCCGATCGAGCCGAGCAGCGTCCGGTCGCATTCGGGATGCTCATACATCCACTCGAACCGCGCCCAGTTCCAGTTGATGTGCCTGCGGTCCGCCGCGTTCAGCGCGATCAGAAAATCGCAGACCGCGTCGTAATCCGATTCGCAATACTGCCGGAATTCCATCGTTTACTCCCTTTCTCTGCGCAGCCAGTCGTCCACAAACCGCATCTGCTCCTCCGTGTGGAACCAGTGCTCGCCGTTTTGCATGACCGTCAGACGCGCGTTGTGCGCCTCAACAAAGGCTTTGATCGTTTCGTACGGCGTCAGATTGTCGTGTTCCGCATACAGGATCGCGGTCGGTACGCGCCATTCGACCGGATGTTCGCGCACATAGCAGAGGTAGTCCCACGAATGCACGAGCCCGAACGAGCCGGGGACCGTGCCCTGCGCTTTCAATGCCTCCTCCGTCACGCCGTCCTGCGCCATCAGCGTCAGGATCAGCCGTTCCATATCCACGACCGGCGAAATGAAATACGCGCGCTCGATCTGCGCGTCGATGCCGGCATACAGCGAGAGGAACGCGCCGAGGCTGTATCCGATCACGCTGACGCGTTCGTAACGTTCGCAAAGGCTCCGCACCGCTTCGCCGATCTCCCGTCCCGCGTCCCACGGCGCGATCCCGTGATAGTCGAGCCCGATCACGTCGCTGTCCGCAAACAGCGGACGGTAATGCTCCGCCTCCTGCGCGCTGCCGCCCAGACCGTGCAGAAACAGCACCGCTTTCCGTTTTTGATTCATTCGTCGACCTCCAATCGCATCATCACCAGCGTCTGAAAGCCGCCGGAGCGCGAGCGGAACCCGCGCGGGTTGCGCCCGTATTCGACAAATCCTTCGCTTTCGTACAGCGCGATCGCATGCGCGTTCTCCGAAACCGCTTCGAGCTCGATCTGCCGGCAGCCCGCGCGCTTCGCGCAGTCGATGCAGGCGCGGATCATTGCGCGCCCGATGCCGAGCCCCCAGTACGCGCGCAGGATGCTGATGCCGAACGACGCGCGGTGCCGCAGCTTTTCGCGCGGACCGACGCAGTCGATGCCCGCAAGCCCGACGATCCTGCCGTCGACCTCCGCAACCAGTTCGATTTCGTTCGGGCTCTCCGTCCTGCCGCGCAGAAAGTCGGCTTCCTGTTCCGCGGAAACCGTGTGTTCGTCCGGATAGGACGCCAGAAAATCCGTCTCCGCGTGCGTCAGGTTGAACACCTCCGCCGCGCCCGCGCCGTCGCGCGCCGTGCCGTTGCGCAGCACGCACATCCTGCCGTCCTTCAACACAACGGTTTTGCAGTATTCCATGGCTCTCCCTCCCGTCGCCGCGTTTTCGCGCCGTCTTTTCTGTTATTCTATCATATCCGCACGGATTCGCAAAGGGTTGGACAAAAAAAGAGCAAGTCCGAAGACCTGCTATTCCCGCCCGGACGGTTCGTCCGGATGTCGGGCAAGGTATGCGAGCTTCTTGCGCTCGTCCTCCGCCTCCAGAGAATCCGTGCTGTGCATGCCGCCCAGAAACTCCAGATGGTGCCGGAACTCATGGCGCAGGACGCCGCGCAGCCGCGATTTGGCTTCCCGTTCGTCCGCCTGCGGATACGCGCGGTCGAACGAGCCCTTGTACAGCACGATCTGCCGCACGCCGGAATAGACCTTGTACACGCCCATGGTATAGATGTCGCCGCCGCGGGCGTAGTCCGGAATCACGAGCGCTTCCGACACGACCACTCCGCCGGAAAGCTCCCGAAAGAATTCCTGCGGCAGCTCGTCCAGCAGTTCCGAAACGATTCTTCTGTATTCCGCAATGCCGATCATCGTCCGTCCTTTCGCCTTCCCACGGTCCAACGGCACCCGTCCTTACGAAAGCTTCGGCGGCAGCAGCGTATCGGTCGCTTCCGTATTCACCCAGATCACGGGACGCACGCCGTATCCGCGGGTATGCACGTCGTGACCGACCGTAATGATCGCGCCGTTCGTGCCGACGCAGGCAACGCGCGAAGAAACGGGTACGGCTCCTTCGTCCAGCATTTCGGTGATCGTCTGTCCGCCCGGCGTCCGCAGCCACCAGATGCTGCTCTTGCCCTTGCTGCTCTGATAGGCGCCGAACTCGACCGCATACTGCGTCGCGGTGCATTTGCGGGACTCCTCATCGGGGAAATACTTCTGCGCTTCCTGCACGCTCAACACAAACACGCGGTCTATCGTATCCGGATCGGAGCTGGTCGAATAGGGCGTCTGATCCGCACGCACTCTCGTCCGTACGAGGAACTGCCGTTCCCCCTTGTCGAACGCGATGTCCGAAAACTCGCCGTTGAGCCAGCTGCGCAGCACGCTCGTATTCCAGGCAACGTTATCGTGCCTGCGGTCGTATCGCTGGAACGGGTAGCAGTCGATCACCTGTTTCGTGATCAGAAGCAGCTTCGTGCCGTCGCGGTCGAGCACCAGCCATTCGATGTCGTCCTTTTCCTTCGAGGTGATGTGCCCCTTCGGATACGAACCGAACCGGACCGTCGAGCCGACCTCGGCGTTCTCCAGCCGTTCCTTCACAATGTCCCGGATCCGATCGTTGCTGTCGCGGTAGTCGAGCTCGTGCAGAATCCGGTACGCCTCGTCCGGCCTGCCTTGCTCGATCAGCGTTACGCCCCGGTGATACCGGATCGCCGGCGTCGCGTACTTGCGGAACAGGAACACGCCCGCAACGCAGACGACAAGCGCGAGCGCCGAGATCAATAACGCCCGGATGATCGTCCGCCTGCGCTTCTTCCGCTTCTGCTCCTCCGCCTTTGCGGCGCGAATGGCTTCCTCGCGGTCCGCTCTCTCCTTCAAAACGACCTCGTCGATCCGGCGCTTCGTCTCTTCGATCCGCTCGTCCGCGTCGCGCCAGCCGGGGATCGTCGAAAAGATCTTGATCGCCTTCTGCAGGCTTCTCACGTTCGGATTGCCTGCCGCGCGGTCGGCTTCGGCATAGATGTCGTCCTTCTTCTTGTCCACCGCCAGCCGGTCGCACTCGATCTTTCTTTCCGAAGCGTCCCTGTAGCCGGGGATGCGGGCAAGCTCCGCGGAAGCCTCCGCATAGAGCTCTCCCTCGATCAGAATCATCGCGTTCTGATAGATCGCTTCCTGCCGGTCGATCGTCCTGTTTTCTTTGTTCTCCATGACTGATTCCTCCGCTCCGGTGATCGGTAAACTCTGATCATAGTTTATCCCAATCGGCCGATTTGTCAATCCCCCCGCCGCAGATTGACAATCGCCCGTCCCGACCGAACGACGGAAACGCCGCGCCCCCTTCGGCATTCGTTTCAAAAGAGCATAATCCATCCGGTTTCCGTAACGGATACGGTATTTCTTTCTTCTTCGTTACAATATCGGATCACATGTTTCGTTATAACGGATACGTTCATAAGGTTTCTATATAACGGATACTGTAATAGTGTTTCGTTATAACGGATACTATAATAAGGTTTCGTTATAACGGATACTATAATAATAAGGTTTCGTTACATAGGAAGAAACTCCCTCTGACCTGCGCGCTTCACCCAGTTGCGGTAAACGTGCGTCGAAAGCGCCGCGGCAAGCGCGAGCCATGCAGCAAACCGCACGAAGACGCCGCCGGGCCGATCCGCCGACACAAGCAGTTCCGTCACGGCGATGTTCGGCAGAACGGAACAATACCCCGCCCAGTCCTGTCCGAAGTACAGCAGCGCCGCGGGGAACAGCAGAACCGCCGCACCGAGCAGCATCGCCTTCTCCCATGTGTTCACGCGCGCGCTGAAAAACGCGGTGACAAACGCAGCGATCAACAGTCCTATGACGCGAAGCAGATACAGCAAAATCAGAAACGTGCCGAAGCGCATGACGACCGGAAAGCTCCCGAGTGCTGTGAAATTCTGGATCGGGCAGTTCATCAGTTCCGCGCCGAAGGTCCTTCGGATCGCGAGCCATTCGCGCAGATACACGCAGCACCAGACCGCCGCGGTTTCCAGCGTCATCACGGCGTATTTTGCATGAAAGACCGGTGCGCGTCCGCGCGCCGCAGAGCGCAGCAGCCGTTCCGTGCCGGTTTTTCGCTCAACGGCAAAGAGCGGCGCGACGGAAAGGATTACAAACGCAAGCGCGACGATCGCGTTCCATCTGGTCAGCGGCCATGTCTTTTGGCCCAAAAAGTTTAGCACCTGCACCTGATCGGTTAGCCACGGTTCATAGCCCTGTTCTGCGGCGTTTTGCTTTGCCGAATCAACCTCCGTTTCAAGGCGCATCAGCGCGTTTTCGAATCCGCCTGCAATTTCGTGATTGGCGGTGAGACTGTTCCGTGCATGTTCAAGATATGCGTCGGTTTGTTCGTCGATCGGTCCCGCGGCTTCTGAAAGGTACTGCAGATAGACGTGATCCTGCTCCTGGTATTCCCAGCCCGTGTAGGAGAGCCTGCCGCCGACATACAGGCAGACGGCAAGAAAGATCACGCTGCCGCCGAAAATCAGCTGCTTATAGCCCTCAAAGCCGAACAGGTGCATTCTGCGTCGGAAGCAATCGCAGAAGCGGTTCCATACGAGCACAAACCTGCCGAGGATGTTGCGGTTGCCGAGCGGATGACGCTTCATTTGAATGAACAGTACCGCGACGGTCAGAAGGATCATCAGCGCAAGCATCAGCCACCGCAACAGCGGGAATACGCCGACGGGATAGCCGAACACGTTCATGTTCAGGTATTTCGACAGCGGCTCCATGGGATACACGTAGGAAAACAGATTGACATACTTGAAAACGCTGAACCGGAGCTGTCCGTCGATCCGTGTAAAGGCGGCGTATTCGCCGACAAGGACGCCGATGATGATCAGCCACGAAAGCTGAATATTGCTCAAAAAGCTTAGGATGAACCAGAAGATCAGCCCGAGCAGTACGCCGCACGCGACCTTTCCTCCGAGATAAAGGAAGATCCATGCAAGGATGGATACGCGCAGCGTGCAGGTTTTGAACGCCTCCATCGACTGGACCGCGCGCCCGAGTCCGTCCATGCCGCCGTACAGCGCAAACGACGAGCCGAGCACCCCGGCGTTGATCAGAAGCGTAAAGACAAGGGATACGCCGGTCAGGATCGCAAAGCGCGAAAGCGCAAGCTGCAGCCGCCCCTTCGGACAGCTTCGCACGACCGAGCAAAGCCCGTTCTTTTTGTCCTCGAAAAACGCCGTGACCGTGAGAATGATCGCAAGAAGATACAGAAGATCGGACGTCGAAAAGCCGAGCCACGTTTCCACGGCGCGGTCGCTGCCGAAGATGACTTCAATGCCTTCAAACGCGACGAAATCCGCGTCGGTTTTCTGCACGTTCCGGTAGGTGAAGCTGTTCTCGTCCTTGCCGAAGACAGACGAGCGCGCCATGCGCTGCGCATTTTCGTGCACACCGGCAAGATACGCCGGATAGGAACGGATATGCTCCGCCGCGGTCCTGAGGTTCGTCGTTTGCAGAAAGCCCGCCCGGTAGCCGTCCGCCTCCATGGCGGCAAGCGCATCCTCCGGCTGCATGGCGCAGTATTTCTCCGCGTCCTGCCGGTACTGCGCCGCGTCGTCCAGCATATATCGCCATCCGCTTTTGAGATCGCCGTTCAGTCGTTCGAGAAAGAACAGCATAACGCAGAGAACCGGGATGATCAGATAGATAAACAAACGCTTTCGGTCGGAAAGAATTCGCTTGAGCTCATGCATGGTCCGCCTCCGCAAGCTCGTCGCCGAGATAATGAAGATAGACGTCGTCGAGCGTGTAATAGCCGCCCATCAGCGGCCTGACGCCTTCGGGGATCGAGCCGATCAGCTCTTTCGGCGAGCCGGAACGAACGAGCTTTCCCTCCTTCAACAGGATGATGTCGCCCGCGATCGCCTCGATGTCGCTGACGATATGCGTCGCAAGCAGAACGATCCGGTTCTTCGAAAGCTCGTAGATGTAGTTGCGAAGCCGCACGCGCTCCTTCGGGTCGAGACCGGCGGTCGGCTCGTCAAGGATCAGCACCTTCGGTTCGCCGAGCATTGCCTGCGCAAGCAGCACGCGCTGTTTCATTCCGCCGGAAAAGGATGAGATCCTGTGGTGCCGAACTTTACTTAGATTTGTCAGCTCCAGAACCCTGTCGAGTTCGCCTTTGATATCTTTCCCCTTGATGCCCTTCAGCCTTGCGAAATAGGCGATAAAGCTTTCCGCCGTCATGCCCTCGTAGAGCCCCTGCTGCTGCGGCATATAGCCGAGGACCTTTCTGAAATCCGCGCCGAGCTTCAGGATATCCGTTCCCCCGTAGGTGATCTCGCCGCCCGTTCGGACGACGTTGTCCGTGATCAGGTTCATCATCGTGCTCTTGCCCGCGCCGTTCGCGCCGAGAATGCCGTAGATTCCCTCGCGGAAGGTGTAGGTAAAGCCGGAAAGCGCGGTCTTTTGTCCGTAGGTTTTGGTCAGATTTGTGAGTTTAAGTTCCATTCCGTTGGCCTCCTCATATGTCGGCGTAGTTATGCGTCATTGCCATGGGTCAAACGCGAGCACGGTTGCTTCCGGCGTCGGTTTTGTCAGATCGTATTTCACAAGACAGGTCGAGGAAGGAGGATTGTTGCTTGCCTTGAACATATTGATGCTGACCAGCAGCTCGTTTTCGTTTCCGAATGCAGCACTGACATAAAAATCCGTTTCTTTTCCGGAGATGAGTTCTCTCAACGAATCGAGTTCCCATGCACCGCTATAAATCACGCTGCCGTCAAGTCTTCGCACCTCCATACGGTTCTTCGGAGTGCTCAGTACGTACGCAATTCCATTGGAAATACCGCCGATGCCCTCGGTTTCGAAATCGACGGCCACGCACAGTTCTCCGCCGGAGATTTGATAGAGCTTGTTCGTAACACCGTCAAGCATGTCACAGGGCATCAGATAGATCAGGTCCTCTGAATCGACCCAAATGCGCATCCGTGCGCCGAGATAGCCCTCCTTGCGGAAGTGATACAAGTCCTCGATCTGTTCTGTCTCGATATCATAGCGCCGTATATCAAGATATGTGATCCAATTATCATCCTTTTTTTCACGATGATCGAGAGAAAAGTACACATACTTTCCTGCGTAAAACAGCGAGGGTGTGTTGTAATGATAATCCGTCTCAACGGAATACAGCTTTTTAAGCTCGCCGGTTTCCGGGTCCATGCGAAGGATGCAGGTCTCGTAGGAAGGAACGCCGTTATGGACAATCTCGTTATCGTCCCAGCCGTACAGCTTACCGTGGTGGTAATCCAATCTCTGCGGCGTATAATAAGTGGAGCCGATCATAAGGCTTGCAGATGCGTCTGCCCTTCGGTCGGTGCCGTCAAGTTTCATGGACAGCAGCGAAAAGTTTCGTCCGCTCTCTCCGGGATAGTAGGTCAGAAAATGCAATCTGTCGTCCCAATATCCCAGAGTACCATCAAGACACAAATAGCCGTTGCAGCTTGTGTTCTGCATGATTGCGTCATGGATGCATTCCGGTTTGCCGCAGAGCACGCCGCGTTCGCCGCTCGCCTTGTCATAATAATAGAGATAAAATCCTGTGAAAGGTGTGAAGTAATACGCGTCGTCGGTTTCAACAACGCTGCATTGCCCCCCTCCGAACCGGTTGTCGAAATCCCAGCCCTGCACGACCTTTTCTGCCGCAGCCTGTGTCGCAGAGGGCGCGGCTGTCTTGCGGGGAACCGCAGTCGCTTCGCCGGTACCGTGCGTGCAGGCGGCAAAACAGAATGCGATCGACAGCAATACGGTCAAAACAAATCTTTTCATATGCGTACTCTCCTGTTGACGGACGATTGGTTTGCGGAAAAAACAGTCACGACAGCGCCTGAATCAATACGCTGCGGTTGTTGATGGCGAAGGTGTGCAGACTGCCAACGGCCGTTTTGCCTTCCGTCACATGGGCGGTCGCCGCGGCGGACATATTTCCGACCGAATAGGAATAATAGCATCCGCCGGCGAAGAAAACACGTGCAGCGGATTGCGCCGTGCAGTCGTTTTGCAAGGGTTGATCCTCGTCTTCGGACAGGCGGAGCGCGCTTTTTGCATACGCGCTGCAGAGATACGGCGCCGCCTCATAGTCCGGAAGGGGCGCCTCCTCAGCCGAAGGGGATGCCGTTTCCGAAAGACCGTCCATCCGTCTGCTGTCCTGCCCGGACGACGCGAATATCACGACGAGCGCAACGGCGGCTGCGGCGACGGCGATCGCCGCCCTTTTTGCCGCGGGTGTAAACCGATGCCGGGCTGCGGACGGCTTTTTCGCGCGTTCGACGGCCGCAAACAGGCGCGCGCGCGCTTCCGGCGACGCCGGTTCGCACGGCTCGGCGCGGTCCGCATCCAAAAGCGCCCGTCCGTCTTTCTGCGCCGCAAGAAGGATCGCCTGTTTCAGTTTTTCATCGTTCCGTTTCATGGGTACCGCCTTCACACAATTCGCAGATTTTTCTTCTTGCCCGCGTCAGATACTGCCGCACGCTTGCTTTTCCGATCCCGAGCTCCTTTGCGATTTCGCCGTCTTTGAGATTCAAAAGGTACTTCGCCTCGATCACATACCGGTAATGATCGGGCAGCTTGCGGATCGCTTCGGTCAGTTCTTCGACCGATAGGTTTTCGATCGCCGCTTCCTCCGTATTCGCCGCGGCGCTTATGCCGGAAACGAATCCCTCGTCGTCAAGGCTGCCGGATTGATGCTTCTTTCGGACCTCCTCCGCCCGGAACCAGTCATAGCACCTTCGCTTAACGCTGATATCGAGGATGTGTCGAAGCGTGCAGCTATCCATTTGACGGAATTTCCGGACATGCGCGGCGACGTACAGAAACACATCCTGCACAAGATCCTCCGCGACCTGACGGCTCTGCGTCAGGGCCACGGCTTTCCTGCACAGTCGGACGCAGTGAGCGTCGAACAACTGTTCAAGAAAAGCGCGATCGTCTTCCGATTCAATTGTCTTTGGTATCTGCTTTGACATGGTTTCGTCTCTATATACTTATATCGGATCTGGTGTGCAAATTGCAACAGCAAAGACATAAAAATGAGGTTCACACCTCAAACCCCGTCCGATCCGCCGCACTCCGGTTCAGACGGTAAAAAAGAAGAGTGGTGATAACCAAATCCGTTATCACCACTCGACATGGTGCGATTGGCGGGATTTGAACCCGCAAGGTTTCCCCGACGGATTTTAAGTCCGTTGTGTATGCCGTTCCACCACAATCGCATGGATATTATTGTACACGCAAAAACGCGTTTGTCAACTGTTAAAGTGACAGGATCGCGCCGAGCGCGCCGCCGGCAAGGATGTAGAACAGCGGGTGGATCTTCGCTGTTTTTTTCCAGAATGCAAAGAACGTGAACACGCCGTAGATGCCGAGCTTCAGAAGCGAGAACCAGCTTGCGGTGAACGTGAACCGCAAAAAATTAGCTTTGACGCCGAGCGAGGTCAAAAGCAGCGAAAAGCCCGCCGCCGTGATCAGCCCGATCGCCGCGGGACGCAGCGCCTTAAAGAGACTTTGGACCAGATGCGAATCGGAATACTTTCTGATCGCCTTTGCGACCAGAATGATGATGATGACCGACGGTGTGACAAGTCCGAGCGTCGCAAGGATCGCGCCCGGAATCCCCGCGACGAGGTATCCGACGTACGTTGCGGCGTTGACGCCGATCGGTCCCGGCGTGGATTCCGCGATCGCGATGATGTTCGCGATCTCCGCTTCGGTGATCCAGCCGTACGTCGCGCCCATGTCGCGGATGAACGGCACGGTGGCAAGCCCGCCGCCGACGGCGAACAGCCCGGTCTTGAAGAACTCGAGGAAGAGCAGCGCGATGTTCCAAAGATACGTCAGCATTTCTTCAGCCCTCCCCAGGCAAGTCCCGTGATCGCCGCGCCGAGCACGACGAACACCGGCGAAACGCCGCCGACCGTGACGAACAGGAACGCGAGAAGGAACAGCGCGAACGTCGTGACATTGTTGACGGATTTCCGGAACAGCTTATAGACCGAGGCGGTGATGAGCGCGCACACGGCAAGGCGGACGCCGGCAAAGATATGCCCGACGATCTCGTACTGCATGAGCTCCTTCAATACGGCGGCGATCAGCGTGATGTGGATCATCGGCACCGTAATGACGCCGAGCGACGCGACGATCGCGCCGACGACGCGGCGGACCTTATAGCCCACGAACGTCGCGGTGTTGATCGCGATGACGCCGGGTGTGCACTGCGCGACCGCCATATAGTCGGTCAGCTCGTCCTCGGTGATGATCTTATGACGTTCGACAAGCTCGCGGATCAGCAGCGGCAGCATGGAATACCCGCCGCCGATCATCAGCGAACCGATCTTCAAAAACATCAGATAGAGCTTCCAAAGGCTCATTTGCATTCCCCTGTACCCCTGTGTAACGATATTCTATCCGGTATACCCTGCGACGAACGCAAAAAAGTATGCGATCCAGCCCGCGCCCAAAAGGACGGTGATCAGCGCGTCGACCCAGCGATGCCGGACCTTGGCGGCAAGCGTGATGACGAACGGCACGGTCATGGTAACGATGCGCGCCGTGTCCGAAACGTGCCCTGTGAGGACCGTCAGCGGAAGCGTGACCGCCATGAGCAGCGCAAAGGACGTCGGGATCGTTTTGCCCGCAAACAGCAGCATGACGAGCGCAAAGAGCAGATACAGGATCTGCGCGGCGTACTTGCCGAGCAGAATCGCAATGCTGTGTCCGCCGACGGTACGCATCAGCGAAAACGCTTCGTCGGTCCATTCCGTGATGCTGCCGATCATGACGCCGTTGTCGCCGAGCGCCAATTGGTACAGCGCCATCGCGTCGCCGAAGCTGTGCTTGCTGTACAGCATGACGAGCCCGACGCCGAGCGGGATCAGCAGGAAGGAAAGCGTGTTGAGCGCCTGCAGGAGAATGTAGCGCTTCCCCGTCTCCCTGTTTTGGCGCACGTTGCCGATCAGGTACGAGATATACCCGGCAAGGATCGGGAAGAACAGCAGGACGCCGAGCGCATGCGTGAGCACGGCAAAGAACGCAAACAGGTTGGCGATCACAAACCGCTGCTTGCGGATGAACAGCAGCGCGAGCACGGAAAACAGCACGAAAAGCCCGTCCGGCACCGTACCCATCAGCGAAGCGGCAAACGGCATCAGCAGAAAATACCGAACGGTGCGGCGTGCCGTCCTGCGGTCAAAATCGACCTGGACCAGATAGTACAGTGCCGTGATTGCAAGCGCGGTGAAGAAATACGAACCGATGAACCGCGCGTGATTGAAATTGACGGTGACGATCCAGAAGACGTCGGACAGGTATCCGAAGAGCGGATACGCGGATTCCGGATGGTAGAAGTCGAGCCAGAACCGCTGGATCTCGAAAAACGTCCCGGAGTATCCGAACAGCGCGTAATGCACGATGTAGGTGAGCGGAAACTCCAGAAGCCGCACGGCAAGGATCAGCAGAAACAGCTTGAACAGCTCGCGCGTTCCGCAGCGGCGGAAGGTGCGGTCCCCTTCGCGGCGGAGATGCGGCTCCTCCCCGAGGATCAGCGATATCAGCGACGGCACGAGCCGCACGCAGCCGATCCCGAACAGCAGGACAAGCAAAGCCGAGACCGCTGCGGATCCCCAAAAGACCGGCGGTCTCAGCAACAGCGAAAGACCGTACAGGATCACGAGCACGGTCAATACGCTGATTTGTATGCTGAGTTCAAAGATGTTTCTTTTTCGCACGAATTATCGCAATGCTTTCGGTTTGCCGAGGATCTCGGAAAGGATGACGCCGTTCAGGATCTGATCCGGTGTGAAGTCCAAACGCACGCCGTGCGCGTTCGGCGCTTCCGTCTTTTTGTGCGCATTGTTCTGCGCGTTGACCTTATCGGGTTCAAGCGCGCAAAGGTCATGCTCCGGATGTTTGTTCTTAGCCTTCGGGTCTTCCTTTTTCAGTGCGCAGAGATCGTGGCCTTGATGCATCAAAGACCCTTTCGGCGCGGTGCCCTCCGCCCATGCAGGGGACGCCTTCCGCACAGGCGGGACCTGTACGGAAGGTTTGACCGGCGTGTACGTCGCCTGGCCCTCTGTCACAGTCTGTTCCTGCTGCATTTGGGCTGCGCGGCGCTGCGCTTCCTGTCGCTTATTCTGTTCCACCGATTTCCTCAGGATCGCGATCACGACTCCGACGATGACAAACGGTAAAACGACTGCAAACGGCATGGCTCAGTTTCCTTTCTTCTCCTGTGCCGGGGCTGCCGACTTGCCGATGGCATTCCGCATCTCGGTATCGGACATGATGTTCTTCATATTATAGTAGTCCAGCACGCCGAGCTTGCCCTCTCTAAGCGCTGCGGAGATCGCCTGCGGGACCTCTGCCTCCGCCTCGATGACGTGCGCGCGCATGCGCTGCACTTCTGCGACGTTCTCCTGCTCCTGCGCGACTGCCATGGCGCGGCGTTCCTCCGCCTTTGCCTGCGCGATGCGCTTATCCGCTTCCGCCTGGTCGATCTGCAGCTGTGCGCCGACGTTTCTGCCGACGTCTACGTCCGCGATGTCGATGGACAGGATCTCAAACGCGGTGCCCGCGTCAAGGCCCTTCGAAAGAACGGTACGGGAGATGGAATCCGGGTTTTCGAGAACTTCCTTGTGGCTGGACGCAGAACCGACGGTGGTGACGATGCCTTCACCGACACGCGCGATGATCGTTTCTTCGCCCGCGCCGCCGACGAGACGGTCGATGTTTGCGCGGACCGTGACCTTCGCCTTTGCGCGAAGCTCGATGCCGTCCATTGCAACCGCCGCGATGATCGGGGTCTCGATGACCTTCGGGTTGACGCTCATCTGGACCGCGTTCAGAACGTCGCGGCCTGCGAGGTCGATCGCGCAGGAGCGTTCAAAGTCCAGCGGAATGCCCGCGCGCTGCGCCGCGATCAGGGAGTCGACGACGCGGTTTACGCTTGCCTTGCCGCTCGATTTGCCGCCCTTTGCAAGGTAGTGCGCTTCGAGCTTGTTCATGGGGATCTTGAGACCCGCTTTGGTCGCCTTGATCATGGGGTACACGATGTCCGCCGCGTTGACCTTGCGGATGCGCATGCCGACGAGCTGGAAGAGTCCGATCTTAACGCCCGAAGCGCTTGCCGTGATCCACAGTCCGAGCGGTACGAACGAGAAGAAGATGATCAGAAACACGACGACTGCCGCGCCGATGATCCAGGGAATGAAAGGTTGCATGGTGGTTCCTCCTGTTTTTTTATTGGTTGATATAGAACAAGTATATAACGCCCATAATGAGCAGAATCGCCGCGGGGATCGCAATGAGGAGCGCGATCCATTGTCTGCGGACGGTCTTCGGGTCCGCGGGGACCGCAGACGGAAGATCCTCCGGAACGGTGACGCCGCACTTCGGACAGACGTCCGTCGTGTACAGCACGCCGCATTTCTTGCAGTACTTCATTTGACGGTGATCTTCGGACCGTCGACGGAGATCACGGTGATCTCGCTGTCCTTATCCACAAAGGTCGCCTGCGATTCGACCGAATAGCGCTTGCCGTCGATCAGGGCGATGCCGCTCGGACGCAGCGGCGTCAGCGCGGTGCCGGTCTTGCCGATCAGCTCTTCGGACGATCCGCTTGCGGGGTTCGCCGCTTCGGATTCGATCTTTTCCTTCAGAACGATCGGCGAACGGAACAGTACGCCGTTTTTCATGGAGCGCATGAAGACGATGATCATCACAAGCAGGACCAGACCGAGCACGACCGTGACAAGCGTCGCCGTGAGCGCAGAAGCGGTCATAAACTGCATGATGCAGACGGAAATGAGACAAAGGACGCCGCAGATGCCCGAAATGCCGAAACCCGGCAGGAACATTTCTCCGATCAGAAACGCGATGCCCAGAATGCTCAGGATCAGGCACGGGACCCAGAGTGTTCCGAATACTGTTGCCATGGGACTACCTCCTTTTATTCTGCGTATAGTATATCATACGTCTGAAACGATGAAAAGCTTTTTTTTGTATTTGTTTTTTACGCCTATTTATGCTACAATAGCAAAATAAGGAGGGCTAATGATCCGGTTGCTTGCAAAATGGTTCATCCGTGAGAAGGAATCCGATCCGCCGGAACGCGTCCGCAGCGCG
>JAEEGK010017729.1_pt1 | contig 15486 bp, 14 predicted proteins | sample 8958771 | NCBI WGS metagenome assembly JAEEGK01 (sample SAMN16246547, study PRJNA631951) | gut metagenome | biome: gut microbiome; feature: rumen; material: SC-attached | host: Bos | place: Iran: Karaj | collected 2018-10 | reverse complement strand
AAATTGCTTGATTGCCCCTTTTACAGGACACTCATCTGCATATTATTCAGTTATCAAAGACCTTTTTGAGAGAGAAAAAAAACCATCCTTCTTTGCCTCTTGCCTTTCAGCAAAGAATTTTCTCTATCTTATATATTAGTTGGGTGCTTCATTATTTCCAGAAGACTTATTTACCCGTACTATTAATTACTACTACTTAAAAGGTTACTGCTAAAAACTACTAAAAGATCAATTCTGCTTTTACTTATACCACAAATTAAAATTTTTGTCAAGTATTTTTTTCAAAGCTTTAAAGTTATACCAAACTTTTTAAAATTTGTCAAGTACTTTTTTTTCTTTTGTACTTTGTTATTTCAAATTTTTAAAAAGAACTTTGCAATTCCGATTTGCAATGGGCATACTTATATCACACTTTTAAAAATTTGTCAAGCGGAAAATTTATTCTGCAAATTTTCATTGAACAATTAAATTATTTTTATCAACTATTTTTAAAAGAGCTTTTTGCAATTCCGATTTGCAATGGGCATACTTATACCACACTTTTAAAAATTTGTCAAGCGGAAAATTTATTCTGCAAATTTTCATTGAACGGTTGACCTATTTTTATTAACTGCTTTTAAAAGAACTTTTTGCAATTCCGATTTGCAATGGGCATACTTATACCACACTTTTAAAAAAATGTCAAGCCCTAAAATTGCCCTCGGCAATTTTGGAAGATTTGAAGATTGGAGGATTGGAAGATTAGAAGTATAGTTGTAAAAATTGCTATAATATATATGTTATGGAAAAATTTAAATCCGAACTATTATTACCAGCAGGATCTTTATCGAGATTAAAGACTGCAATATTATACGGCGCAGATGCCGTTTATTCCGGTACACCGGACTTATCTTTAAGAGCAAGATCCTCTTTCCCGTTGGAACAACTTAAGGAAGGAATAGAGTTTGTTCATAACAACAATAAAAAAATTTATTTAACTCTGAATTTATTTTCACATAATAAAGATGTAGACAAATTATCTGTATTTGTAAACACTATAAAAGAATTAAATCCTGACGGAATTATAATTTCCGATCCGGGAGTGTTTCAATATGTGCACGACAGAATCCCAAATATTCCGTTACACATATCTACACAAGCAAATGTTTCCTCATATCTTACGGTAGACTTTTGGAAAAATATGGGAGCAACTCAATGCGTGTTATCAAGAGAAACTTCTTTTGAAGAAATAGTTGAAATAAAAAAAAGATGTCCGGATATAAAATTAGAAATGTTTATACATGGTGCAATGTGTATCAGTTATTCCGGCAGATGTCTTATCTCGGCATTTATGGCTTCAAGAAGTGCAAACCAGGGGGCGTGTGCTCATTCTTGCAGATGGAAATATAAAATGTATCTTGAGGAGGAAGAAAGACCCAATAATTTTTATCCGATAGAAGAAGATGATAAAGGGACATATTTTTTTAATTCCAAAGATTTATGTTTAATGCCGAAACTCGATAAAATTTTACAGGCAAAAATAGATTCTTTAAAAATAGAAGGCAGAACAAAAACGGAATATTATGTTGCGCAAACGGCAAGAATTTACAGAAAAGCAATTGATGACTATTATAATAATCCTGAAAATTGGGACCATACAATATATATAAAAGAGCTTGAAACTTTACAAAACAGAAGATACACATTAGGCTTTTTTAACGGAATACCGGATGACAGTGCACAGGATTATAACGATACTTCAAGCAAAAGCGATTACAGAAATTGCGGAGTCGTAAGAGAAATTACCGGCAATAAAATAACTCTTGAGTTAAGACACAAGTTATCAAAAGGCGATGAATTTGATTTATTGTCTCCTTATCAGTTTGAACCTTACAAAATAAAATTGGGAGATATTCAAATCGCAAACTCAAGAAAAGTTGTTGATACAATTTCCCCCGGTCAAGTTAACCAGGCAATAGTTATTTCCGTACCGGAACAAGATATAAAACTTTTCCCGAAATATACCATAGCCAGAATAAAAATCAAATGAAACAAATCTTAATTTTATTATCCGCTGTTATCTTTATATTTATATGTATAGAAGTTTTGTTACAAACAAACTATTATGTGATTTTGTATTTCAATAAAATATATAATAAAGATGTTCCCGTTGTTCAAACAAAATACAAATTAAAAACAGTGGAAACTTTTATGAATATTAATGATTACATAAAAAACAAATCTGTAAAAATGGTAAATTAAATGTCTTGTTTAAAACTTGATTTGCATGATATTTTTAATAAAGGTAAAGAAATTGATAAAGCTTTGAATGATATAATCCAACAAGCTGTCAATAAAAAAATAGATATTGTTGAAATAATACCCGGTAAAGGAACGGGACAGTTAAAAAAGAAAGTTATACGATTTTTAAATGAACCGAACATAAAAAGATGTTACAGCAGATACAAAACCGACAACATAAATTTTGGTAAAATATGTGTATATTTCAACCATAAAAAATTGGAGAAAAAATAAATGAGAAATTTTATTATAGTAACTTTAATAAATACCTTTGCTCTTTTTATGGTATCAGGAATTTTTAACGGAATTGTTATTTCAAGTTGGCAAACATTAATAGTTTCCGCAATAATATTATCTTTAATAAATATTTACTTAAAACCCATTATAAAAATAATAATGTTGCCGGTAAATTTTTTTACTCTGGGACTTTTTACTCTATTTATAAATGCTTTTTTATTAATATTCGTGGAAAGTTTGGTAAAAGGTTTTTATATAAAAAATTTTTCAACAGCCTTTTTCGGTGCAATAATGTTAAGTATAATTTATTTAATAGTTGAAAAATTTGTTATAGTAAGAGATCCGAACTTTTATAAAAAACAACGTTCGGGAAATTCCGATAACACATTAAATAAAGATAATGTAATAGATGTAGAAGGAAAATACGAAGACGACCAAAACGACAATGTATAATGTACAATTTGTAATGTATAATTAACGGCAGGAAATCGGAAGATTAGAAGTACAGACGGTCGGAAACAGCAAAGACGAGATCCCGCATCAAGTGCGGGATGACAAATGAAAAGATATTGGAGGAAATATAATGATAACTAAACAACTTATTGAAAGAATATTTTCGGCAGCAAATATTTTGAGATGGAACGATCATATAAGACCTTTTGATTTTTTTGAAATAGATAAACAGGCACATAAAATGATTATTGCATACATAATTGCAAAATTCGATGAAGAAGAAAACAAAAAAATCGATTGGCTTAAACTTATTGAAGGCGGAATATTTGAATTCTTTCACAGAACAATGCTTACCGATTTAAAGCCTGAAGTTTACCACGAAATAATGTCAAAAAAGAAAAAAGAGTTAAATAAATGGGTATTGGAAAATCTCATTGAAGATGTGTCAAAAATAGGTCCGGAATTTTTAAAAAGATTGGAACTTTATTTATTTGATGATGAATATGCAAAATATGAAAAAAGAATTCTTGCCGCTTCTCACGAATTTTCTACAAGATGGGAATTCGGTGTAATTTATCCTTTGAACCAAATGCTTTACGGTATACACAGAACAAAAGAAACCGTTGAAAACTGTGTATCGAAATATCAAGATTTTGCGGGTGTAAAAAATCTTGTAATGAATAAAAAATATTACGGATTTTTAGATTTGTGCGGTCAGTTAAGATTTCAACAAAGATGGGCACAATCTTTCAGACAACCTAAAACTTCGGTTTTAGGACATATGTTTATAGTTGCAATATTTGCATATTTGTATTCTCTTAAAATGAATGTTTGCGAGAAAAGATGTTATAACAATTTCTTTTCTTCCTTATTTCACGATTTACCGGAAATTTTAACCAAAGATATAATAAGCCCGGTAAAATCTTCCGTAGAAGGTCTTGAAGATATAATAAAAGAGTTTGAAAAAAAACAAGTTGAAAACAGAATTTTGCCTCTGCTTCCGGAAACTTGGCATTTCGAAATGAAATATTTTATAGAAAACGAATTTGCAAACAGAGTTGTGGAAAACAATGAAATTAAGTTTGTTGATAAAATTGAAGACAGATATAATAAAAATGAGTTCAATGCAACCGACGGCGAACTGGTAGAAGTTTGCGATAAATTATCCGCATATATTGAAGCATCTTTAGCTTTAAGATACGGTATTCATTCCGATATGTTAAACAAATCAAAAATGAAACTATACAACAAATTTGCAAACATACAAATCGCAAATTTAACTTTTAAAGATGTTTTTGATTATTTTAAAGAAGAAAACTAATATCCTTCTTGGTCATCGGAATCATCTACAACGGATTTTTCATCGTACCTGTTTTTTTGAGTACAGTACATAGTTGGAACGGTTCCTTCCAAGAAAGCTTCCAAATAAGAATTTTGTGTTTTGCTTAATGCAAGAAGGCCTGTTTTAGGATCTATCAATGCCCACTCTATACCGCTGTTCGGTTGTGTAAAATCTACCGTAGGATAACCTTTTAAAGCTTCCTTCATAAATGTTGTCCATATAGGACAAGCAAGGCTACCGCCCGTAACTTTAGTTCCTAACGAAGTTCTGTCATCATAACCTACCCAAACACCAGCAACAATTTGAGGAGTGTAACCTACAAACCAGGCATCAACGCTGTCGTTAGATGTTCCCGTTTTTCCCGCACAAGGTCTGCCTAACTGTCTTGCGGCATATCCGCTACCGTTTTTTACAACTCCTTGTAAAAGATTTGTCATAACAAAAGATGTTTCAGGTGACAATACTTCTTTTTCTACAGGCAAATTATTTTCCAAAACTTTACCGTCTTTATCTATAACTTTTGTAATAAAGTAAGGTTCCGTTCTTACTCCTCCGGAAGCCAATGTTCCGAAAGCCGAAACCATTTCCTGTAATGTAACATCACTTGAGCCGAGTGCCAAAGATAAAGTGTTTGTTAACGGACTTTTTATACCCATTTTTCTTGCATAATCTATAACTGTCATCGGCCCTATTTTATCTATAGTTTCTATTGCACAGGTATTTAACGATCTTGCAAGTGCTTCTCTCAACAAAACATTTCCTCTGTATTTTCCCCCGTAATTTACCGGATACCAAATTTTCATGGGATCTATAAGTTCTTCAGGTGTCATTTTCTCGGCTAACTTTTCCACATAAGAAACATTTCTTGAAACCAAATTCCATTTATTCCCGTCGAACAAATATACCATTTGTTCATCTTCAAGTTCGGTTGCCGGTGTCATTTGTTTTGTATCTATTGCGGCAGTATAAACAAAAGGTTTAAAAGAAGAACCTGCCTGCCTTTTTGCCTGAACGGCTCTGTTGAATTTTGTTTCTTTAAAATCTCTTCCGCCGACCATAACTCTTATGGCTCCCGTTTTGGGATCTATTGCCATTATGGCGCCTTGAACTTTTTTAAGTTCCGAACCTTCTTTTTCAAAGGTACTTAAATGTTCCTGGTCGAATTTATCTAAAGCTTCTGTTAAAGCTTTTTCCGCGGCTTCCTGCATTTTTATATCAAGGGTGGTATATATTGTTAAACCGCCTTTATGTAAAACATTTGTTCCGTATTTGGGTTCCAACAATATTCTTAAGTATTCAACAAAATAATGTCCCGACGTTTGTTCCTGTGTATGTTTTTCGGTAGGAACGGGAACTTCGTTTGCTTCTTTTTCCTGCTCTTCGGTTATATATCCCAACTCTCTCATTCTCGACAAAACAAGAGCTCTTCTTTTTGTTGCTCTTTCGGGATTTCTTAACGGAGAATAATAATTCGGAGCCTTGGGAAGAGCGGCAATCATAGCACATTCCGCCAAATTCAAATCTCTAACCGACTTACCGAAATATATTCTTGATGCGGATTCCGCTCCGTATCCGCCTGCGCCGAAATATATTTGATTTATATAAAGTTGTAAAATTTCTTCTTTTGTATATTGTCTTTCAAGTTGTATTGTAAGTAAAACTTCTTTTATTTTTCTTGTAAGAGTTCTTTCCGCCGTTAAAAATATTGTTTTGGATAATTGTTGTGTTATTGTGGAACCGCCTTGTGCAACTTTACCTTTTAAAAGATTTTTTAAAAATGCTCTTAAAATACCTTTTGTCGATATTCCCCAATGTTCATAAAAGTCGTTATCTTCGGTTGCCAAAAAGGCATTTTGTAAATCTACCGGAATATATTTTAACGGAACCAAAACTCTTCTTTCGACAAAAAGTTCCGTAATAAGTCTTTCGTTTCTGTCAAAAATTTTTGTAACAATGCTCGGCGTGTAATTTTCAAGATTAGATATAGACGGCAACTCATCTATAAGTTTTTTTGTATACAGTGAACCGGCAACTATTGATATTGAAAAAAGAATTACCAATGCTAATATTATTTTAAATTTCATGATTTTATTATTATACATAAGAAAAAATTGCAAGGCAATTTTTTCAGTTTAAAGCTTACAGCTTATAGTTTATGGTTTTCGGTAAAATTTTGTGAAACAAAATTTTTCTTGTATAATAATGTTTGAAAAAATTATAGGAACTTTTATGTCTAACGGAATAGGTTTATTATTCACATTAACAAGCGGTTTAACTGTTGCTTTAATACTCGGTTATATAGCTCAAAAAATAAAATTATCCCCCCTTGTAGGATATCTCTTAGCAGGAATAATGGTAAGTCCTCATTCACCCGGAATCGTTGCCGATATGAGCATTGCTCAACAATGTGCGGAAATCGGTATAGTTCTTTTGATGTTCGGTGTCGGAATGCATTTCAAATTAAAAGATTTTGTCTCCGTTAAAAATGTTGCCGTAGGGGCATTAATTCAAATAGTAAACTGTACAATCATTTCCACAATATTAATCAAACTTCTGGGATGGTCTTGGACATCAGGTATTATTTTGGGTATGTCGATATCCGTTGCAAGTACCGTAGTTTTAACAAGAGTGTTTTCCGACAATAAATTGTTACATACTCCCACCGGACATGCCGCAATAGGTTGGCTTATATTGGAAGATCTTTTTACAATTTTAGTACTTGTTTTGTTACCGGCATTTTTAGGTAAAACAGCTTCAAATCATAATTTATTCTTAACCTTTATTATTACCGTTTCAAAGCTTGCCGTGTTGGTTGTATTTGCTTTAATTGTCGGTAAAAAAGTTATTCCTTTTTTATTGGAGCATATATCAAAAACAGGCAACAGAGAACTTTTCATTTTATCCGTTCTTGTTATTGCACTGGGAATATCTGTTTGTGCGGCCGAATTTTTCGGCGCATCTATGGCACTTGGTGCATTTTTGGCCGGTATGGTTGTAGGACAATCCGATTTCAGTGCAAGAGCGACTTCGGAAGCTCTTCCTATAAGCGATGTTTTTTCGGTTTTATTTTTTGTTTCCGTAGGTATGCTTTTTGATATTTCAACTTTAAAATCATCATGGCCGTTAATAATAATATTGTTGTTTGTTGTTTTGTTTGTAAAGCCCATAGGTGCAACTCTCATCATCAAATTTCTAAAACAGCCTGTAAAAAAAGCAATAGCCATCGGCACGGCATTGGGACAGATAGGAGAATTTTCTTTCATTTTGGCATCCCTTGCAGTATCTTACGGAATAATGTCCCACGACGCATACAATGCAATAATTTTTGTTTCTATTATTACAATAACATTTAATACCACAATTTACAGATGGATACCTTCTATAATAAAATTTTTACAAAAGAAAGGTTATTTCAAAACTTATTACACAATAACCGATGAAATAGAAAATGAAACTAAAGATTTAAGGCATGTTATAGTTATAGGTTATGGACCTGTAGGCAGAACAATATCTAAAATATTATTACAAAAGGAAATAAATGTAACCGTTATCGAAATGAATATTGATACCGTAAAAAGAATAAAATCACAAAATATAAAAGAATTAAGAGCTATTTACGGTGATGCTTCTCAAAGAGAAATTTTAATAATGTCTGCCATACAAACAGCAGAAGCAATAGTAATTTCTACTCCTTTTGCACCGGCGCAAGAAATAACAGAAATAGCAAAAGCTCTAAATTCAAGAATAAAAATATTGGTTCATACTACCTATTCGGAAAATGCTAAAGATTTAAGGAAAAAGAATTCGGATTTGATAGTTCGTTCAGGCGAAGGATCCGTAGCGCTTGCTTTATCCAAAGAAGTATTTACCATTTACGGTACAACGAACTTTGAAGAAGAAATAGATAAGATATACAAAGAACTGCTTTAAAAATTGTCGGAGACAATTTTGGAAGAATAGAAGATTAGAAGAGTAGAAGAATGGAAGAAAAGCGGAAGATTAAATAATAATAAAATTTGCAAAGCAAATTTTACATTTGAACTTCCAATCTTCCAATCATCCAATCTTCAAATCTTCAGTTGTTTTTGATATAATAGGCTAAATATTTAACAAAAAAGGTATTTTATTATGTGTGGAATTGTAGGATATATCGGTAAAAAAAATGCGGTTGATGTAATATATAACGGTTTGCAAAAGCTCGAATACAGAGGTTATGATTCTGCCGGTATTGCCGTTATAGAAAACGACAAAATAGAAAGAAGAAGAAGTGTCGGTAAACTCATAAATTTACAAAAAAACATAAAATCAAATAAAATTTTCGGCAACATAGGTATAGGTCATACAAGATGGGCAACTCACGGAAAACCCAGTGAAGAAAATGCTCATCCTCATACAGATTGCAGCGGTAAAATAGTTGTAGTTCATAACGGAATAATAGAAAATTATGTTTCATTAAAAAAACAGTTGCAAAAAGAAAAACATAAATTTGCTTCCGAAACCGATACCGAAGTTGTAGCACATTTAATAGAAAAATATTATAAAGGCGATTTGTTAGCTGCAGTAAAATCCGCATTAAAAAATATAGAAGGTGCTTATGCACTTTGTGCAATATCCGCCGAAGATAAATCAAGAATTGTTGTTGCAAGAAAAGATGCACCGTTGGTTATAGGATTGGGTAAAGATGAAAACTTTATCGCTTCCGATGTTTCCGCATTATTGCAATACACTAAAGATGTAATTTTTCTTGAAAACGGTGATGTTGCCGAAATTAAAGAAGATTCAATAAAAATATTTGATGTAAAGAACAAAAAAGTTGTAAGAAAACAACAGAAAATTTTGTGGAATGCAATACAAGCTGAAAAGTGCGGTTATAAACATTTCATGCTTAAGGAAATTAACGAACAAACTCAAACAACACAAGATACGTTCAGAGGCAGAATTTCCGATGAAGAAAACAAAATAATTTTACAATCGGTAAAACTTACAAAAGAAGAAATTTCAAATATATCAAGAATATGTATAGTTGCTTGCGGAACATCTTATCATGCGGGACTTACGGCGAAATTTTTATTTGAAAATTTGACCGGTATTCCTACAGAAGTAAATATTGCTTCCGAATTCAGATATGCCAACCCTGTTATAGATAACAAAGTTTTAACGATATTTATTTCACAGTCCGGAGAAACGGCAGATACACTTGCGGCATTAAGGCTTGCAAAAGAAAAAAAAGCGAAAACGGTTGCAATATGCAATGTTGTAGGTTCAAGTGTCAGCAGAGAAGCGGACAATGTTTTATATACCCATTGCGGACCGGAAATAGGTGTTGCTTCAACAAAAGCTTTTACGGGACAACTTACAGCTCTTTATTTGCTCGTAATGTTTATAGCTTCAAAAAAGCAAACCATATCAAAAAAACAATTGGCAAAGTTTATTGTTAATTTAAGAGATATTCCTAAAAAAATTTCCGAAACATTAAAGCTTTCTGCAAAAATAAAAGAAATTGCAAAGTTATTTCAAAACACAAAGCAGTTTATATATTTGGCAAGAAACATAAATTATCCTATAGCACTTGAAGGTGCACTTAAATTAAAAGAAATTTCATACATTTACGCGGAAGGATATCCTGCCGGAGAAATGAAACACGGCCCGATTGCTTTGATAGATGAAACAATGCCTGTAATGGTTATAGCAACAAAAAGTAAAGTTTACGATAAAATATTAAGCAACATTGAAGAAGCTAAAGCAAGAGGTGCAAAGATAATTGCGATAGCAAATAAAGGTAACAAGGATATAGTAAAAAAATCCGATTATCAAATTTTTGTTCCCGAAGTTGACGAAATTCTTTCACCTTTAATAAATGTTATACCATTACAATTTTTTGCATATTTTGTTTCGGTTATGAAAGGTTGCGATGTTGACCAACCGAGAAATTTAGCAAAATCCGTTACGGTAGAATAGAAGGTTTGATTGTTCTTTTAAAATTTCTTATTTTCAAGCAAAAAAGCCATTCGTTTGAAAAATTTAAAGCCGTGCTCCAACTTGATTTTTCCTAACAACCTAATGTAACGGAAAAATCTTCAAACACTATCGCACTAAAAAACTTTTTAATGTTTATAGTTTTTTACTTTAAATTTTTCTGCACTCATAGACAGCTTTAATCATGCTTGTAAATAAAATTTTTAACAAGAACGTGTTTGAGGGAAAAGAGAGTATGGTAAAAATAGCAATAATAGATTATGGTATGGGCAATTTAAGAAGTGTATCTAAAGCCGTTGAACTTTGCGGCGGTGACGTTGATATTATTTCCGATGCCGACAGCATAAAAAAATACAACTCAATAATATTGCCCGGAGTAGGAGCTTTCGAGCCTGCAATAAAAATTCTTAATCAAAAAGGGTTGGATGTTGCAATAAAAGAACATATTTCAAACAAAAAAATGTTTTTGGGAATATGTTTGGGGTTTCAACTTTTATTTTCGGAAAGTTATGAAGACGGTTTACATAAAGGTTTAAATATAGTTGAAGGAACTGTAGAAAAATTTGTTCCCAAACAAAACGAAAAGTTAATAATTCCACATATGGGTTGGAACAAAATATTTATTTCAAAAACAAATAACACCGTAAAAGAAATGTATAACAATATAAAAGATGAAAGTTATGTATATTTTGTTCATTCTTACTATTGCAAACCGACAAATAAAGAATATATAGCTACAACGACAAATCATTCAATAGATTTTTGTTCTTCAATCGCAAAAGAAAATGTTTGGGGTTGCCAATTTCATCCGGAAAAAAGTTCCGAAATAGGATTACAATTATTAAAGAATTTTGTTTCCAAATGTGAGGTTTCAAATGGTAGCAATTAGAGTTATTCCATGTTTGGATGTTAATGCCGGACGAGTTGTTAAAGGAACAAATTTCGTGGATTTAAGAGATGCCGGAGACCCTGTAGAAATAGCAAAAAGATACAATGTTGAAGGTGCGGACGAAGTTGTATTTTTGGATATTACCGCTTCTTCCGATAAAAGAGCAATAACTTTAGATGTTGTTAAAAAAACAGCCGAACAAGTTTTTATTCCCCTAACCGTAGGCGGCGGAATAAGAACGGTTGATGATATGAGAACACTTTTAAAAGCCGGTGCCGATAAAATATCTATTAATACCGCTGCGGTACTCAATCCGCAACTCATACATGACGGCAGCAGAAAGTTCGGTAATCAATGTATAGTTGTAGCAATAGATGCAAAAAAAGAAAACAACAGTTGGAAAGTATATACTCACGGCGGGAGAACAAGAACGGATTTAGATGTTATCGAGTGGGCTCAAAAATGTGTCCAACTCGGAGCCGGTGAAATTCTTCTTACAAGTATGGATAAAGACGGAACAAAAGACGGTTACGATTTGGAACTTATGGAGCAAGTAACAAAAGTAGTTGATGTTCCGGTAATTGCTTCCGGCGGAGCAGGTAAAAAAGAACATTTTGTTGATGTGTGCAAAAAAGGCGCATCTGCAGTTCTTGCAGCATCACTTTTTCATTTCAAGCAGCTGGAAATATCCGATTTAAAGCAATACATGAAACAAAACGGAATTGAAGTAAGATAATTTATTTTGTCTCTGTTTTGTTGCTTGATTTTGCAAGGATAAGACCTGTTAACCAAAAATAGTCCATTGCTACTCTCGGACCTCTTAAAACGGTATCAAAACAATCCCCTATCAACAAAGATAACCATGCAAAAAGCATACATAAAGCAAAAACAGAATTGTTATATTTATATTCGTAATACAAATTTTTCATAATTAAGAATATTATTATACAAAACAAAACAAAACCTATAGAGCCGAACTCGGCAAGAACAGCCAACCACATTGAATGTAAATGTCTGGAGCGATGTTCTACTTCTTTAGAAACATTTCTGGCCATAAAATATTCATCTTGTTTTACGGCTTGTCTGGGACCTACACCGAAAACAAAATTATTTTTAAAAATAAGTATTGCGGCTTTATATGAATCTATTCTGTTTGTTAAGCTCCATTCTTTTGTAACACTTGTATTTTGTATCCTTTCTTTCATGTATGAATTGTTAAAATGTATTAATGCTATTAATGAAAAAGAGATACAAAATAAAATTGTCGGAAGTATAAATTTTTTTGTTTTGAAAACATAAAATACAAACATACACAAGTAGGTTATAAATCCCGCAATATAGTATCCTCTTGAACTTGTTAAATATAAAGAAACAATAAATAACACCGTTAATATACTTAGTACGATTTTTTCTTTTTTTAACAAATCTTTTTTAAATAAAAGGGTGTTTAAAGAAAAAGAAGATAACAGAACACACATCGCACCTAATGAAATATGCCACAAATTTGCATTAATAAGTTTCCCCTTTAAAGCTAAAGGTGCGCCCATAAATCTTTCATAAAACAAACCGAAATAAGCTAATAACGAAACTATTATAATTGCGGTAAAAGTTAAAATATAAATTTTTATTATTTTTTCTTTTTTATAATTATCAACAATAAAGTAACCTAAAATGAATGGAAAAAACCAACTCGTTAAATATGTAAACATTTCTTCAAAAGCATTTTTTGTGTAGCTGCAAAAGCATGCAAGAACAAAACCGTATACCAAAAAAAGGAAAGTAAAAATTATTATCTTATTATTTTTTATATTATTCCAATTCTTGTATATAAAAACAAAAGCCAAAATAGAAACAATATATCCTATTACATGTGAAAAAACTATTCCCACCGAAAAAATATAATTTAAAATTTCAAACATCTTATTATCCTTTTAATTATTTATTTTTTATATAATTTTTTGGTAAGGCTGTCCGTTTACTAAAAGCTTTTTAGCAATAGGATGTTTACCGTTTTTATAAGAATAAACAACTTCCACTATTTTTTTATCTTCTTCTTTTACATTCCATGATTCCATTAACAATTTATCCAAATATTTTGCATGAGTTTCGGAAACATAAAATCTGTAAGAAGTTTTATTCAAACTATCAACAAAATCATCTTTTGTAAAATTTTTATCTTCAAATTGTTGTAAATCCGTTTTATTCCAATCTATTGTGTATCTTATATAGTGCCCGGACAACAAATCTCTCGGATCATATCCCGATATTCTTACGGTTATTTCCGTTCCGGAATCTTTATCGTACCATAAAAAGCAATTCCATACAAACAAGCACATAACGGGAATTAGTAATATAAACAATAAAAGTTTATTTTTCAATTATTTACCCCTAACTTTTTCATGTAAGATAACACTTTTTTCAAAACATATATTGAAACAAGTAAAAGTATTCCGCCCATAATAAAACCTATACCCGTAAACAGCAAATTACCGTAAGCACTTACAAACAGGTATATAATGTATACTTCAGCCAGTATTGCATAATTTCTAAAATATTTATCTTTTCTGTTTTTATAATTAATATACAGTTTATATGCCAATAAACAAAATATAAAAATTATATCTATTGCATTTCTTTGTAAAGCTATCGCACACAAAGTCCAATATTTTGTTAATTGTGCAAGTATGGAAAAAGCTTTAAACATTACTATTTTTTTATCAAATTTTATGTATATACTTTTCCCGAAATATTGTAAAAATTCCAATAACAAATATAACAAAATACAGAATATGGAAATATTGTAAGATTTTGAAAAAGGTAACAAAGTTGAAACAAAATAAGAATAAATATCGTGCAACCAAGTATAAAAACTTTGCGGAAAACTGTTAAACAGTAAAACCAACCACAAAATATTTATTAAAAAAGTTTTACTTAAAAACACAAAAGGTATAGCTAAAATCATCCAAAATCTTGCAAAAGAAAACCAACCGCCATCCAAGTTGTATACCTGAGCAATAAGGCCTATGGTTCCGGCAATCATAAAAAAAGATATTATCAAAAACACTTCCGATAAATTCTTTTTATTGTTTGTTATAAAATAATAGTCCGTGTATACCAATACTAAAAACAAAATAAAATCTATTGTTATTTTTATGAAGTTCGGAATTAAAGACCAGTTTGCACCTATTATTAAGATAACACCTAATGCAATAAGAAGCCCGGCTATAACAAAAAGTCGTTTCCATAACTTATTATTATCTGTGTTTGATTGATAATAGCTGATTATATTTTCTACTTGTTGAGAAGTTATCAAGCCTTCTTTATTAAGTTTTTCCAATTCTTTTTTAGATATTTTCATAGCAATATTTTACTAAATTTAATATTACTTTTAAACGACAACCAACAATTGCTAATTTATGTTGTAAATCCATATTGATTTTCACCTAAAATTATGCAATAATTTTGGAGTAGTTAAATTTTATTTAAGGAGAAAAGTAAATGAAAAAAGGGGTGTTGGCTTTGTTGTTGGCAGTAGCTTTGGTAGCACCTGTTTTCGCAGCAGACCAAGGTGCTATGGAGTTGGACATTAAAGCAGGTTTTAATCTTATGTCCAGTGTAGATGTAGATAGTCCCGTACCGGGGTACGATGTAAAGGAAGATATTGATCCTGCATTCACGGCAGGTGTAGATTTCTTCTACTATGTAATGCCTCAATTGGCACTCGGTGCAGGTGTTCAGTATGTTTTCAATTCCAAAGTAAAGAACTCGGATATGAAAGCAGGGTTTACAAATCTTTATGCACAAGCAAAATATGTATTTGATTTAGGTGATGATTTATTTAACAACATTTATCCTTTAGTTCAAGTCGGTTATGGTATGTTAAGAATCGATCCTGATGATGGTATTGATCCTGAAAGCGGATTATATTGGGGTATCGGTGCAGGAACAACAATAAAAGAAAATTTCCTTGTTGAACTTCTTTATTCACAAAACAAAGCAGATATTAAACAAGGTCCTTACACAGCCGATGGCAAATATACAACATTACAATTGAAAGTCGGTTATAAATTTTCTTTTTAATTAATATAAAAAAACAATTAAAGCACAGGAAGAATTAATCTTTCTGTGCTTTTATTTTTTTATATCGGCGAAACGGCTTCATCTTTTGAAAGCCAAGCCATTAACAATAATCTTTAAGCTATAAGCTGTCTTTTCCATATCTCCATACCTCTATACATCCCCGTGATGGATGAGAACGGAAATTATCGTATAACAGGACGTATCAAGGATATGATAATACGCGGCGGTG
>JAEEGK010017725.1_pt1 | contig 15488 bp, 12 predicted proteins | sample 8958771 | NCBI WGS metagenome assembly JAEEGK01 (sample SAMN16246547, study PRJNA631951) | gut metagenome | biome: gut microbiome; feature: rumen; material: SC-attached | host: Bos | place: Iran: Karaj | collected 2018-10 | reverse complement strand
ATCCTAACGCAGTATATCACGCTGGTGAGCGTCCTTGGCACGAGAAGGCCGACATCGCTCTGCCTTGCGCTACACAGAACGAGATCAACGGTGAGCAGGCTCAGGCTCTGATCGACAACGGTGTTATCGCTGTTGCTGAGGGTGCCAACATGCCTTCACTGCCCGAGGCTATCAAGATCTTCCAGGATGCCAAGATCCTCTATGCTCCTGGTAAGGCCTCTAACGCCGGTGGTGTGTCTGTATCTGGTCTTGAGATGAGCCAAAACTCTGAGCGTCTGAGCTGGACTGCTAAGGAGGTTGACGATTATCTGAAGCGCATCATGAACGACATCCACGAGAACTGTGTGAAGTACGGTACGCAGGCTGATGGTTACATCAACTACGTGAAAGGTGCTAACGTGGCCGGCTTCATGAAGGTTGCCAACGCTATGATGGCTCAGGGAATCGTGTAAGACTTTGAACTTTGAGCTTTGAACTTTGAGCTTTATGATATGATATAAAGACAAGTTGAAATTTAAGTGATAAGTAATCAATAAAGGCGAGCTTCTGAAAAGAGGCTCGCTTTTTGTTAATAATATATAAAAGTAATCATAAAGTTTAAAGCTCAAAGCTCAAAGTTCAAAGAAAATAAGTACCTTTGCAGCCGCTTTGCGCTCCAGAAGGGGCAATGGGAGCCGGAACAGGCGCTGACTCCTATTATTATTAACCACTTAGAATATGGTCTGATAAACGTCTGTTCAGGCCCCTACCCCCTGAGAAAGGGGGCATCAAAAATGTCAGAATTAACAAAGAACGTAAAGCCGCTCGACGACTTCAACTGGGACGAGTTCGAGAATGGCACGACCGCCGGTGTCAGCCGTGAGGAACTTGACAAGGCGTACGACGAAACCCTTAACAAAGTGGCCGACCACCAGGTGGTGGAAGGAACCGTGACCTCCGTCGACAAAAAGGAGGTGGTGGTCAACATCGGCTACAAGAGCGACGGTATCATCCCCGCCTCTGAGTTCCGCTACAACCCCGACCTGAAGATTGGTGACAAGGTGGAAGTGTATGTTGAGAGCGCTGAGGACAAGAAGGGTCAGCTGATCCTCTCTCACAAGAAGGCTCGCCTGAGCAAGTCTTGGGACGATGTCAACGAGGCTCTCGAGCAGGATGCTATCATCCAGGGCTTCATCAAGTGCCGCACGAAGGGCGGTATGATTGTCGACGTGTTCGGTATCGAGGCTTTCCTCCCCGGCTCGCAGATCGACGTTCATCCCATACGCGACTACGATCAGTTCGTAGGCAAGACCATGGAATTCAAGGTGGTCAAGATCAACCAGGAGTTCCGCAATGTCGTTGTCTCCCACAAGGCCCTCATCGAGCAGGAGCTCGAGGCTCAGAAGAAGGAGATTATCGGCAAGCTCGAGAAGGGTCAGATCCTCGAGGGAACCGTGAAGAATATCACCAACTACGGCGTGTTCGTAGACCTTGGTGGTGTGGACGGACTGATCCACATCACAGACCTCTCTTGGGGCCGCGTGGACGATCCCCACAAGGTGGTGGAGCTCGACCAGAAGCTCAATGTCGTCATCCTCGACTTCGACGACGAGAAGCGCCGCATCGCCCTCGGTCTGAAACAGCTCAGCCCGCATCCCTGGGATGCTCTAGATGCTGACCTCAAAGTGGGCGACCACGTGAAGGGTAAGGTAGTCGTCATCGCCGACTACGGTGCATTCGTGGAGATCCAGCCCGGTGTGGAGGGACTCATCCACGTCAGCGAGATGTCTTGGAGCCAGCACCTCCGTTCCGCCCAGGACTTCCTGAAAGTGGGCGACGACGTGGAGGCTGTCATCCTGACCCTCGACCGCGACGAGCGCAAGATGTCTCTCGGCATCAAGCAGCTGCGCGAGGATCCCTGGGAGGCTATCGAGACCAAATATCCTGTCGGCAGCAAGCACACCGCCAAGGTGCGTAACTTCACCAACTTCGGCGTGTTCGTCGAGTTGGAGGAGGGTGTCGACGGTCTGATCCACATCAGCGACCTCTCATGGACCAAGAAGGTGAAGCATCCTTCAGAGTTTACGAAGGTTGGCGATCCCATCGAGGTCATCGTGCTCGACATCGACAAGGAGAACCGTCGTCTCAGCCTTGGCCACAAGCAGCTGGAGAGCAATCCTTGGGATGCCTTCGAGGAGAAGTACACTGTTGGTTCTATCCATGAGGGTAAGATTACCGAACTGCTCGAGAAGGGCGCTGTGGTATCCCTGGAGCAGGACGTTGAGGGCTTCGCTACTCCGAAACACCTGGTGAAGGAAGATGGTACTCAGGCCGTTAATGGCGAGATTCTGCCCTTCAAGGTGATCGAGTTCAACAAGGATAGCAAGCGTATCATCCTCTCTCACAGCCGTACCTTTGAGGATCCCGCCCGTGAGGAGAAGAAGGCCGCTGCCAAGAAGACTCGCGCTGCCAAGAAGGACGAGACTCCGAAGATTGAGAACGTTGCCGCCAGCACCACGCTTGGTGACATCGACGCTCTGGCAGAGCTGAAGGCTAAGCTGGAGAAGGGTGAGAAGAAGTAATCCCTACCCTATAGCATACATGACTCCCTCCGAATGACCTTCGGAGGGATTTTTAATAGTATTTGCGATCGAGTTTTCCGTTGTAGGTGCGGGCGATGGTATCGACCTGTTCGTAGAGCATGGGGACCTTGTAGGGTTCCAGACGATCGGCCAGGTATCGGGCGAGAGAGCGTTTGTCGAGTGTTTGGCCCTGAGGGGTGACAACCAGAAGCTTGAGTGCTCGGCCAGTGACAGGATGGGCAGCAGAGATACAGATACAATCGCTGACCAAAGGACATGACATAGCCACCTCTTCCACTTCAATGGGAGACACTTTGAATCCACCTACATTGATGACATCAGAAGCACGGCCAGAGAGGTGAAGCAGCCCCTCTTCGTCGAGGGTGCCGATATCGGATGTAAATACGGTATCATCACGAAGGATGGTTGCCGTGAGTTCCGGATCACCCACATAGCCGCTCATGAGCGTATCACCCTGACAGGCGATAAGGCCTTCTGGGGTGATGAGCACACGCGAAAGAGGCATCGGACGACCTAAACAGTTAGCCATGCAACGGCCATCGTTGTAGTTATAGGTGGCGATGATACCCGTCTCTGTGGAAGCATAGGTATTATAGAGGCGCGTCTTGGGCAATAGTTCGCAGAGACGGAGCATATCTGCCTGTGGCAGAGGGGCTGCGCCTGATTCGATAAAGTCAATTCTGTCGGCATAGGAGGCTAACTTATCAGGGGCGAACTGGAGAATCATGCGGATGGTGGCCGGCACGAAGAAAGTGGCCATCTTTTGGGCAGGATAGTCAAGGGCGCGGAAAAAGGCGTTGAGGTCTTTCATGCCTTCGAGAATGACGATGGTGGCACCCTGGATAATGCAGGGCCAGATCTTAGAGAGGCTGCCGATATGATTAAGAGGCCCATTAATGACAAAGACCAAATCATGAGAAAAACCTTGACCAGCAATCAGATTCTCTGCATCAGCGATGAGGGCGCGATGACTGACCATCACCCCTTTAGACTGACCCGTAGTGCCTGTGGTATAAAGTACGTCTGCGATACCGTCAGAAGCCTCACACAGACGTCCACTGACTTCCTCAAATAAGGCATCAGGCATACCATGTTCCAAAGGAGCTGCCACACCTCCGGCCAAATGAACGGCCATGTAAGTGACAAGGAAATCGATGTCCTGGGAAGAACGGAAACAGACGACTTCATGCGGACGGAAGTCATGCGAACGACGCTCTACCTCCTGCCACAACTGAGCATAGGTCAGTGAACAATCCCCACAGACTACCGCCACCTTGTCAGGGTAGCACTGGGCGTTCTGATATAAGTAATCCTCGAGAGACAACATAATTGATAATGGACAATGGATAATGGATAATTATGGGTTAAGTTTGGACTGGACGAGGGCGACGAGACTGTCGAGAGAACGCAGGTTACGGGGGGTGGCGTCAGTGGCGTCGAGGGTGATGCCGTAGGCGTCGGAAAGGGTCATGAGAATGGTCGTGACACCAAGGGAGTCGAGTTCACTGAACAGGAAATCGCTGTCGAAATTGACCAGCGGAAGTACGTCTTCCAACATTTTACGAATATCTTCTTTCATTACGAATGATTTTAAGACAACGAATTACACGATTTTTTTAAAGAAGCGGAGCCAGAGGCGGAAGGCAAGTGGAGGGATGATGAAGGCCATGAGGACTACGGAGAACATGCCCACAATGGTAACCTCGGCGAGGGAGTGAAGGGCAGGATGACGGGCAATGATCAATGAGCCGATGCCAATAAACATGATAAGCGCAGAAAGCATGATCGCCCTACGATAGGAGGCGAGCATGGGACGATGGTGCTTGTACTCGTAAAGCGTGCCCTCTGTCATGAAGATGGTATAGTCGTCGCCCTGACCGAAGATGAAGGTGCTCAGGATGATGTTGATGATATTGAACTGGATGCCCAACAACGCCATGATGCCCAAAATCCACAACCAACTGACGGCCATGGGGAGGAACGACAACAATGCCAACGGCAGACTGCGGAACGACGCCCAGAGGAAGAAGAACACGATACAGGCACAGGCCCAGCCGATGTAGTTGAAGTCGGAGGAGAGATGGGAGGCGATGGAGGAGAAGAGAGAAGGAGTATTCGAGGAATGAGGAATGAGGAAGGAGGAAGGAGGATACTCCTGTCGCTGATTTTGCCTCAGACAGTTCTCATTCCCCGAAAAAAGGAGGGCGAGGAAGGGATCGAAGGAGTCGGGAGTGAAGCCGGCCTTAGTGGCCTCATCACGGAGAGAGGTCTGAAGCTGGTCACGATGGGAGTTCATCCAGGACAGCCAAAGGCGGAGACGATTTTGCTGAGCCTCGGGCGTAGAGGGAATACGGCGGTTGAGTTGCTCCTGGCGCAGGGTGTCTGTAGGCATCAGCTGCTGTAGGAGAGCCATGTCTGAGCGCTGGACAGGGGTCATGTAATTGATATGGGTCAGATCGGCATCGAAAGCGGTATGAAGGCTGTGATAGCCGAAGAAGGCCGTGAGCAGAAGGAGAAGGATGGGGAGAGTTTTGCGGAATTTATTCGAGGAAGGAGGAATGAGGAATGAGAAATGAGAAGTGTCTGAGGCAGAATCGGTGGCAGGAGTAAAACACACCATCTGCGGGAGCCAGATGAGGGTGAAGAGAATCGTGCCGATGAGGAGGAAGGAACTGAAGAGACCAAGGTCGCGCAGGGCAGCAGCACGGAGGGGAACGAGGGCAAGGAAGGCGCCCACGGTGGTGATATTGCCTACGACGAGGGGCTTGACGATTTCCTGCAAGGCCTGACGCACATCAGAGGTATGACCGAGATGGGCGATGAGGTGCAGGGGATAGTTGACGGCGATGCCTACGATGATCGACGAGATGCCGATGACGATGACAGACACCTCCTGATGTACCCACGACAGACACGCAATGGCAAAGACCCACCCCCAGCCTATCGTCAGCGCTATCAGCAGGATATGCCTCAGACTGCGCAGGAAAAACCAGAGGATCAAGAGAATCAGGACCACTGCTATACTGACAGAGAGCAGAGAGTCTGTCTTGATCTGGGAGGCGTTGGTGACGGCGATGACAGGGGCACCGGAAAAGCGGATGTCAAGAGGAGTCAGGAGACAGGAGTCAGGAGTCAGGATACTGGATACACTGTCGGCCTTAACTTTTAACACCTCCAACAGCTGTTCATTCGAGGCCGTCTCACTGCCGCCATAAGGAGAGGTTAAGAGTACAAGGGCACGGCGATGGTCGGCAGTGAGCAGACAACCGTCGTAGATATCGAAGCGAGACAGAAATGCCGTATCCCGCATCAGAGAGACCACAGGCGAGAAGAGTCCCAAGGGATCATGGGTAATATCGTCTTCCACCATACTACCCATACCCATAGGCATGAGTAGACGTTCCTTGGCTTCCTGCAGACGAGAGGAGATGAAGCCAGGCTGCTGCAACAGGCTGTCCATGCGCTGATAGTCGGCAGGTTCCAAGAGGTAGGGTAACTGGCGATACACCTCCTCCTGCTGCTCCTCCATCTGGGAGAAGTCTGTCTGTACGGTCAGATCTTTGACATCCCTAATGGCATCGAGGAAGGTCTCCACACCCTCCACAAGCAAATCAGGATCATCGACGGTACTGTCGCGATGTTCGATGATGGCAACGATGACATTGGTCTGTGCCTGACGGTCGTAGTCGTTAAGTGCAGCACGCTCTTCTTCGTCGAGGGGCAGGAAGTCGCGGATGTCCTCCTTGTAGGAGAGCCGTGTCACCGACAGTACCATCAGCAGCGTGACCACTGCCAACGATGCCACGCACCACCCCCTATGGGCGCTCATCCAGTCATAGATCCTCAATACCAATTCCCTCACCTTTTTTATCTTTTTACTTTTTTACTTTTTCACTTCCTCTCCACCGGATTAGAATAGATACTCAGGAAGAAACCCTTCAGCTGGTCGACGTCGCAGTCTTCATACTTCTCCAACTGTGCCAGATAGCGTTCAAATGCCTGACGCTCCTCGGATGTATAGAAGGCACGGAAGGCATTATTGCCATAGCGGATGTCATGGGCGATGTAGTTGTTGGGCCAGAGACGGTAGGCCGCGACGATACGGCTGTCGATGAGTTGGGCCACGGCCTTGTGATACTCGTTGTTCGTCAGATGGTCGTACATCATCAGCTCCTCCCCGCTGATGGGCTCACAGATCTCGAAGTGTACCCTACCCTTCGGCTCCAGCAGTCCCGTAAGGATGCTATTCAAGTCCTCGCCGGGCTTCTTGATGTACTTCGTATACTGCGACTGGTATAGTTCGATGGCCTTGAGGATGTCGCACGATTCCCACTCGTAGCTCACGGCCACAGGAACGATACCCAGTTCGCTCAGTGCCAGGATCTTGTCGTCGGACCTGCTCATACAGAACATCTTGATGATGCCCTGATCAGTGGTGTCGATGCCGTCCTTTGTCCGTCCGTTGCGCTGGGCAATCCACACGCTCTGGTGTTTCTCCGTGATGGCGTAACGGATATATTCCGACAGATGGAGCGAACTGCGATAGAAGTCCTTGATGTTGCCGCCAGGACGCTCCACCTTGAACATCTTATTGCACTTGCCGATGTCGATGACCAGCTGACTCGACATGAGGTTCGCGCCGAAGGTGATCTCCGTCGTGTCGAAGCCCTGCGTCACGAAGAAATACTGCAACAGACTCGAGTCGAGCATGATGTCACGATGGTTGCTGACGAAGAGGTAGTTCTTGTTACGGCTCAGGCGATCGATGCCATCGCAGGTGAACTCGCTGATACTCTCCTCAATCACACGCTCATTGACACGGACCATCGTCTGCGTCTGGAAGTCGTGTACATTCTGATAGCTGGCTATCCGCCGACGCACCTCTTCGATGGGCTCGTCAGGATAGACATACGATGCCAGCAACGGGAAAGAGGTGCTCGCTGCGATGCGCTTCATCGCCGCAAGAAACTCCTCCGCATTGTATGGCCGAATATCATCGAACTTATTCATTCTTTGAACTCAATATTATCTATTTTAAAACTAATTCCCGTAATAAATCGTAATTTCCATAATAATTATGGCCATATGGCCATTCGTTTCCATTTATTTATTAAAATTATGGGCAATTATGGCAATTCGTTTCCATTTATTCATTTAAATTATGGGTAATTATGGCCATTCGTTTCCTTTTATTTATTTCAATTCTTTTACCCAGGCGAGGAAGGCCTGTTTCCACTGACGGCACTCGGAGGTGCCTTTGGTGTCGGAAGCCCCGAAGCCATGACCACCCGTCTGGTACTGCAGATAGACATGAGGGATATGGCGCGCCTGCAGGGCCGAGTCGAGGAGCACCGAGTTACGATAGTCCACCACGGGATCGTCCTTGCAGTTCACCAAGAACACAGGGGGGCAGTCGTCAGGCACGTGCTGCTCCAAAGACAGACTGTCAAGAAGCTGCGCGTTCTTCACTCTATTCTCACCCAACAGTGCCCGCCTCGAACGCTTGTGGACACAGGACTGCGTCATTGTGACTACCGGATAGACAGGCACCACGAAGTCCGGACGTTCCTGGGGACGGAACCATTCCGCTGCCGACATCACCAGATGCCCGCCAGCCGAGAAGCCCATGGCCCCTACCCTTTTGGCATCGACACCATATTCACTGGCATGTCTGCGTATGTAGGTCAGTGCCTGACGGAGATCATCCTGCGGATCGGGATAGCGGTTGCCACGGAAGAGGAAACGGTAACGGGTGATGAAGGCCGGCGTGTAGGCCGTACGGTAGCGCAGCACGAAGGCCGAGATACCGCTCTGCTGCAGCCATCGGGCCACCATGTGTCCTTCCGTCTCCATATCGTGCCAGAAGTAGCTGCCTCCAGGACACACCACTACGGCTTTGTTTCCCGTGCCCGGCACGAGATACGGTGTCATCTCCACGTTCATACTGACATCCATGCCTTCCCAGATATTCACCGTCCGACCTGTTTCTGCAAAGGTGAGAAGGTGAATAAGTAAAAAAGTGAAAAGTATCAACAGTATTCTTTTATTCATCATAATTTCTCAATAATTTTATTCAGTCCGAGGATGGCCTCACAGGTATTGATGGCCGTCAGAGGCACGCCACAGAAGCCGTGCAGATTGTTGTTCTGACCAGTCAGCAAGAGGTTGCTCACCTTCGTCACCACAGGCAACTGCGAGAGGGTGATGTTCCTGCAGTCCTTGCTGAAGCCACAGATAGCTCCCTCCTTCACGCCATAGAAGTCGCGGATGGTCAGTGGCGATGAGGCATTCACGGCCTCGACGGACTCACGAAAACCCGGATGCAATTCCTCGACCAGCGCCAACAGTTCGTCCGTACGTTGCTGTTTCCACTGTTCGTAGTCACTGCCACGCCGGCCTACGGCGGTGTCCTCCCAACGTCGCACCATGTCGAACTGCATGGGAGCCGTCACCAGTACCTTGTCCGACCATGGTCCCTGGTTCTCCTCAGGTGGTGTCATCAGCAGGAAGCCCATCGGCCACGAGGAACCGTCACTGCAGAAGTTCCAGATCTCGTCATAGCGACGAGTGAAGTATTCAGAGTGGTTGATATAGGGGAAGCTGTCCTTCTTCATCTTGATATAGAGCGAGAAGGCGGAATAGCTGTTGGGAATCTCTTCCATACGACGACGGAAAGCCTTGGGGAAGGCACTCTCGTCCATGAGCTTCAGCAGCGTACAGGGGTGGATGTCGGAGATATACCAGTCGGCCTCGTACTGACGTCCCTTCTCGGTCTTCACATACGCCACCCTGCGGTTGTTTACCTCCACCCACGTCACAGCGTCGCCAGCCACCACCTCACCGCCATGCTCGCGGATCACGTCTGCCAGCAGATCTGCAAAGTGGCTGCTGCCGCCCACGAATCGGCTGGCACCATTAATGTAGAGCACACTGATCACAGCATGCACATAGGCCGGCGTATGTCCTTCTTTGCCGCCATAGAGCGGGTTCATATAGGCTACCACACTGCGCAGTCGCCTGTCGCTGATATATTTGGCGATGAAGTCGTCAGCCGCCATGAGGAACTCGTCGGAGTGGTTATAGAGGTCTGTGCGCATCGGACGGAGATAGAACAGGTCGAGTTCCTCCGTCAGGGCATAGAGGGCATCGACATAACGCTTCAAGTTCTCCCGTTCATGGGGGAAGTCCTTTGCCAGTGTCTCGACGTAAGCCTCCCTGCCCTTGGCGATGGTATAGTAACGACGATCCTCAGCGAAGTAGAGACGGTCTGTACAGTCAGGATCCACCTCCCTGACGCGCACTTTGTCTCCTATGCCCAGGTATCGGCAGATGCACCAGATGTTGCCTCCCGGCTGCAGGCCTCCCACGACGTGCATGCCTGTGTCGAACACCTCACCGAAGCGCGTGAACGTCTGCAGACCGCCGCCGATGGTCGCGTTCTTCTCCAGAACGGTCACCTGCAGTCCCTCCTTCGCCAGGATAGCACCGCAGAACAATCCGCCCAATCCGCCTCCGATAATCACTACACTCTTCACCATCATCAACCCCTATAATTATTATTCATATTAGTGGACAAAATTATTCACATTATTCAAATTCGTTTCTTTTATCAATCAATCTCCAGCGGCCCGACGATTTCTGTACAGGTGACTATCGTCCCCACCAGCACCCCTAAGATGCCGTGCGAATTGATGTTCTGTCCCGTCTGCAACACATTAGGCACCCTTGTGCGATGGGGCACCCTACAGGCGACTCCCAACGACACGTCCTTCGCGATGCCATACATCGAACCGCCTTCCGTACCCGTATAGTCCAGATAGGTCAGCGGTGTCGAGGTGTAATAGTCTGAGATATTTCCGCGAATCCCCGGGAACTCGCGTTCCAGTGCTGCCAACAGTCTCTCGGCCTTCTCATGCTTAAAGGCCTCGTAGTCCTCGCCACGATGCCCCACACAGGTACCCTTCCACCGCTCCACGTCTGCCATCTGCATGTAAGAGAGTACCACACCCGTCTTGGCATATATAGGATGGGGCTCATGACACAGATGCATATAGAGGAAGCCCTTGGGCCATGACGCCTCGTCATAGTGTTCACAGCCCCACGGCGAATCCTGCTGATAGCCGTAGAAGTTGGAATTGAGATAAGGCACGGTATTGTCCTTGAAGCGCAGATAGACGGAGAACCCGCCCACAGTCTGCGGGATGGCGTTGATACGTTTCCGGAAGGCAGGACGAATGAGGTTCGTGTCAAGCAGTTCCAGTGTCCTCATAGGATGGGCATCTGATATCACAATATCCGCCTCCAGGTATTGTCCTTTCGCTCGGCTTTGCCGCTTGGCATCGCCAAGAACTTCTTTAACTCCTTTAACTTCATATTCTACCCCCACTGCATGACTCTCATCACACACGATCTTCGTCGCCTTGCTCCGTGTCAGCACACTTCCGTTGTAACGTTCTATCGTGCTAACAAGTGAGCGGGCCACATGATCGCTGCCGCCCACGATACGATAGGCACTCTGGTTGTAGAAGTCCGTGATGAACGCATGCGTGGCGAAGGGCGTCTTGTCCTTCTCCGCTGCATAGAGCGGCAGGTTACCCACGAGCACCTTCGCCAACAACGGGTCGCTGATTGTCGAGCCGATCACCTCGTTGATGGAGCGCATCTGGTATTCCAGGTTCACCGCCACATCGGTCTCCACATGTTTCAGCGAATGCATCGACGAGGCGCTGGCCACCTTGTCCACCAAGTCAAAGTATCTTTCAAGGGCATCGCGCTGAGAGGGGAAATAGCTGCTCATCTGGTCGATGAACGACTCACGGCCATTGGCGAAACGGAAGTGCTGCCCACAGAGCGACACGATGTCATAGCCTGTCGGATCAAGCGGTGAAAGGGTGATGTCGGGCTTCACCTCGAGGAACGACAGCAGACGGTTGAGCGTCTGGCCCTCACTGGCACTGCCGATGAAGTGCATGCCCGTCTCGAACTTTCCTCCCTTGCGGGTGAAACACTGCAGGCATCCGCCCACCTGTGCTCCCTGTTCCAGGACGGTCACGTCGTAGCCCTTCCGTGTCAGAATAACGCCGCACGACAGGCCTCCAAGCCCACTGCCTATAATCACGACCTTCTTCATGTTACACTCTCCATTTTATTAGCAAGCGCCTCGTACTTTTGAATATAACGGCGGCGCATCTCACGAGCCTGTGCCAGATGGTCACCCATCTTGCGGAGCTCGTCCAGGCTGACGGGCTCGTCCACCTCTATCCTCACAGGACCCTTCCGCAGGGTGTATGTTTTCTTCTTCAGGATCTTCCCAGGGCCATAGAGACACATGGGCAGGATGTCCACGCCCAACTGCTCCGCCAGCCAGAATGCCCCCTGATGGAACCGCCCGATACGACAGTCCTTAGAGCGGGTACCCTCAGGATACACTGCTATCGAATAGCCCCGTTCAACCAACGACCGCAGCTTCGGCAACAGTTCCTCCAGACCTTCACGCACAGGATAATACTCCGCATGACGGATCAGCAGGCCGTACGAGGGATTGTTCCATACCCAATCGTTGGTCAGGAAGATGATATTCGGTGTGAAGATGAGCTGACAGAATAGGTCCAGATGCGACTGGTGATTACAGATGACGACGCGTGGACGGTCGAAAATGGAGCTTACTCCTGTCTCCTGACTCCTGTCTCCCTTTATGTCATACGAGAACTTCACCCCCGGGATGCCGTGTGTCAGCATCACGAACCTCGAGGCCCTGTAGATCAGCTTATGCAGCCACTTGTTTTCAGTATTGTCCTTTCGCTCGGCTTTGCCGCTTGGCATCGCCAAGAACTTCTTTAACTTCCTTAACTTCTTTAACTTCAAAACCACCCACACCACCGGCTTGATCACCACGAACATAAAGAAGAGGAAGAACAGCAACGCATACACCGTCCTGACGTATTTCATCAACCATCGCCAGAGTCGCAACGGCAGGCCGTAGACCACGGCGAGGAAACACAACACTGTATTCAAAACGCTGATCCTCGCGAAGTCCATGCCCGGACGGAAATGGCTCACGCGCTCCTCCTTCGGCGGATAATACACGTCGATGGGAATCTCTACGATTTCCGTGCCGTGCCACGAGGCGAAGACCAGCAGTTCCAGCTCTGCCTCATAGCGGGAGGTCAGCAGACTGAGACCGTGCAGCCGTTTCAGCGGATAGAGCCTGTAACCCGTCTGCGTGTCGGAAAGCCTCCTGCCCGTCTGCACCCAGAACCAGAAGTTCGAGAACCGGTTGGCGAAATTGCTGCCTTTCGAACGATTGATGCCCTCTTGATTCCTGCTTCCCACAATCAGTGTCCAGGGGTGTTCGCGGTTGGCTTCCAGGAATCGGCTGATCTCCTTCGGATAGTGCTGGCCGTCGCCGTCGAGGGTGATGGCATAGGAGAACCCCATGTCGAGTGCCTTACGAAAACCGGCTTTCAGGGCAGCACCCTTACCACTATTCTTTTCGAGTGTTACTATTGTGCATTGTGCATTGTGCATTATGCATTGTGCATTGTGCATTGAGGATGCTGGCCGTCGTGTCGGTACTGCCGTCGTTCACCACGATCACATCGTCGCACTCAGCCAGCGTCTCCTCCACCACACGGCAGATGGTCCCGACGTTGTTATACGTCGGGATCACCACACAAATACCCCTGTTGCGGAGCGTCTCCTTTTGCCGCTTCTGGTCTACCGTTGACATAATCGGGCGCAAAGATACGACTTTTATTTCAATCCCACAACACATTTTTTATTTTTAATAAAATTAGTCATTTCAAATGAAACTATGAAACTGAAACTTGGAACTACAACCCATCACACGGAACTCATCCACGGGCGAGTCTGAGTTCTGGCACATCTGTCCGTCTTTTTCATTGTAGTTGGAACCAGTGTCGCGAATCGCGACGGTGGTTTAGTCCTCATCGTCCACATGCCTGAACAGTGCATCACGGGTATTCCTGTACCCCAGTGCCTCTGCGATGGCCTCTTAACCACTCTGATGACCAGAAACCGGAGATTATTCGTATCAAGGTCCTCAATACACAGGTGGAATATATCAGAGCCCTCCCTATCCATGAATCACAGAGAGAAATTGAGATTACTGACGAATGGAGCATCTTTGAGTATCGATTGGTTCCCTGCTATAACTTTTATCAGAAGCTGTTATGGAACAGAGAGAAAATCGAAGTCCTATATCCTGTCGCTGTCAGAGAGGAAATGAAAGACATCCTGCGGAAGATGGTTGAGAACTATAAGTAACAAAGACATACAGACACAGAAAAGCACAATATTTGTCTTGTGCATTGTGCAATTAGTTGTGTTTCGCGTTTCGCGTTGCAAAACGAAAAGTCATTTGTTTCTTTGATATTTATTATGTTGCATTAAAATTATATATATATTAATATATAATATATTATATATTAATATATATAATTAAAAGGAAACATTTTGCTGATTTGAAAAAGCGTTTTGCAACGCGAAACGCGAAACGGGCAAAGAGGATAGAAGTAGGAAATTTTGTTACATTTTGTCCTATGCTAGTCTCTTCTGGAACAATGGTCTAAGTAAACAGGAATTTTAGTTAGACTAAAGTTGGATTTTATAGAAAGTAAAGTAGGAGTTTAGTCTAAGTAAAGACAGAAGAACAAAAAAACATAATAACAGACTAACATATAATAGCAAAAGGGCAGCTCAAGGCTGCCCGAGGTGTTGGTAAATAATGTTTACTTCCGCAGGAAGGAAGGTGCGACGCCGGAGTTTTGTCAGGTGCGCGAGATCGGGATCTTCCTGAAGAAGGGAACGGAGTTTCTCCCAGGCAGACTTGGGCTGGATGTAGGGGAAATACATTTGGGCGAGCTCTGTGCGGCCCATAGTTAAACACTGGTTTTGTTGCATAATGGTTATTTGTTTAGGAAACTAATATGAATAATTAAAATAATTTTGTCCACTAATAGTAATTAATAATGTTGAGTATGTTTGTTGGTACAAAGGTACGAAAAATCGGCGAGATATGCAAGAAAAAGAGCAAATAATTTGGTAAAAGATGGGATATGGCGGAATAAGGCGGTAAAAGTCGTTTGGAGAGAAAGAAATACTTGCATAATTAAAAATAAATGATTAATTTTGCAATGTGATTCAGAAGAGAGGAACGCAGTGCGCAGGCGGGAGGCTCGGAAGGGTTGCAAAGAGAATTTTTAAAGCTTATGTTTAATTAAAAAAAGAAAGGAACAAAAAGAAATGGCAAGATCAAACATTCCAATGGTGATCAATCTGCGTCAGAACACCAATGACACCAATGCTGCCTACGGCAAGTACTTCGCCGAGGTGGATTCGAAGGAACCCCTGAACCTGAAGGGATTCGCCCGCCACATGACTGGTCACGGCAAGATCGCCGACTATCAGATGTGTGTGCTGGTACTGGGTCAGGTAGTCGATTGCATGAGCGAACTGCTCGCTCAGGGCCAGCCCGTGAAGCTCGACGGTCTGGGAACCTTCTCTCCCTCCGTCGATGGTCAGAAGCTGGGCAAGATCAGCATCGAGAAGGCTGTGGAGGCCGGTGCCGATGCGATGATCAACGGCATCAAGATCAACTTCACGCCGGAGAACATCAAGGGCGAGAAGCTCACCTCGAGGGCCTTCAAGGAGCAGTGCGTGTTCGAGTTCGGCTACCTGGTGGAGAGTGAGGTGCGCACGGTCGGCGGCAAGGAGCGCCGCGTGCAGAAGAAGACTCCGATCAGCTATCTGCTGGCACCTGCAGCCGACGGTAGCAACGGTGGCGGCAACGGCGGTTCGCAGAGCGGCAACCAGAGCCAGGGCGGCGAGCAGCCTGCAACGGTGGCAGCCCCCACGATCAGCGGCACGACTCCGTTTACTGAGATG
>JAEEGK010017723.1_pt1 | contig 15488 bp, 9 predicted proteins | sample 8958771 | NCBI WGS metagenome assembly JAEEGK01 (sample SAMN16246547, study PRJNA631951) | gut metagenome | biome: gut microbiome; feature: rumen; material: SC-attached | host: Bos | place: Iran: Karaj | collected 2018-10 | reverse complement strand
TTTTAAAAAATAATATTATAAAAAAAAATAAAATTAATGAAGATGATGAAAATAATAAAAATGAATTTAAGAAATTTACTAGAATTAAAGATTTTAGAAAAAAATTAAATAATAATAAAATTAATAATAATACTGAAGAGTTGGTTGAAGCTTACTATAAATATAAAGTTAATGAAACTAGTATTAATAGTACTAATTATTCTAATGTTGCTTTATTAAGTTTACCTGAAATTAAAACTTTAAGTAATCAAACTTCAAATAAAGGATTTTATATAAAAAATAAACTTATTAAAAAAAAAAAAGAGAAAAATAAAGATATTTTATTATCAAAAATTAATAATGAAACTTTTAAATTAATAAGTAATAATATTAATAATAAAAAAGAACGTATTAAAATTTTTAATTTTAAAAACAATAAAATGAATATTATGAAAGATATGAAAAAAAAAACATTTTCAATACCATGTTTATTAATTGAATAAAAATAAAAAGCCTGTTAAATTTAATATTATTTTGCTATTATTAAGTAAGAAAAAAATTAATATTTTTTTCTATTAATAAATAAAAATAAATTATTTTCAATATATCAATTAAATTTATATTATATTTATTATAAAATATGGGTTCAATAATAGAAAAATGTCAAACAAAAAAACAAGCTGGATATTCAATTCTTCAATGGAATACGTTATGTAGTAAATTAGCAACAAAACAATCTTTTCCTAAAGTTGCTGAATCTTTCTTAACTTGGTCATATAGAAAAGAATTAATAAAAAAATTTTTACAAAAAGAAAAACCTGATATTTTAACTATTGAAGAAATTGATAATTATGAAGAATATAAAAAAGAGATTTTAGATGAAATAGATGTTAAATATTCAGGTAATTTTTATGAAAAAACTGATAAAATGATGGGAATTTATTTTGGAGTTAATTCTGAGAAATTTACAATAATTGAAGAAAAAAAAGAAGTTTTTGATGCATTAGATAAAATAGAAAAGAAAGAAGAAAAGAAAGAAGAAAAGAAAGAAGAAAAGAAAGAAGAAAAAAAAGAAGAAAAAAAAGAAGAAAAAAAAGAAGAAAAAAAAGAAGAAAAAAAAGAAGAAAAAAAAGAAGAAAAAAAAGAAGAAGAAGAAGAAGAGGAAGAAGAGGAAGAAGAGGAAGAAAAAATAGAACAAAAAAAACAATCAAATCAAATATTTATAATTGTAAAAATTCAAGATAATTCATCAAAAGAAATTTTTTATTTAATAGTAACTCACTTAAAAGCAAAAAAAGAATTTGAAGACATTAGAAAAATTCAAGTAGACAAGATAATAAATTATATAAAAGAAAATGGATTAGAAAATAAAAATTTAATAGTAACAGGAGATTTTAATGCAGAACCAACATATGAATCAATTATTAATTTTGAAAAATCAGGAATGAAAAGTGTTTTTGATTATAAAACATTAGAATTTACGACTTTTAAAATTAGAGAAGAAGTTGAAAAAAGGATTATTGATTATATTTTTTATAAAGGAAATATTCTTTTTGGTGAAGAATGTAAAAGTGATATCAAAATTGATGAAAATTTAGGTTTACCTAATTTAGAATTTCCTTCTGATCATTTATATTTGAAAGCTAATTTTCAAATTAAATAATAAATAATTTGTTTAGACAGTTATTTATTAATTTATTTAAAAAAGAATAAAACTTTTTTGAACTTTTATTTTTTTCATATTTTTTTTTAAATTATTAATTAATTAATTGAATAACTTCAAGACCTAATTAATAATAATTTTTTTATTTATTTTATAGTTAATTTTAATTTTAGATATGATGTAGAAATTTTTACAAGAAATTAATTTTTTATAATCTATATTATTTTTTTATTCATTATCATAATTCCAAGTCCATATTTATTGAGTTAAATATTTTTAAAATTCCCTTTTAATATTGATTCATATAAATACTTTAAATTTTATTTCAATAAAAAAATATTTATTATATTAAAATATTTAGATAATTTATTTAAAAAAATGAGTCATATTTATTTGAAATAATTTATAAATTTAATTTAGTTTTATTTTTTTTTTAAATATTCCACAATAAAAATTATTTAATTTTTTAATCTTTATTCTTCACAATTCAATCAAAAAAAAAGATTCAAAAAAAGTAGAAAAAATGAAAAGCATAAATGTATAAATAATTAATATATAAAAAGATTTTCTTCAAAAGAATCATTCCAGTAAATAAAAACTTCAATATAATATAATTATATTAAATTATAACTCTTTAAAATAAAAGTTTGTTATATCTCATATAAAATAAATGATTATATCTTCAAAATATAACAAAAGAATATTCCTATAAATGGATAATTAATTTAATCCTTTTTATTGAAAATCAAAAATTGTTTTATTTAAATAAAATATTAAATAATAATTTTAACTTATGATATTATTCTTTATTTCTTATAATTAAAACAAAATTCTAATTAGAAAATGAAAAATCATTCATAAAAGAATATACATTTTTATCCATCAAAATGTCAATTTTTATATTAATTGTAATAATAACTTTTTATATAAATTAAAAAAATATCACAAAGAAATTATTTGCTAAATTAACATTATTTCTGATTCATTTATACAATAATGATGAAAATGTTTGCATTAAATTTGTTTTTTTAGACTTTAAAATTAAATCAAAAGAAAATTTATCAAATTTATTACTTATTATCAAAATTTATCCAAGAAATAAAAAAAAGAAAATAACCACGTTGAAATTAAAGAATGGATTTTAACATACGCTTTTTTTAAAATTATTATTTGTTCAATTTTAAAACATTTGGTTATAGTTTATTAACTTATACTTCATTAAAATTTTAATCAACAAGTATTTTTTAATTTACATTTATTTTCTCAACAAAAGTAAATCAAAAAAGAAAATGGTTACTTTTATTTTATTAAATTATATATAATACATGTATGAAAATTATGATAATCTTTTAAAAGAAAAATATATTAGAAATCTCAGTTATTAATAATATTTTATTCATACATGTTAAATTTGTTACTTTTTTTATCTTTTATGATTAATATTGACAGTTTAAAAAAATTAATATAAATCATTTTTCTAGATATTAATTAATTTGAGCAATTTTACTGATTAAAAATAATATTATAATCTTATTCAAAATATAATAATGATAAAAAAAAATAAATGTTCTAAATAGATTTCCTTTTATTTTGGAATTAAATGAATATATATATTTTCATTTTGTTTAATAAGATAATGGCAAAATAATAGAATTTTTTAAAATTGAAAAAATAATAAATAATTGAATATTCAAAATACAAAATTTTAATAATGATGAAATATATAAAGAATTAGAGAACAACATATATGAATTTTTTAATATTTTAAAAAACGTAAAATGTTATTATTATCAACATTTTTTTTTATTATCAAAAAAAATACAAATTATCAAAGCTTATATTATTTATTAATAAGCAACAAATGAATAATGGTCAATTACCAAATGATTCATTTGGGTTTCTTTTTGAATTTCCAAAAATTATTCTTTCTTTAAACGATATCAGTAATCTTATCACAAATCAATATCAACAAATACAAAATAATTTTGAAATTCTTTTTTCTTTATCAAATAATTATTTAGATAATTCTCAACAGAAGAATAATTCTAAAAAAGTAAATTTCAAAGAAAAAAAAAATTCAGAAGAAATTCAAAAAATTCGTTTTGATTTAATTAATAAGAATAATATAAATAAAGAAAAACCACATTTCAAAGTATTATATAAATCTAAAATCAAAAAAAAAAAATATCAAGTTGATTGCATGACAAAAAAATTAAATCTAAATTTTTTTAAATTCATTAAAGAAAATAAAAAGGAATTAAATATAGAAAAAAATGTATTATACTTTTTAAAAAAACATTTAAAATTAACATCAAAATCAATTTTTGAACAATTAAAAATTATTTGCCCAAATATAAATGAATATTTTGAGAAATTTTTAAAATCAAATGATTTTAAAAAATTAATTGATGATGTTAAAAAAAAAAATGATGAAGAATATTCAAATTTATTTGTTAATCATGTTACAAATTATCAAAAATTATTTATTGAAAATGAAAAAAAAGAAAAAAATGAAAATGGAGTAATTAATTAAAATTTATTGATTATATATCATTAATGATTAATTTTTTTAAAATTAATCTTTTGATTCATATTAATGATTAATTAAATATTATAAATTAAATAGTAATTTTGATTTATTTGAATTACAATTAAAAATATTAAATTTGAATTTAAATTTAATTGTAAATTTTGAATTTATATTATTATTAATTTTTATAAATTGAATAAGTTATTGATGATTTTTTATAATTCAACTTTTTAAAATTATATTTTATTTTGATATTTCAAGTAAAATCATAATTTGAGCAATTATTATATTAAAAAAATTAAATAAAATTTTTTTATTTTATAGTTAATTTTATTTGCCCTTTTTATTATTATTGAATTTATTGAATTTTTTACCTTAATTTTTATTTTATTTGAGGAATAATTCATTGTATAATCAATTATTAATTTACTTTTTAAATTTCAATAATTATTTGTTTATCCATTTTTTACTTTATTAGAAAGTTTTAATATAATATATAAAAATCAAAATTTGTTTTAGAAAATATTAAATAATTAACCTTTTTCCTTTATCAAAAGCAAGACTTTTTTCAAAAATAATTAATTAATATTTTTGTTTTTTTTTATAAATAATTTCACTAAAAAAATAGAATTAAAATGTAAAATATGCTCTTAAAAAAATCAAATAAAAATCGAATAACAAAATAAAACAAATTAAAAATACAATTAATAATATCAAAAAATATTCTTGAAATTAATAACAAAATAATAAAACATAAATTAACTTAATTAAACATTTATATTTTAAAATTTAATCAACTTTTTTTATTTTTTTTTTTGAAAAAGCATTTGTAATAGTAAATGGACCCCTTTTTTTTTTTAACAAAGGAGTTTCATTAGGTTGTATAATAATAATTTTTGTATTTTCTCCACCAACTTTAAATATATTATCATCATTAACATTATTATTATTTTCAAAAATATCCTCTTTCAAAATATTATTATTATTATCTTCATCATGATATTTATTATTAATTTCAACAAATTCATTTTCATTATAATCAAAATCATCATAATCATTTGTTTTGATTAAATTCTCATTTAATTCTTTTTTATTGATTTTTGGTTTAACTTCTTTTTGAATTATATTAAATTCTAATCTTGCTCCCATAAAATAATCCTTTCCTTCAATTTTAATATTTTTTGGTGTTAATATTGTAAAATTTTTATTTAAATTGTAAATATTTTTATTATTCTTTATTTTATTCTTTAATTCTATGTATTTTTCATCTAAATTTTTATATTTTTCTTCAAGATAACTTTTTGTACTTGTTGCTATATTTTTTCCTTTAATATTATTTTTTTGAAGTTTATCTACCATTCCTCTCTTTTATATAAAAATAAAATAAATAAAGAAAATACTATAATGTAAAAATTAATTAATATTCATTACTTTTTTAAAATTAAAATATGAATCAATCTAAATTTAATATATTCAAAATAAATAATTATATTTTCCTTATTTTTAAAACTTATCTCCCTTTTTAAGTTTTATTTTAAAAAATAAAACAGAATACTATTATAAAAATTCATTTAAACTTTAATATCATAATTGATTTTAAAAATTTAATAAATTAATAAATTTAGATATCTTTGCTTTTATATCAAGTATTATTTCTTTGTTTTATCACTTAAAAGCTATTTTAAGGTAAAATATTCAAATAAATTAAATAAATTTTGATTTCTTTAAATAAAATAATAAAATATGTAATATAAAATATATAATTTTATATTCTATATTCTTTGTTTAAAAGCTAAAAAATCGTAGAGTAAATAATGCTATGATTATAAAGTTTATTTTCTCTTTATAATATAAATAATAAAAAATATTAAATAAAACAAAAATAAAAATAATAAATCAAATATTTAAATTAATCAATATAAAAAAACATATATATAAATTTAAAAGAATTTAAATTTTAAAAATTTAAAATCAATGAATAATATAAGACTTCATCCTCAATATAATTTCTACAATAACAAAGGGAAAAAAAAATCATTACCAATTAGTATAAATTCAAATATGCAACCTTGTCAATTTTTATTCAGTAAACCTACATCAAAAGTAGCAACATCATATATAAACATAGGTCAAAAAATTCATACCAAAAATCATAAAAAAAATAAATCAAACACTTCAAACAATATTTTAAAGAATCAAAATTTTATAAATAATAATAGAAGTCAAATTACTTATAATTCAATAATAAATACAAATCAAAATATAACATTAATTACAAATTATAATAAAAAAAAAAGAGAAAATTCAATTTCAATTAGTAATAGAGATACATATTATCATTCAAGAAAAAAAACTCCTATTTATTATAAGAAATCAAGTTATAATTCTATTATGAATTCAAATAATATTAGTAAAAAAAATTTAAATAAGAATTCTTGTTTAATTGCAAGTAGACAAATAAAAAAACAAACAATTAAAAATTTTAAATTTAAAAATAATTCAACATATTCTGAAATAATTAATAATATTAAAAAATTTAATAATGAGAAAGATGATAAACCATTCAAAACTTTAAATGAAAATAAAAATAATTTTAAGAAATCAAATTATAATAATATGATTAAAAATAAAAGAATGCTTTCTCATGAAAATATAAAAATAAATAAACCCATTGAAAATGAAAATAAAATTCAAGAAATAAGTAAAAAAGGAAGTAATGATAAAATTATAAATCATAAACATTCAATAAGTAAAGATATTGGAAATATTATATTAAAAAAAAATAAGTCTTTTCAATATAATTTAGGGAATGATAAAATAAATATAATTTATCAAAAAAAAAATTTAGTACCAAGAGCAGATGTTAAAATAGATCTATATAAAATTTTAAAAGATATTAAAGTTTCTAATAAACATAATAATGAATATAATAAAAAATCAAATAATAAACAAACAAATAAAGAAAATATTAATTATGCTCAAATTGAAAATGATAATAATGAATTTAATCTTTTAAAAAAAATTACTTTAAGTGAACCAAATACAACAAAAACAATTATTAAAATAAAAGAAGAAGTTAAAATAACAAAAAATAATAAAGAAATAAATAATGAATTATTTAATAATTATAATTTATTAGATTTACCAATTGATTACGATGATAAATTTGATGATTTAAATTCAGTTGTAAGAAAAATTCATTTTAACACTATATTAATAAATAAAGAGAATTTATTTTCCTATAATAATAAAATTTATAATAATTATAAACAAACTTTTAATAATGATTTTGAAAAAAATAATTTAATAATACACAATTTAAAAAATATTAATTTATCTTCAGATAAAAATAAAAAAACAGAAAGAAAAAATAATAATAATTTATCATTTAGTACTCAATCTGGCTCATCATATAAAAAAGCTTTTCAAAATCATAATTCATTAATTTCACCTATATCAAGTAAATTCAATTTAAATATATAAATTAAGAATATTAAATAATATAATTTTATAAATAAACTAAATATATTAAAAATATTAACTTTAAATTTTTGGTCTTGTAAATTTCTTTTTTTTTGGTTCTTGAAATAATTTATTAAAAAAACCTAAGTTTTTCCCAAATTTTAATTCTAATTTTAATTTTTCTGCTTTTTTCAAATCATAATATAATTTAGAATAAATATTAGCTTTAATTTTTTGATTTTTTTTAACTAAAGCAATAACACCTTTATCAGGTTTTTTTTCAATCCAATAATTTTCTAATATTTTATTAAAATTTTCAGTATTAGTTTTAAAAGCTTTTAATTTATAACATCCTGGTCTTTTAATAATGAATTTTTTACTTACAATATCATAAATATCATCTTTAAAAGAACTTGATAAAATTGGAAAATAATGTTTATCTTTTAATATATTATTTAATCTTTTAGAGATTTTAATATTTCTATTACTCAAATTTTGAATTTCTTTTGATAATGAAACTGTATCTCTCATTTCATAATCTGTATTTATATATACTGTTATACTTTTTTCATCAGGAAAATTTATTGTTGATGTTCTTTCTAAACTTTTTGATTGTTTTGCTTCTCTTTGTGATGATGTTGTTAAATTTATTGTATCAAAATCTATAAATTTTTTTGGTTTTTTTCTTCCTAAAATTATTTTTATATCTTTATTATTGAATGTTTTTGAAGGAGATGAATTTATATTTGAATAATTTTTTTCATATGGTGAATTATTTAATAAATATTGTTTTTGTTCATATGTTTTGTAATGACTAAATTTTTCATAATCCATAAATGGTGTTTTTTTTATATATTTTCTAAAAGTTTTACCTGAATTGTCATAATTAGAATTTGAAAATTGAAAAATTGAATTTGTATGGGTAAAAATTTTATTATTATTTCTACTTTTTATTTTAAAATCTTTTTCATTATATTCTTTAATTAAAGGAATAATTAATTGTTTTTTTTTATCAATATAATTATTTGTTTTTCTTGAGTTTGAAGATTGATTTAAATGTCGATTATTTTTTTGAATATATTTTAATATATCTACTTTATATTCTATTCCAGTTGAACCAAATATTTTTTTTAAATCTGATTTTCTTTGAGTTAAAGTTTTATGAAATGGTTGATCAAGTTTTGATTCACTATTTAATTTTGGTTGTTTTATTTCATTAAATATATTTTTTGATATTAAATAATCTCCTTCTCCTTCTAATTTATATTCTGAATTATTATTTTCTATTTTATTTTTTATTTTCATTTTTTATTTTATATATAAAACAATATAATGAAATATTTTATAACAATAATATTCCAATTTTGTAATATTTTTAATTTATATGTTTATGTAATCATTAATATATTTTTTTATTTAATGATTTTTCTTTAAAATATTTTTTTAATTTAATTATAATTTTTCAAAATGTATTTTATATTCTTACTATATTATTTATTTTAGATAATATTTAACAACACTTAAACTTATATATATGAAGAAATTTTAAAAATTATTTTTACATTTTTATTAAAATATTAAAATATTTGGCATGTACATTTTGTTGTATTATCTTTTTTTTCATTATTTGTATTTGGCTCAGAAGTATTTTCTGAATTATATTGCTTCCAACATTCGACTTTAATGATATCAATATGTTTATTAAATGTTACTTTTTTTTTCTTTAATTTTATATTATCATTTTTATTTTTATTTGAAGATTTATTACTCATATCGTTTGTATCTAAGTCTACTTTTATATTATCTTTACTAATATTATTATTTTCAAAGATTTCAGATAAATTATTATTAAGTTTTACTTCTTTTTTTTTTGATTGAGAGCTCATTGAAAAATATTTTAAAAAAAATGTTTTTTTTTTTTATTTATAAATTATTATAAAAATTAACTAATAAAAGATTTTGCTTTTATAAAGAATAATAAAATTATTTGTTATATGAATTTATAGCAATACTTTATCATTACATTATATATTCACAAATTTTAACCTGGAAAAAAACTAAAAGCCTTATTTTTTCTTTTACCTTCAAGAATACTAAATATATAATTTATATCTTCTTCACTATATTCTAATAGTTTTAAAACTAACTTTAAATAATCTTTGTTTTTATTATCAATTTTAGTTTCAGATAAAAATTTATCAAAAGCACTTCTTAAAATAATGATAAAATCTTCTTTTTCTTTGCTATTATTATATTTAAATTCTTGAATTAATTCACATAATTTTTGACTTTCTTCAATCAATTCTTGATTTTTTTTCTTTAATATATTAATTTCTTCCTTTTCTATATTTGATTCTGTTTTAATTATCATATCCATATCTTCATTATGTTCTATTTTTATATCAAAATTATTGATATGAAGTTCATTATTATTATATATAATTTTATCATTCAAAATTTTATTTTCTTGATTAATTTTTTCTAAATTTGATTTTAATTGAATTATAGTTTCATTTAACATATTTATTTCTTTTTTATAGTTCATTTCGATTAAATTTACTTTTTCAATTTCATCATTAAGTTGTTTATTCTTATTATTATTTTCCTGTTTTAATTTTTCATTTTCAACTTCTAAAATTAAATGAATATTATCTATATTATTTTGATTAATGTTATTAAAAATATTTTTAACTATTTTTTTATTTTCCATTACATTTAATTGATAATCAAGAAAATCAATTTCTGTTTCTAATTTTTTTCTTTCATCATTATTTAAACTATTTTCACTTATATTACATTGAACATCTTTATTTGAATTATTTTTTTTTTTTATATTTTTATCTTCATTAATTACATTGTTTTCACTTTTTATATCTTTATTATTAAAATTATTTTCTAATATATCTTTTTTTTCTTCTTCTTTATCTTGATTTTTTGTTTCTTCAAAACTTTCAGGTGGTTTTTTTAATATATCAATAATGATTTCTTTTTCTTTTAATTCATTATTTAATTTTTCATTTTCTTCCTGTAATTTTTCATTCAATTCATTTATTAAATTATTTGACTCTTTAGATAATAATAATGAAGCAATTTGAGATTTTAATTTTTTATTTTCATTTAATAACTTTTCCATATTTTCATTATTTTTATTCTTTTTTATTAAATCACATGTATTTGAACTTTGAAAATTATTTTTACTTCCAAAACTAATATTTTGATTATCATTTATTTCATTTTTTAAATTTTCTTTTTTATTAAAATTGATTTTTGGAATATCAATACTTTCATCAAACAAGTTATCATCAAATGAATCATTTAAAATTTTTAGATTTATACTATTTTCCTTAATCATTTTCCATTCAATTTTTTTTCCTTCAAAATTAAGATTTATCATCTCTTCTAATTTAATTAATAATCTTTGAAACTTTTCTTTTATTTCATTATCATCAAATAAATTATTATGAATTGAATCTTTAAATTTTTTTAATGCTTTTGCAAAATTAATTACCATTGATGTCAACTTGTTTAATTTTGAAGTAAGGTTATTAAAATTTAAATTTATCAAATTATTGTTAAAGTCATTATTATTATATAAATATTTTATATTATTTAATTCTTTTAAAATGATATTTCTATATTCTTTTTCTTTTAATAAAAGCTCTTTTAAATATTCAATTTCAGATACTTTTTCTTCAACTTTACTTTTATATTCTTTTAATAAATTATTTTTTTCTTCTTTTGAATTATTTTTATAAGAATTATTATTTTCATTAGAGATATCATTTATTATTTTATTCTTTGAGTTTTTCTTCAAACTTTTATATAAATTATCATAACTGGAAATTAAAGAATATCTATTATTAACAGGAGTTAAATTATTTCTTATTTTTATTTGTTTAAAATGATTATTATTTAATAATTTTTTTTCAGATATATTAGAATTATTAATTACTGGAATTTTAGAATTTAAATAATTTGAACAATTATTTAAATAATAATTTTGAATTGATTCAATATCAGTAACAGAGTTTTTGATTTCATTTTTTATTTTATCAATAATATTTATTTGTTCTAATGCATATTGAATTTTTCCTCTTTGAATAAAGTCATTTAATTTTTGAAAATTATTTTCAAAATGAATTGAAATATTATCTGAGAATTGTTTAAATTTTATTCTTGAAAATTTATATAAATTATTTAATTCATTTAAAATATTATTTTGATTATACTTGATTATTTCATATGAATTTGTATTTTGTAAATAATTAAATATATTGTATAAAATTCTTTTTTTAATTTCATATAATTCAACACATAAATTATTTATTGAATTTTCTTGTTCTTCTGTTAAATAATCAAAAATTGAATTTATTGAATTTTTAATTCTTTTAATATCTATTTTTTTTAATTCATATGATAATAAAGAAGTTAAATCCATTTTTTCATTATTTTGATATTTTATGTTGTCTAGATCATAGTTACTGTTATTATACTCCATATTCTTAAATATTTTTTATTTATTGTTTAAAAATAATAAAAAATTATTAATTATTGAAAAGAATAATGTTTTTTTTTTATGTGTAAGTAAATTTTAATTATGATAAAAATTTAAATTTTTTTGTAAAAATTTTAATATGGATGATTTAAATGATAATAATTTTGGTAATAAAATACATGAATATTTAATTTTCAAAGAAGATTTAAATTCTTTAAACAAAGATTTATATTTAAATGAAAAAGAAATTATAAATTGGTCATTTGTGTTTAGGAAATTATTAAAAAATATTTTCAATAATTTTCATGAAATTACAACTGATGAAATAAAAATAAAAATAAGTATATTGAAATATAATATAAAAAATTATCAATTAAAAAGATTAAATTTTCCAAATAAAGAAACAGAAAAGAAAACTTCATCTCAAATAATAGATTATTTCACATATATATTAAAAAAGAAAAAATCAAATTTAAATGATACAAATTTGCCATCATTTCAAATTAAATCTATTGATGATGAAAAATCAAATATTAAAATTGATAAAGAAAAAATAATATCTCAAAAAAACAATTTTCCTTTAACCAATTTTAAAAATAAATTTGAATTTGGATTAGAACAATTAAATATTTTAAATAATGTATATGAAAGTTATAATACAAAAAAAAAAGGTTCATCTAAAAATATTTTTAATGAAAGAAAAAGTAAATCTCCTTTCTATAATATTAATAATGAAAATAATAATATTAATAATGATAATCTAAGTAAAAAAAGTGAAAAAACTTTAGAAAGAACTGTATCAACTAAAAATAAAACTTCAAATACTTTTATTAAAAAAATATTTTCAAAAAATAAAGATAATGCATATGTTGATGATTATTATTTTGAATTAAAAAGAGGAAATGAAATTAAATTAAATAGTCATAATTTTTTATCTGATAATAAACATAATTTAATTTTTAAAAAATATTTAGATATATTTAATAATAGAGAAAAAGATTTAGATCCTAATTTTAATTCTGAATTTTATTCAGGATTATTTAGGTTTAATGATTTAATTTTTGATGAAAAAAATAAAAATTTAAATGAAGATCAAGAATTACAGAGAGCAATATTAACTTGTGATAATATTTTAACAAAATTTAACCCTTCAATTAAAAAAGAAAGTAATTTAGTAAATATTGAAAAATATAAATAAAAAATTATAATAATAATATATTTTAATAATCATATGTATAGAATAAATTTAATTTATTTTTTTTAAAACATATCATTTAATTTAGATACTTCTCAGGTTTGTAATTTATTCTTTACTATTTTTAATTAAATAAAAAAAATTGTTAACAAATATTATTTATAAGTGATTTTTAAAATTTATACAAAGAAAATTCATATCTATTAAAAAGAAAATATTAAAAAAATTTAGAGACTTTAAAAAGTGAATATTGTTAGTATTTCAAATAAATGAATAATTATCATTTTTTTTAATTTAAAACCAAAAAAATTAATTATTTAATAATTAATTATTTTTTTAAATCATTATAAATGATAAAGACTAAAATTTTAATAATTAATACTTAATAAAATGATTTTAAATAATAAAAATAAATTTACAAAAAAGAAATAAAAAGTATAATTGTTTATAAATTGTTATTTTAAATTTTCTAAAATATATCAAAAAATATCTATTTAAGTAAAATTACATCTAAAACTTCTTTAATTAAAGGAACAATTTGTTCAACTTTAGTTAAGATTGCAACATTAATATTATTTAAATTTTCTTTGTCTTCATTTTTATAACTAACTTCAATAATAACAGGAATAACTTTTGCTAAAGAACAATTAAAATAATAAGTTGGTGGATTACTTTTCATATTTCTAGCAACATTAAAAATAATATTTTTTTCAAATATTTTATTTAATTCATCTCCAGTTGAAATTTTCAAATTTGAATAATTTGAAATTTTTTTTGATTTTTGAGTTTCTTTAAAAAAAGAAACAAAAGTTTGATGATCCATTTTTCCATTTTCATCAAATAAAATATTTATTAAAGTAGGAACTTTTATTTTAAAATCATCAATATTTGTTTTTATTTCAATATCAACAAAAAAAGGATTTGATGGAACTTCTTTATTATTATTTTTATTATCTAAAATACATTTTACATATAAATTTTTTTTATTTTCTGAATAAACTGAAAAATTATCTAAATCATCATTATTTGATTTATCTAATTTAATACCAAAAGAATTTTTTTTTATTTTTATTTTAAAATCATTCATTGTTGTATTTATATAATTTTGAAAATGAAGACCAAGAATAATTTCCTTATCAATTCTATTAAATTGAGCAAAAATTACTATTCCAACTGTTCCATTTTCACCTTTATCATTTGGTTTAAATACACATTCTGGTTTATTAATTGAAACTCCATTATCATCTGGAAATAAAATTATATTATCATCTATTTTAATACTTGAATTTTTATTATCATTTTCATCATCTAAAAATTCAATATCACCTTCATTTGTTTCATTATCATTATTATTATTATTATTATTATTATTATTATTATTATTATTATTATTATCATTATCGTTTTTATTATTATTATTATTATTATCATTATTATTAGAAGTAGTATTAATACCAAAAATATCAAAGTCATTATTATTATTTGTATTATTATTATTTGATTGATTTTGATTTTGATTTATAATTGAACCTAAACCAAAAATATCATCTCCAATTATATTATTATTATTATTTTGTTGATTATTATTTTGTTGATTATTACTATTACTTTGTCCTGAAATTCCAAAACCAAAATCATCTCCTAATCCTAATAAATCAACATCATTAACATTAACTTTATCTTTATTAATCTTAACTTTTTTTTTTTCTTTTTTTCCTTCATCTTTATCTTTATCACTAGTAGAAATATCATCATCTTTTTCATAAAGTAAATCTTCTTTTCTTAACATATCAACACATTTTTTATGATAAACACAACTCATATTAGTAATATTAACTAAAACATCATCACATAATTCTTGTTCAATAGGTTGATCTTCAATAGTATCAAAAGGTGGTTTTTCTGATAAAATCATTTCTTTTGCAACATCAGGATCATTTTCTAATAATCTCCAATAAAAATATGCTCTGTCTCTCACGTCTGCATTAATCGTCTCTTCTGCTCCTTTTTGTAATATTGATTTTACTAAATCTTCTGCTTTTTTATCTTCAGATTTTACTAAAAAATTTTTTATTGATGAATTTAAAATTTGCAATTTTACTTTTTCATTTTCACTTTGAAAATCATTATAAAATTGACTAATTAATTATGTACTTTTTTCTAT
>JAEEGK010017722.1_pt1 | contig 15488 bp, 15 predicted proteins | sample 8958771 | NCBI WGS metagenome assembly JAEEGK01 (sample SAMN16246547, study PRJNA631951) | gut metagenome | biome: gut microbiome; feature: rumen; material: SC-attached | host: Bos | place: Iran: Karaj | collected 2018-10 | reverse complement strand
AAACAGAATAATCAGTTTCTTCATAACTTATCAATATTCTGCGGAGAGAACAGGATTCGAACCTGCGAGCCGGTTTTGCCGGCTACACGCTTTCCAGGCGTGCCTCTTCAACCACTCGAGCACCTCTCCTTTTACATGAAGCGGATGCAAAGGTAGTGTTTTTACCCCATATTCCGCTGATTACACACATATATTTAATATTTTTTCGCAGTTCGTGTTCGTCTGGTTCGCCACCGTCTCCGCATCCACCCCATATGCCTCGGCCAAACGTTGCAGTACATGCGCCACAAAGGCTGGTTCATTTCGTTGTCCACGCATCGGAACAGGTGCCATGTAAGGTGCATCCGTCTCCAGCACGATCCTGTCAAGCGGGACACAGGCAGGCAACACCTCTGGCAGATGCGATTTCTTGAAAGTCAGCACCCCCCCGATACCCAGCACAAAACGTTCAAACCGAAGCAGTTCCTTGGCCTCCTGCTCATTGCCTGTAAAACAATGAAACACGCCACCTGGCAGATCATTCTGATAACGTTTCAGGATGGCCACCAACTCGTGCTGTGCTTTCCTGCAGTGGATCATCAGAGGAAGCCGATATTCCACAGACCACTTTACCTGTTCCTCGAAGGCAGCCAACTGAGCCTGTTCAAACTCACGGCTCCAATAGAAATCCAGTCCGACCTCTCCGATGGCCACCACCTGCGGTTCACTGAGTCTGGGTTTGATCTGTGCCAGCACGGTCTGCCAGTCAGCCTTCACCTCCTCAGGATGAAGGCCTAACATGGGATAGCAGTAACCAGGATACCGCCTGCACATCGCCATGACGGTGTCACACGACGCCAGGTCGATGCCCGGAATACCGATGGCACCTACACCTGCCTCACGGGCACGGGCGACAACGGCTTCAAGATCGTCTCTGAACTCCTCGCCGTCAAGATGGCAGTGGGTATCAACGAATCTCATCAACTCTGACGGGTCATCATCTCTGCGGCGTAGGCCTTCAACTCTTGCTTACGCTCCTCTGACACTTTAACCTTTGCCAGATACTCCAGCGCACGGTTATAGCACTCATCCATCTTACGCTCACAGAGTTCACGGATGCCGATCTCATCATAGAGCTTCGTGACAGCCTTCACTTTCTCGTTACGATCGAAATCCTTGGCAGCGATCCAGTACTGGAGTTCCTTCCGCTGGGCCTCGTTAGCCAGATTCAACGCATTGATAAGCATATAGGTCTTCTTATTCGAAGTGATGTCACCGCCGATGTTCTTTCCGAACACCTTCGGGTCTCCATACACATCCAACAAGTCATCCTGAAGCTGGAAAGCCAGACCGATCTGTTCACCGAACTTATAGAGATTCTCCTGATCCTTTTGAGAAGCACCTGCCAAGATGGCACCGATCTTGACAGCACAGGCGATCAACACACTGGTCTTCAGACGAATCATCTCAATATAATCTTCCTCCTGTACGTCATCACGAGTCTCGAACTCCACATCAAGCTGCTGCCCCTCACCGACCTCATAGGTCGTTACGAGGAAGGTAGCGAAGACGTCTTTCACCTTATCCACCTCACAATCCTCGATACGCTCAAAGGCCTGAAGCAACATCGTATCACCTGAGAGGATGGCCTGATTGGGATTCCAACGCTTATGCACGGTCTCATGACCACGACGCATATCGGCATTGTCCATCAGATCATCATGCAACAACGTAAAGTTGTGATAGGTTTCCAAGCCGACAGCCTGAGTCATGATCCGCTCAGGGTCGTTCTTGTAGAGATTGTAGGCCAGGAGCATTAACACCGGACGTACACGCTTGCCGCCGATAGCGAGCACATACTTGATGGGCTCATACAAGGAATAAGGCTGACGGTCATAAGCCAAACCATCCAGCGCCTCATTTACCTTCTTCAGTAGTTCTTCTGATTGATACATATTTATTTTTTATAGATTAAACACAATAGGTATACAGACCTTCGTACGACAGGGTTTGGCATTCATCACACCAGCCTGCCAGTTGGGCATCATCCGCAAGACGCGCAACACCTCACGGTCACAGGCGGCCTCCAGATGTTCCGTCAGTTCCAGATCGCTCACACTACCATCAGTATTCACGATAAACTGGGCCACTACCCTTCCTCTGACCTGTTTCTTCTGGGCAGAAGCCGGATACTTCAGGTTCTTCGTCAACCATTTCATAAACTCCGAGGCGCCTCCTGGGAACTGCGGCAGGTCTTCCACCACACGGAAATCCACAGGTTCGTTATACATATCCACAACCTCCGGTTTATCTTCATCGACCGCTTTCTGATCTTTCTGTTCCTCTGGACGTTCTACTGGTTCAGGTTCAAAGGTCAGTTCCACATCGTCATCTACCAGACGCAACTGCTCTGATTTCGGTTGTTCCACCTGCTGTTCCTGAGGAAGCATCATCGGAATCTCATCCTTATCGCGCTTCAGCGGAGAGAGTTCCATCTCTGCCTCCAGATCGTCATCCGCCTCGAAGAAGGCCCAGCCACTGTCGCTGCTGTTCCATTCCAAGGCCACGAACAAGGTTGCGAGCACAACGACCAATCCCAACAGGAACCCTTGCACCCGCAGGTTCTCCAGATCTGCCCCACGACTTTTCTTGACTTCCATAATAAATCCGGCATTCTGCCGTTATATTCTTAAATCGGGTGCAAAGATATAAAAAAGAAGTGAAAAGTGAAAAGTGAGAAGTGAAAAGGTTAAGAAATTAAGATTTATTTCGTAATTTTGCGCACAACTTAAGGAAAAAGGAATGAGAAATGATAGAAATGAGGAGATGAGAACTTTTTGGAACAGAGTCCACAAGACTTTGTCCCATCGCCTGTCCGCTGCTCTTTTCTCAATATTCCATTTCCTCATTTTCTCATTATCCGCTTTCTCGCAGGAAAGCACCACTTCCTACAACTTTCTCCGACTGCCCGTCAGTGCCCATGTGGCAGCAGTTGGCGGCGATAATATCACACTGACCGACGACGATCCCGCCCTGATCTTCCACAACCCTGCCCTGATCAATGGCGTCAGCGACAAGAGCATCAACCTGAATTTCATGACTTACATGGAAGGGGCCAAGACCGCCAGTGCCGCCTTTATGAAAGGGGCTGGCGACAGAGGCACCTGGGGCGTCACCGCACAGTATATGGACTATGGCGAGATGAAACAGACCACACCCGAAGGAGAGGATCTCGGCACCTTCTCCGCCCGTGACATAGCCGTGGGGGGCACCTTTGCCTATGCCCTGACAAACGAACTGAGCGGTGGTATCACCGCCAAGTTCATCACGTCTTACATCTCAGGCTATAATGCGTTGGCGGTAGCCGTGGACTTAGGTCTCAACTACTTCAACGAGGATATTGACCTCAGTCTCTCGGCTGTGGCACGTAATCTGGGCGGACAGGTCAAGGCCTACGACGACCATTTCGAGCGAATCCCTCTGGACCTGCAGATAGGAGCGACCAAACGGATCGGACAGTCCCCTTTCCGACTCTCTGCCACACTCAGTCGGCTGAACGACTGGAGCGAAGGCTTCGGCCATCATTTCGCCCTGGGAGCCGATGTCCTGTTAGGACGTAACATCTATATTGCCGCGGGTTATAACTTCCGTCGGGCTGATCAGATGAAAATCAACGACAATGAAGGTTCCTCCTCCCACGGGGCAGGATTCTCTGCCGGCGCAGGTCTTCAACTGGAGCGTTTCAAACTCCATGTGGCATATGGCAAATACCATGTCAGTGCCTCGTCTATTTTGATTAATTTATCTTACGCATTATGAAAAAAATAACTATTGCTATCGACGGCCACAGCTCATGCGGAAAGAGCACGATGGCCAAGGATCTGGCCCGCGAAGTGGGCTACATCTACGTAGATACGGGCGCTATGTACCGTTCTGTCACCCTCTATGCACTTCAGCACCATCTCTTCAATGCCGATGGCAGCGTGAAGACAGCGGAGTTGGAACAGGAGATGCCTAACATCCGGATCAGTTTCAAGTTCAATCCAGAGACAGGACGTCCCGACACCTATTTGAATAATGTACGCGTGGAGGACGACATCCGTTCCTTGGAAGTCAGCAACCATGTCAGTCCCATTGCGGCTGTCGGCTTCGTACGCACGGCGATGGTAGCCCAACAGCAGCAGATGGGCAAGGACAAGGGCGTTGTGATGGACGGTCGCGACATCGGCACCACCGTCTTCCCCGATGCAGAACTGAAGATCTTCGTCACTGCCAGCGCTGAGGTACGTGCCCAGCGCCGTTTCGACGAACTGAAAGCCAAGGGGATGCCTGCCGACTACGACGACATCCTGAAGAACGTGCAGGAGCGCGACTATATCGACTCCCATCGTGAGGTGAGTCCCCTGCGCAAGGCCGATGATGCCATTGAACTCGACAACTCCCATATGACCATTGCCGAGCAGAAACAGTGGCTGCTTGATCGCTTCAACGAACGGACAGCGTAAACGATTTTGTTCATTTTACGTAATTTTCTCTTCATTTTGTCGGTTTTTAACGGTTTTTTTGCTACCTTTGCACCCTGAAACCATTAGAACAAGTATAAAATGATGAGAAAATTACTGTTTTCTGCTTTGCTGGCACTCGCCACAGCAAGCACCGTCCATGCAGGTGGACTGATGACCAACACAAACTATCACATTGCTTTCGACCGTATGTTCGCACGTGCTGCCACGACGGAGATCGACGCTGCCTACAGTAATCCCGCAGGTCTCGCCTGGGGTCATGAGGGCTGGCAACTCTCACTCAACTTCCAGAAGCCCTGGCAGAACCGTGACATCGATTGCAGTGTTCCCGGTTTTCTGGGTTCTAATTTCGACAAAAAGTACAACGGTGTAGCCTCTGCGCCCATCGTGCCGGCGCTCTTCGCTGCCTACAAGAAGCAGAACTGGGCTTTCTCCGCCATGATCGGTATCGTGGGTAGCGGTGGTTTCGTGAAATACGACGAGGGCATCCCCATGTTCGAAGTACCCATCCGGGCGCTGTTGGCACAAGCCGGTATGATGCCCGACAAATACAACTACAGTTCCAACATGAAGGGTAAGCAGTATATCTACGGTGCCCAGTTTAACATCACGCGTAAGATCAACGACAACTTCTCTGCTGCCATTGGCATCAGGGCCAACTACTACGATGGTTACAATCGCGGATTCGTGAATGCGAATATGACGGCCGTTCCCAATAACATTGACCTCATCGACCTGCAGCTCGACTGCATCCAGCGTGGTTGGGGCTTTGCTCCCATTGTGAGTTTCGACTACCACAACGACAACCTGACCGTCAGTGCCCGCTATGAGTTCCGTACCAAGATTGCCACAGAGAACGACACCCGTACCCTCTCAGCCCGCATCAAGAACACGGATCCGCAAACGGCCGCACAGGTGCCCTACATCGAAGGTGCGACCGCCCTTCAGATGTTTGGCGACAAGGTGGCCGCTTACCAGGACGGTGCCGAGACCCGCTACGACATGCCCTCACTGCTGGCTGTGGCCGTTGGCTACAACTTCACCCCGCAACTGCGTGCCGCACTTGAATACCACTTCTTCGATGATAGGCACGCCAAGATGGCCGGTGACCGTCAGAAGACCTTGGAACATGGCACAAACGAATTCCTTGCAGGTATAGAATACGACATCAATAAGAAGTTCACCATCAGTTGCGGTGGTCAGCGTACTGACTACGGTCTCTCCGACGAGTACCAGCAGAACACCTCGTTCGCCTGCGACAGTTGGTCGCTTGGCTTAGGCGGTGCCTGGAACATCAATGAGAAAGCTCGTCTGAACGTCAGTTACTTCTGCTCGCTCTACAGCAACTACAACAAGACACAGGCCAACTATCAGGGTACACCCTATACCGGCACAGAGATCTACAGCCGCACGAACCATGTGATCGGCGTAGGTATCGACTATAAGTTCTAAAGTGATTGGGGGTCTCTGATCTCGTTCAGGGGCCTCATCACGAACTCACGCTGATGCATCAGCGGATGAGGAATCTTCAGATCAGGTTCATCAACTATCAGGTCGTCAAAAAGTAAGATATCAATATCGATAGGACGGTCCTGATAGTTGATTGTTTTCTGGCGCTTCGTGGCATGGCACTTGCGCTTACCTAAGTCCCGTTCTATCTGCTGCGTCGCCTGCAGCACCTGGCGCGGCGTGAGTGCAGTCTCACAGCAGACGGCCGCATTGAGGAATCGGTGTTCAGACTCAAAACCCCAGGGCTCTGTCTCGATAAACGAAGAGCGGCGGAGCACCTGCCCCACCCGCTCATCGATCAGTTTGATGGCCTGCAGGAGCACCGCTTCGCGATCGCCGAGGTTGCTCCCCAGTCCCAGATATACATGATGTTTAGTCATCCAGTATCAGCATGGCGTCGCCGTAGCAGCCAAACATATAGCCGTTCTTCAACGCCTTCTTATAACCCTCATACACCAGGTCATAGCCACCGAAAGAGCACTGGATCATCATCATCGTTGACTCAGGATGATAGAAGTTTGCAATCAGGGCGTTGGCCAGACCGAACTCATAGGGTGGGAAGATAAACTTGTTAGTCCAGCCTTCGAACTCCTTCAGGTAACCATCAGTACCGACAGCCGTCTCCGTGGCACGGGCGGTGCTCACACCGACAGCACACACACGGTGACCGTTCATCTTCGTCTTATTCACGATCTCACAGGCCTCTTTGCTCACAAACATCTGTTCTGACGACATCTTATGCTTCGTCAGGTCCTCCACCTCGATGGGATCGAAACAACCTAATCCGCAGTGCAGGGTGATATAGGAGAAATTGATGCCACGGATCTCCATGCGCTTCAACAACTCACGGCTGAAGTGCAGACCGCTGGCAGGTGCCGTCACAGCACCCTCCTTCTGGGCATAGATGGTCTGGAAACGCTCCATATCCTCAGGAGTAGCCTCACGATTATCCACGATATAACGAGGCAGCGGTGCTTCACCCAAGGCGAAGAGTTCCCGTTTGAACTCGTCGTGCGGACAGTCATAGAGGAAACGCAGCGTACGTCCACGACTGGTCGTATTGTCGATAACCTCAGCCACCATCGGACCGTCATCCTCAAAGAAGAGTTTATTGCCGATACGGATCTTACGGGCAGGCTCAACCAGCACATCCCACAGACGCAGGTCAGGATTCAGTTCACGCAGCAGGAACACCTCGATCTTGGCGTCGGTCTTCTCCTTCGTGCCGTAAAGACGGGCCGGGAACACCTTCGTATCGTTGAAGATAAACGTGTCATCCTCATCGAAATAGTCCAGGATATTCCTGAAGTCAAGATAGACGGGGTTACCTTTCTCATCGGTCAGGTCGTTACCCTCATCGTCTTTCTTGGTCATTTCGATTCTTCCACTCTTACGGTGTACCACCATCAGCCGGCACTCGTCACGATGAAAAGTCGGATGGAGTGCCACCTGCTCCTCTGGGAGCTTAAACTTAAACTGTGATAACTTCATATCTATTTTTTTACCTTTTTACTTTTTTACCTTTTTACCTTTTCAAGGTTCTCTTCCAGCCATGCTGGGAACTCATCAAACGTCAGACAGTCCTCAATCCTCACATCGCCCACACGGGTCCGGCAGAGAGCCGTCAGATGGGCGCCACTGTCCAAGGCCTCACCAATGTCACGGGCCAGCGAACGGATATAGGTGCCCTTGCCACAGACCACCCGGATCTTCATCTGCATCTGCTCCGGGTCGAAGTCGAGCAGTTCAATCTCGTCAATGCGCACGGGCTTGGCAGCCAACTGATGATCGCTCCCCTGACGAGCCAGTTCATACGCCCGGTCGCCTCCCACCTTACAGGCAGAGAACAGCGGCGGACGCTGCATGATGTCACCCACAAACTGCGGCAGCGTCTGCTCAATCAGTTCCCGGGTGATATGGGCCGTCGGATAGGTCTGATCCACCGCGTGCTCCAGATCGAAACTGGGGGTGGTAGCCCCTAACTGCAACGTCGCCGTATATTCCTTCGTGTGCTGCTGCAACCGTTCGATCTGTTTGGTGGCCTTACCCGTACAAAGTATCAGCACACCCGTCGCCAGCGGATCCAGCGTACCGGCATGCCCCATCTTCACGCGCTTCACCTTCAGTCGCTTCGACAACACGTAGCGGATATGCGCCAATGCACCGAAACTCGACATCCGGTAGGGTTTGTTGATATAGATATAGGCTCCTCCTAAGAAGTCCATTATGCCAATTGATAAACCAATACGGCCACGCCCACTACCGCACAGTAATAACCGAAGTAGATCAGCTTACCCTTCTTCACGATGCTGATCATCAGCTTGCAGGCGAAACAGCCAGAGAGAAATGCAGCCAGGAAGCCGACAGCCAGAGGGAATGTGCCGATGCTGTCGGCAATCACATCCTCGCCATTGGCGGCTTTCAGGATATCAAGCAGCGCCTCACCTAAAATTGGGGGAATAACCATGAGGAACGAGAACTGGGCCAGTTTCTCCTTCTTGTTACCCAGCATCAGACCTGTGGCGATGGTTGAACCGGAACGCGACAGACCGGGGAGTACGGCACATGCCTGGGCTACACCGATGACAAAGGCATCCCAGAGCGACAGATGCTCCTTCACACGAGGCTTGGCAAGGTAGGAGAACGTCAGCAGCACAGCCGTCACGATCAGCATCACACCGACGATCAGCAGACCTGAGCCGAAAGCCTCCTCTACCCTGTCCTTGAAGAACAGGCCGACGATCCCCACGGGAATCATCGATACCAGAATATTTAGGGCGTATTTGGTTTCCTCGTTCATCTCAAACTTGAAGAGTCCCTTCAGTATCCAGTCAATCTCTTTCCAGAGGATCACGAGGGTAGAGAGCACTGTTGCCACATGTACAGCCACCGTAAACTGCAGGTTATCGGCACCATCGATCCCGAAGAACGATGAGATAATCGTCAGGTGACCACTAGAACTGACAGGCAGATATTCCGTCAGGCCCTGTACCACGCCTAATATCAAAGCTTGAATCCAATCCATATCTCTTTGTTACCTTTTTACTTTTTTACCTTTTTACTTTTCCTTCGGCTTCCTGACGACCGCATAGATCATCGACACAAAGCCGAACAGACATACCACCGGTGCCACTTTGACGCGGCGGGCGCTGAAGATATCCGGCTCAAAAGCCGTCTCCGTCGATGCAGGACCGGTCATCAGCAGGAAACCGATGACGACGATGATCATTCCCACTGCCAACAGCAGGTAGTTCATCTTATCAAATGCAAAATCTCTTTTATCCATCATTAGATCTTATAAAGTTCTCCCGGAGTCATCCTCAGGAACTTGTTCACTGAAATATACGCACTCACACTCGTGATGATGATACCAAACAGCAGTACGGCCACCGCTGTAATCACCAGTTCGCGCCAGGTAATGACCACCATCATGTTCGGCTCATAGTAGTAGAGGCCATACACACAGGCACCCAACACCACAATGGCGAGCACGGCTGCGATGATGCCTACCACCAGTCCCTGCTTCATAAAGGGCCTGCGGATGAATCCCCAGGAGGCACCCACCAACTTCATCGTGTGGATCAGGAAGCGGCGGGAATACACACTCAGTCTCACAAAGTTACTGATCAGGGCGAACGACACGAAGGTCAACAGTCCCGCTATCACCAGCAGCAACAGGTTCATCTTCGTCAGGTTCCGGTTCACGCTGTCCATCAGATCCACCTGATAGGCCACGTCGGCCACCTTCGGGTTCTTCTTCAGTTCTGCCGCAATCCACTTCAGCGAGTCGCGATTGGCATAATCCGACTTCATCTGCAGTTCCAGCGTGGCGGAGAAGGGGTTCATCCCTAAGAACTCCGAGGGGTCGGAGCCCATGGCCTCCGACTGTTCCTTCAGCGCCTGTTCACGGCTGATGTAGTCGATGTTCCTGGAATACGGACGGTGGTACAGATCCCTACACAGCAGTTTAGCCTCGTTCACCGTCACCTCGTCCTTCAGCATCACCGTCACCGTCAGGTTCTCTTTCACCCACTGCGACAGGTTGTGCGAGGTCAGTACGGAAAATACGACCATCCCTAAGAGCACCAGCACCATCGTCGTACTGATACACAAGGTCACCATCTGCACACCACGACGGTTGCCAGCATTGTTTCTACGTCTTTTCATGAATCTTACGTACGTAATTTTTTCGAATTCGGCTGCAAAATTACTATTTTTTTTAGACATAAGTACATAATGACAGATATTTTTTTGTTTCTTTTGTTCTTTTGTCTCGAAAAAGGCGTACCTTTGCACCCGTTATGAGTACAATTATCTATCCATCGCCAATCTTCGGCCCCGTACATAGCCGTCGCCTTGGCATCTCATTGGGCATCAACCTGCTTCCAGCCGATGGTAAGGTATGCTCATTCGACTGCATTTATTGTGAATGCGGGTTCAACGAGGACCATCGTCCGTCGCTGCCTCTCCCCACCCGTGAGGAGGTAGCCCGAAAACTCGAAGAGAAGCTGCAGCAGATGGTTGCTGAGGAGCAGCTGCCCGATGTCCTCACCTTTGCCGGCAATGGCGAGCCCACCTGTCACCCCCATTTCGCAGAGATCATCGCCGACACCATCCGTCTGCGCAACCAGTACTGTCCGAAGGCGAAGGTCTCCGTACTCAGCAACTCCACGATGATCCACCGCCAGCAGGTGCATGATGCCCTGATGCGGGTAGATAATAACATCCTGAAGCTCGACACCATCGACCCCTTATATATTAATAAGGTTGACCACCCCAACGGCACTTACGATGTGAACCTGATTCTAGATCGCCTGAAGGCTTTTCAGGGACATGTCATCATCCAGACGATGTTCATGCGTGGGGAATGTAAGGGGGAATCGGTAGATAACACAGGCGACGAATACGTCAGCCCCTGGCTCAAAGCCGTGAAGGAGATTGCCCCACAGCAGGTGATGATCTACACCATTGATCGGGAGACACCTACCCAGGGTCTGCTGAAGGCCACCCACGAACAGCTGGACAGCATCCGAGATCGCGTCATCGCCGCAGGCATCCCCTGCTCCGCCAGCTATTAACAAAATAAATCCCTACCGACTGGCAGGGATTTACTTTTTACCTTTTTACTTTTTTACCTTTTTACTTGCACATAATGCCTCGCTTGGTTCCTTCAAGGAACTGGATGATGTTTCGGATCTCGGGGCCATCGGGCACCTGATCCCTGATCTGCTTGATCACATCAAACACGCTGGTCTTTCCGTGGAAGAGCAGACGATAGGCATTGGCGATGTGCTTCTGAACCTTCTCGTCGATACCGGCATAGTTCATCATCGTGGTATTCGGACCACCATAGGCCATCGGACTACCACCTGCGATGACGTATGGGGGCACGTCGTGAGAGAAGGCACAACCAGCCTGAATCAGTGAGAGGTCGCCTGCACGCGTGTTGGCATTCTGGATGGCGCCAGAAGAGAAGATGACACCATTGCCAATCACACAGTCGCCGGCGATCTTGGTACCATTACCAAACACGCAATTGTCGCCTATCAACGTATCGTGGCTGATATGGGTGCCTTCGAGCAGGAAGTTGCCATTACCTATCACGGTGGCACTATCCCGAAGGGTACCGCGGTTGATAACCACATTCTCACGGATCACGTTACTATCACCAATCTTCACGTACGACTTGGCACCACGGTAGTTAAAGTCCTGTGGCAAGGCAGCAATCACACTGCCCTGATGGATCTTGTTGTTATTGCCTATACGAGAGCCATCGCAAATCGAGACAAAGGGGAAAATGATGCAGTTGTCGCCAATCTCCACATCGTCCTCGATATATACGAAGGGGAATATCTTACAGTTATTGCCGATCTTCGCCTTTGGGCTAATCTCAGCTTTTGGGCTTATTTCACTTGCCATAATCTTTAAAATTTTAAGAATTTTATTTTCCACCGCCTCCGAGAGCTGTATAGAGACTGACTACCGACTGCATCTTATTGAAGTTGTCTGTAGCCAGCGTGAGCTGAGCCGAGAGAGACTGCGTCTGAGCAGTCAGCACCTCCAGATAGGTAGTGCCCTTGGAGTGATAGAGGGCGATGGTGGCATCAACGGCTTTCGCCAAGGCCTCGACACGCTGGGTCTCTATCTTCGAGTTGGCATCATACTGATTGTAGTTGACCAGGGCGTTAGACACCTCATTGCCTGCCTTGAGGATGGCGTTCTGCCAGGTGTTGAAGGCCTGCTCATACTGCAACTTGGTCACTTTCAGGTTGGCAATCAGGGCACCACGCTGGAAGATGGGCTGCGTGAGTGAAGCAAACACTGAGGTGAGCCACTTACCAGGATTCAGAGCGCCGTTGTTGTTGGTAAACGCCGCAGAGGCACCAATCGTGATGCTCGGATAGAACTTGGAACGAGCTGTCTGCACATCATGGAAACAAGAAGCGAGCTCCATCTCGGCATTATGCACATCAGGACGGTTCTGCAACAGGGCCACGCCTACACCTACGGCAAACTCGTCAGGCAGCGACTGTTCTGCCAATGTGGAACGGGGTATCTGCTGACCAGCCTGTCCGATAAGCAACGACAGGGCGTTCTCCGTAGCACGGATCTGGCGCTCGAAGTCGTTGATCTGCGTCAGTGTGGACAGGTAGGCTGCCTCAGCACTATGCACAGCGTTGGCACGCGTACGACCCAGTTCAAACTGCTGCTGAGACATGTTCCACGTCTCTTTCGCCATCTTCGACATCGTCTTCACGATGCGGAGCTGCTCGTCTAACATCAACAGGGTGTAATAGCTGTTGGCAATGCCGCTGATAACCTGCGCACGAACTGCCATCTGGTAGTCCTTGAAGGCCAGGAGCTGCATCTGCGTAGAACGCTTCTGCGACAGGATGTTGCCAAAGAGATCGATGGTCCATGAGGCCTGAACGGGAATAGAATAGCTCTTGGTCTCCACTGACGGACTGGTGTGGATCGTAGAGATGGATCCCATGGGCTGCTGTGTACCGAGGGTGACACCTGGCAGGAAGGCCAATTTAGCTGCCTTCAGCATGGCCTCATACATCTGAACAGTCAAGGCGGCGTTCTGCAGGTTGGCATTACGCTCCAAACCCTGAGCGATCAGCTGCTGCAGCTGGGGGTCAGTGAAGACGCTGCGCCACGGCAGGTTGCCAAACGACGCTGTGTCCTGTGGCGCCACTGCCAGCGTATCGGTGGGTGACAGAGGGTCACGGATGAGACCTTCCGTATCAACCATCGGGCGCTCGTACTTGTTGTAAAGTCCGCAACTTGCAAGCAGCAGCGCTGCGGATATCATGATCATTATTTTCTTCATATTACTTCTCGAGTTCAAAATCAACGGGTTCTTTATGTGCATACTGAGCCAACTCGGCAGCAACCTCGGCATTTTCATCATCTTCGAACTTCATCGGACTGATCTTCTCCTGAATTGACTGGAAGATGACAAACAAAGTCGGAACAACGAAGAGCTGAAGGATGGTACCAATCAGCATACCGCCCACAGCTGCGGCACCCAGCGTCTGGTTACCATTCTTACCTACACCTGAGGCAAACATCATCGGCAACAGACCGATAACCATTGCCAACGAGGTCATCAGGATAGGACGAAGACGGGCTGCGGCACCCAGCACAGCTGACCAAGAGATGGCCATACCTGTCTGACGACGCTCAAGGGCGAACTGCACAATCAGAATGGCGTTCTTTGCCAACAGACCAATCAGCATGATCAGCGAGATCTGCATGTAGATATCGTTTGCATGCCCGAAGAGGTTGGTAAACAGGAAACAGCCTGCCAGTCCGAAGGGTACAGACAACAATACTGACAGTGGCAGGATGTATGACTCATACTGGGCTGACAGAATCAGATAGATGAAGACGAAACAGAGCAGGAAGATGATACCTGTGGTGTTGGATGCCTTGGCCTCCTCACGTGTCAGACCTGAGAAATCATAAGAATAACCTGCTGGCAGTGTCTCTGCGGCCACATCGCGAAGGGCCTGGATAGCCTCACCGGTAGAATAGCCGCTGGCTACCGTACCTGTCACGTTAATAGAGGTGTACAGGTTGAAACGGTTGATGTTTGACGGACCATAGACACGCTCCAGGTTACAGAACTCCTTGACAGGAGCCATACCTGCGGATGTGCGTACATATATACTATTCAGTGAAGCCTCCGTCATACGGGTCTCGGGTGCGCCCTGGATCATCACACGATAGAGCTTACCATAGGCATTGAAGTTGGAGGCGTAGAGACCACCATAGTAACCCTGCAAGGTAGAAAGGACTGTAGCAGGAGAGATACCACTCTGCTTACACTTGGCCACATTCACATTCACCATATATTGCGGATAGTTCGGGTTATAGGATGTCTGGGCTGTCTGGAACTCAGGACGCTTGTTGAGCTCAGCCAGGAAATTCTTCACAATATCGTAGAACTTGCTCAGGCTACCACCAGTACGGTCCTGCATCACCACTGACAGACCACTGTTCAGCGAGTAACCGGGAATCATTGGGGGCGAGAAAGCCAGCACCTGGGCATCCTTGATATGGGATGTCTTGATGAAGATCTGGGCAATCACACCTGTGGCATCGTAGGGATTGAGGAAGAAACGATAGATACCGTCGCCTTCCCACAATCCGCAGATCTTCCACCACAGACCCTTCTGACGCTCACTGAAAGGCTTCAGCTTCATGATAAACGTGGCCTGGTCGGAACCAGCACCTGCGATGAAGTTATAACCCTGGATCTGCTCACGGCTCATGATAGCGGGATCGGCAGCCAAGATGGAGTCAACCTCGTCAATGATCTGACGCGTACGGGCCACAGAGGTGGCAGGCGGCATCGAGATGGTACAGAAGATAGTACCCGTATCCTCGTCAGGCACCAGACCACTCTTGGTGGTAAACATCATAATACCCATCACCACAATACCTACCAATACCGTGGCAATGATAGCCAGTGGCTTGCGCACCAGTTTCTCCAGGATATTCTTATACTTACCGATAGTCGTATCGAAAGCTACGTTGAAGGACTGGTGGAAACGATCCACACGAGACAGTTTCTTCTCATGTCCTTCGGTATCGTGAGGCTTCAGGAAGATGGCACAGAGTGCCGGCGACAACGTCAAGGCATTCAGAGCTGAGATGATAATGCTGACAGCCATCGTCACACCGAACTCACGATAGAACGAGCCTGAGGTTCCACCGATAAATGATACCGGCACGAACACAGCTGCCATCACAAGAGTGATGGAGATGATGGCGCCAGAGATCTCATTCATGGCATCGATAGAGGCTGTGAGCGGTGACTTATAACCCTGATCCAACTTGGCATGCACAGCCTCAACCACCACGATGGCATCATCCACCACAATGGCGATGGCCAGCAGCAAGGCCGACAGTACCAGCAGGTTGATAGAGAATCCCATCACATTCAGGAAGAAGAATGTACCTACC